>Ga0075418_10004632_pt1 | contig 15634 bp, 14 predicted proteins | sample SoiMetdeltSBSDD2_FD_81776 | JGI IMG/M metagenome (GOLD analysis project Ga0075418, IMG submission 81776) | Bulk soil microbial communities from a Populus tree surrounding site in Tennessee, USA - Soil MetaG P. deltoides SBSDD2 | ecosystem: Environmental > Terrestrial > Soil > Tree plantation...
CCGGGTCGCTCAGGGCTTGAGCATCGAGTTTGATCGACGTCGCTTGCGCTCTGGCCTCGATGACTTTCTGCAAGGTCTCCTGCTCGAAATTGGCCGCCCCCTTGACCGTGGCGACGAGGTTGGGGATCAAGTCCGCTCTGCGCTGATACTGGTTTTGCACCTCGCTCCAAGCTCCCTTTACTCCCTCGTCGAGACCTTGGAGTTCGTTGTAACCGCAACCTACCAGCAGCAAAACGACACTGAGAAAAGCGATCTGTTTGAAATGTTTCATCGACTCTCGCGCCTTTCCGTGCACTCTCGATGGGAGCACATTTCCATTTCCAAGGTTGACAAACCTATGGCAAAGGGAGTCGGTCTTGTCAAGTTAAAAGAAAGATTTGGAAGGATTGAGGAGCGAGGGTGCCAAGAAAACCTTCATTGTGCCCGCGCACCGTTTCGGAGCAAGGAAATTGATGCACAAAAAAACGAGGGCCTGAATTCGGTCAGGCCCTCGTCGATTACACAGTCAAAGCAAAGTTGTTAGCGCTCAATCCATAGCACCGACTTTGGGACGCCACTTGTCAAAGCGTTTTTCTATCTTCGCCAGTAATTCAGTACCGATCATCCCGGTCAACGCGAAAACAAGGACGCCGACAAAGACCTTATCGGTTTGGAAGGTGGCACCCGCCACTGTGATCATGAAACCGATTCCTGCGGTGGCCGCATAAAGTTCTCCTACCATCACACCCACGATGGCCCGGCCCAGTCCTTGCCTCAAACCACTCAGAATGAAGGGGATCGTAGAAGGGAGGACGACAGCTTTGAAGATCATCCATTCCGAAGCACCGAAGCTCTTAGCAGCAGTGAGAAGATTTGCCGGCGTGGTTTTCACGCCGTCGCGCGAATTGATCAATATCGGGAAGACTGCGCCAAGGAAGATTATGCCGACCTTCGAGAGAATTCCGATTCCCAGCCAGATGATAACCAACGGCAGCAGTGCGACGCGAGGAGTCGCGTTCATCGCGTTGATGAAGGGATCGAAAATGTAGCTCATTTTTTTGTACCAGCCGACCATGATGCCAAAAGGGATGGCAACGACGGCCGAAAGGAGATAGCCCCCTAAAAGTTCGGTACCACTGATGTAAAGGTCGTTGTAGATTTCACCCGATGCAAATAGGTCGATCGCGGCTTTGGCGATAAGCGAAGGCGCACTCATGAACATCGGATTGATAAGTTGGAAAACGTTGCCGACGAGTTCCCAGACTATAAGAAAGATCGTTACCCCGGCGGCGCCCAGGATTTTCTTCTCCTGCGAGAGATAAAATTTGTAGAGTTTTGATGCTTCCGCGACCCTGACGTCGAGTAACAATTCTTGAGTGGATTCATTTCGATCAGCCATGGTTTCGGTCCTTTCTTGTTTTGGACGTGCTGAGGTTAAACTGCACGTCGTTTTCCGTTTCAGTAAGATCGGCATTCTCGAGCAGGCTTTGCAGAATTTTGACAAACTTGGGACCGGTGGATCGCAATTCTTCCAGATGGTGCAAAGAGAGTGTCTTGAGAAATTGTTCGCCGTCGCGAGTCAGCTTGACGAGCACCTGGCGGCGGTCGTCGGTGCTGCGCAAGCGGCAGAGCAGGCCGCGCTCGACCAGACGGTCGATCAATTCCACCGTGCTGTGATGTTGTAGCTGCATCCGTTCGGCCAAAACTCCGATAGTCGGTTTAAGACCCTCGGGCAGACCTCGAATCGCGAGCAGCAACTGGTGCTGCTGCGGCTCGATGCCGGCTTTACGCGCTGCGTTTTCGCTGAAACGCAAGAAGCGACGGATCTGATAGCGAAGTTCCGCCATAGCTTTGAAGTTGGGCAAGGGTTGGGATTTGCGCATATTAGCTCGCTAAACGATATTATCGTCTAGCGATATATTGAAATCAAGTCCCTGTCAACCGACACCAACGGGTACTCCAACAAAATTTTAATTCGATCGAAGAGGGACGCGGATTTTGATCGGCGCAATGTCTTTCGATGGTCGCAACCTGCGTGGCGGATCTCCCCTCAGAGGAGAGTCTATGTTGACTTTGCCGATTTTTTCCTTTAAAAACTTTGCTTTAGGAAATGTTATGAAATATGCAGTGATTAGAACGGGCGGGAAACAATACCGCGTATCTGAAGGCGATGTCGTCAAGATTGAAAAGCTTACCGGCGAAGTCGGCGAGAAGGTGACGCTCCCTGATGTGTTGTTTGTCGGCGGCAATGATGACGTAAAGATCGGCTCACCCTTGGTGGCCAACGCCAAGGTAACCGGCGAGATCGTCGGCCAAATTCGCGCTAAAAAAATCCTGGTCTTTAAAAAGAAGCGGCGTAAAAGCTACAGCCGCCAGCGCGGTCACAGACAGTATCAGACGACGTTGAAAATTACTGCGATCGAAGCCTAGTTGGGAGAACCATCCAATGGCACACAAAAAGGCGGGCGGCAGCTCACGCAATGGACGCGACAGCCAAGGGCAACGGCGCGGTGTAAAGGTTTTCGGCGGTGAAACCGTGCGCGCCGGAAATATTTTGGTACGCCAACTCGGCACGCGCATTCACCCGGGAAAGAACGTCGGAATGGGCCGCGATTTTACGCTTTTTGCATTGATCGACGGCACTGTCCGTTACGAACGCAAAGACAAAGAGAGAAAAAGGGTCGCTGTGCTTCCAGCTCAGTAAGATGAGCGCCTGCAACGGAAAAGCCCCTTTCGGGGCTTTTTTTTTGCCTGGGAGAAGGGGATGATGGAATGCAGTTGTCAGGCGTAATTGCAGACCGACCGGATGGCGAATACCGCTGTTTCCTTACTGACAACTGAATCACTGAGAGCTTCTCAGCATGAAATTCATCGACGAAACCAAAATTCACGTTACCGCCGGTGACGGCGGGCGCGGCTGTGTCAGCTTTCGTCGGGAGAAGTTTGTTCGGCGCGGCCCGCCGGATGGCGGCAATGGCGGCGCTGGAGGCGACGTCGTGGCTGAAGCCGACTCCCAGCTGACGACGCTCTTGGATCTGCGCTATCAAAAGTTAGTCAAGGGCGGGCGCGGCGGCATTGGCATGAGCAGCGACTGTCACGGCCGGCGCGGAGAGGACCGCGTGATCAAAGTTCCGGTTGGGACGATCATTCGAGACCGTGAAACGGGCGAGCTTCTGGCTGATCTGAAAAAGGCCGGCGAAAGAGCGGTTATCGCCGCCGGCGGCCGCGGCGGCAAAGGTAACGCTCATTTCACCTCGTCGACCAACCGAAGCCCGCGTTATGCCCAGCCCGGCGAAGCGGGACAGGAACGGGAACTCGAGATCGAGCTCAGGTTGTTGGCGGACGTCGGCATCATCGGTTTACCCAACGCCGGCAAATCGACATTGATCGCGACGATCTCCGCGGTACGACCGAAGATCGCCGACTATCCTTTCACGACGTTGGTGCCGAACCTAGGCGTAGTCGGTTATGACGAAGGAAAAAGTTTTGTCGTTGCGGACATTCCAGGTCTCATCGAGGGCGCTCACGATGGCCACGGATTGGGCCACAAGTTTTTGCGCCACGTGATGCGGACAAATTTGCTGATTCATTTGGTCGACGCCGCGCAGATCGATGAAAACGATCCGTTGGCGGAGTGGCGAACGATCAACCGCGAGCTCGAGCTGTTCGACCCGGAGCTTGCCGGAAAACCCCAGATCGTCGTCGCCAACAAGATCGATTTGCCGGAGGGAAGAGAGAAGGCGAAGCTTTTGGCCAAGAAACTGCCCAAGGCATATCGCCCCTTGCACGTCATTTCGGGCGCGACCACGGAAGGCGTGCGTGCTCTGGTATTATTGGTCGGACGAAAACTGGAAGAGCTTCGGCGGGAAGTCGAAACAACTCGTGACGCAGCTGAACTTTAAGAAGCAGATTTTGCCCCGCGCGCGGCGCCTGGTGGTCAAGATCGGCAGCCAGATTCTTTCTTCGAGCGACGGCATCGAGGAAGCACGATTGCGCGGGCTGGTGCGCGAGCTGGCGGAATTGCATGACCAGAAAAAAGAGATCGTCGTCGTGAGCTCGGGCGCGGTGGCGGCGGGGATGACGCGGCTAGGACGAAAAGAACGGCCGAAAACGATTCCCGAAAAGCAGGCGCTCGCCGCCGTCGGCCAGATCAAGCTCATGGCGCTCTACGAACGTTATTTTTCCAAGTTCGACAAGAGCGTCGCGCAGGTGCTGTTGACGCATGAGGATCTCGCCAACCGACAACGCTATATCAACGCCAAGCATACTTTTCACGTTCTATTGGAATCGGCGATTATTCCCATCGTCAATGAGAATGACACGGTGGCTGTCGAAGAAATGAAATTCGGCGACAACGATCATTTATCGGCGCTGGTGGCAACCCTGCTCGAAGCGGATTTGCTGGTGGTTCTCAGCGACGTCGAGGGAGTTTACGACAAGGATCCACGGGCCCATGCGGATGCTCAACTCATTCCCCTGATCACCGCGGCCAAGGGGTTAAGACAAACAATCGAAGGGCAAAGTCTCAGCATTGTCGGGACGGGCGGAATCGCGACCAAGCTGGGCGCGGCGGAGGAGGCAGCGGCGGCGGGTATTCCGACTGTAATCGCCAGCGGGTTGCAAAGCGGCATCCTCGGCAAAGTATTTGAGGAGGAGACGGTGGTAGGCACTTTGATCTTGGCGGAAGCCACTCGACTCACCAGTCGAAAGCATTGGATCGCCTACAACCTCAAACCTGCCGGCGAGATCATCGTCGATCAAGGCGCCCACGACGCTGTCGTGCGAAAGGGTAAGAGTCTTCTGCCATCGGGTCTGAAAGAAGTCCGCGGCGGGTTTGGCGTCGGCGAGTGCGTGCGTTGCTTGGACTTGGATGGACGGGAGTTCGCGCGCGGCTTGGTCAACTATAGCGCTCAGGAGTTGAATCAGATCAAAGGATTGCATACAAGCAGGATTGAAAAAACACTGGGTTATAAGGCGTACGAAGAAATTATTCACCGCGACGATCTGGTCGTCTTGTGAGAGCGGATGTCAGGCACAAACGATAAACTAAAACAGGAAGCGCTTCGTCTTGGCAAGCAGGCCAAGATCGCCGCTCGTCTATTGGCACCGCTGTCGTCGGTCGAAAAAAATCGAGTTTTGTTGCGGATGGCGGATCGGCTCGAAGCGCAGAGCGCATTTCTGATCGATGAAAATAAAAAAGATTTGGACTTCGCTACAAATCACGGCGTCTCGAGCGCGGTCTTCGATCGTATCGCGCTCAATCCCTCCCGCATCCAGGCGATGGCGAACGGCCTACGCGATGTGGCCGCGTTACCCGATCCGGTTCGTGAAGTGACCAAGATGTGGCGCCGGCCCAACGGTTTGCAGGTCGGGCGCATGCGCATTCCGCTCGGCGTGATCGGGATGATTTACGAAGCCCGCCCCAACGTCACGGCAGACGCCGCGGCGCTTTGCTTGAAATCCGGCAACGCCGTGATCTTGCGCGGCGGTAGCGAAGCGCACCATTCCAACCAGGCCATCGGCACGGTGCTGCGCGAGGCGTGCACGACAACGCGCGTGCCGCAGGACGCAGTTCAAGTGGTGCAAGTCAAAGATCATGCTTTGGTCAACGAGCTGCTCCAGCTGGAGCAGTATATCGATCTCATTATTCCGCGCGGCGGTGAGGATCTCATACGCGCCGTGGTGGCAAATTCCAAGGTTCCGGTGATTAAACACTATAAAGGTGTTTGTCATGTGTATGTCGAAGCCGATGCGTCCTTGGAAATGGCCGAACGGATTTGCCTTAACGCCAAGGTGCAGCGGCCGTCCGTTTGTAACGCCATGGAAACCTTGCTGGTGCACGAAGCGATCGCGCCCAAGTTTTTGCCAGGGATGATCGCCAAGTTTCAAGCCGCCGGGGTAGAGGTGCGCGGCTGCGAGAATACTCGCGCGCTGGTGCCGGGAATTAAAGCAGCTACCGACTCCGATTGGACTGAAGAATATCTCGATCTGATCCTTGCCGTGCGCATCGTGAAGGACATGGACGAAGCGATCGATCACATCGAGCGCTACGGCTCGGAACATACGGAAACCATTGTCACGACGAATTATCAAAAATCGCGCGAGTTCATCGAGCGGGTTAATTCGTCTGCCGTGATCGTCAACGCCTCGACGCGCTTCAATGATGGCGGCGAGCTCGGCTTGGGCGCCGAGATCGGCATCAGCACGAGCAAGATTCACGCATTCGGTCCGATGGGCTTGGAAGAGTTGACGACCAGCAAATTCATCGTTTTCGGCGACGGACAAGTGAGAGAATAGAAAAAGGATAAAGGATGAAGGCGAAAGGTGGAAGGAAGATGGGGCGAGGCCAAGGGCGGAGGGTGGAAGATGGAAGAAAGCTGCAAGCGCCGTCATCGCATGCCAAGGTTTTAATTTCATCCTTTATCCTTCATCCTTCATCTTTTCTTTCATTCGTCGCCGCCTCATGAAGATCGGTTTGTTCGGCGGCACTTTCGATCCGATCCACTGGGGACACTTGCGCAGCGCGGAGGAAGTCAGCGAGACATTCGGGCTCGACCGTCTCTATTTCATCCCCACATCCATTCCGCCACATAAACGGGGACAGACAACGACACCGGCCAGCGATCGGCTGCAAATGGTGCGTCTCGCGGTAGCGCGAAATCCCCGGTTCAGCGTGTCAACGGTGGAGATTTCGCGTCCCGGAGTTTCTTATTCGATCGACACGATCCGCGCCTTTGCCGCGCGCAAGCAGCCGGGCGATTCGCTCTACTTCGTTATCGGATTGGACGCCTTTCGCGAGATCGGCACATGGAAGGATTTTCCTGCAATCTTTCCGCTGTGTAATTTTATCGTGACGTCCAGGCCCGGCAGCAAGGACAAAGATCCGCTCAAAGGTACCGGCGTTGCCGTGAAAAAACTCTTTTGTTATGATTCAGAAGAGAAGAATTATCGGCATCAAAGCGGAACGCGGATCTATTTTATCGGGCTCACGGATATCGCCATCTCGGCGTCGGAAATTCGCGCGTTGGTCGAAGAACGAAAATCCATCCGTTATCTAGTGCCCATCGACGTAGCAAAATATATTGAAAGGCGCGGGCTGTACGGCAGCCGTCGCAGCAAACGTTGATGATCTCGGCCGAGAACAGTTCGTGGGAAAAAACCCTTCTCCTGACCCGTCTGGCTCTGGAGCGAAAGGCTTATGATCTGGTCGTGCTGGATGTTCGCGGCCTGACATCGATCGCCGATTATTTCATCCTGTGCTCGGGCCGTTCCGATCGCCAAGTGCAGAGCATCGCGCAAGGGCTCGAAGAAAATGCGATCGAAGAGGGAATCAAACCGTACGCCGTCGAAGGGGCGCAGCGCGGTCATTGGGCATTGATGGATTTTTCCGATGTGATCGTGCACGTTTTTTATGAACCGGTGCGCGAGTTTTATGACCTGGACGCGCTGTGGGGCCACGCGCCGAGGGCGACACTGCCGGAAGCGTACGTAAAGCTTGTCGAGCAGTTTCAGATCGCCAACGAGCACATGTCTTGAGTCGCGGCGGGTCTCGGTAGTTCAATGGTTTAACCAGCTTTAATTTCAACCGGAGCCGTCGGCCAAGAAAGGACTTCACTTTGAGCCCACCCCAACCCGTGATCCTGATAATTTTGGACGGCTTCGGCATCAATCCGCGCAAAGAAGGCAACGCGATTGCCAACGCCGCGACGCCCCATCTGGATGCGCTGCAAAAAAATTACCCCAACTCGCGAATGTCGATGTCGGGTATCGATGTCGGCTTGCCGGCCGGCCAAATGGGCAATTCCGAAGTCGGCCACATGATTCTTGGCGCCGGGCGGATCGTTTATCAGGATCTCACTTTAATTCATAAAGATATCGACGAAGGCGGGTTTTACAAGAATCCGGTTCTCCTCGAAGCCTTACGCAAAACGAAAGAGCAGAGCAGCCGCTTGCATCTCATGGGTCTTCTCGGCGACGGCGGCGTGCACAGCCATCAGCGCCATATGGAAGCGCTGATCGAGATGGCGCGGCAGGAAAAGCTCGACAATGTTTATCTGCATTTGTTCTTGGACGGCCGTGACACGCCGCCGAACAGCGCTGAACAATTCATGCTCGATTTAAACGAAAAACTGAAAGCCTACGCCAACGTCAAAGTTGCCACCGTGAGCGGACGCTATTACGCCATGGATCGGGACAAACGCTGGGATCGAGTCGAAAAAGCGTACAATTGTCTGACCGAAGGAGTCGGCAACAAGTCGCCCTCGGCTCTCGAGGCGATTCGCAAGAGCTATAAAGAAAAAATCACTGACGAATTCGTTTTGCCGACGGTGATGGACCCTGTCGGTTCCGAAGGATTGATCCGCGACGGCGACGGGGTGATCTTTTTTAACTTCCGCGCCGATCGCGCCCGTGAATTGACGCGCGCCCTGACTCAGGAAGATTTCAAAGAATTTCCCCGCAAATGCTATTTGAAGCTCGCGGCTTACACCACCATGACGCGTTACGACGAGACCTTCAAAGTTCCGGCCGCCTACGCGCCGCGAGAGATCCGGAAAATTGTCGGCGAAGTGGCAAGCCAGGCAGGGGTGCGCCAACTGCGCATCGCCGAGACTGAGAAGTATGCGCACGTGACCTATTTTTTTAATGGCGGCGAGGAGAAAGAGTTCCCCGGCGAAGAGCGAATTTTGATACCCTCGCCCAAAGACGTGGCGACCTACGATCTAAAGCCCGAGATGAGCGCACGACCGGTTACCGAGGCGCTGATCAAGTTTCTGCGCGAACGGGACGTCGGGCTCGTGATCGCCAATTACGCCAACGCCGACATGGTCGGCCATACGGGCAACTTCGAAGCTTCGGTGAAAGCAGTCGAAGTGATCGACGAGTGTCTCGGTAAAGTCATCGACGCGGCCATGAGCAAGAAGGGCAAAGTCATCATCACGGCGGATCACGGCAACATCGAGCAGTTGATCGACTACGATACCGGCATGGCGCATACGGCCCATACGACGAATCTTGTACCGGTGATCTTGGTTGATGACGAGCGGAAAAAATGCCGGCTCAAAGACGGCACCGGGATCGACATCGCGCCGACCGTCTTAGAGCTCCTCGGAACGACGCAGCCACAAGAAATGACCGGTCATAGTTTGATCTTGAAAACGTAGTTTTTCGACGCACTCAACGATTTACCGACTTCTTTCGCCACTTGACCGCTGGGTCAAAGCATTTTTTCTCTTCGCCCGCTTCGTTCATTTTGCTACAGTGCGAGGCGGTCTATGGAAATCGCATCAGAGCAATCTTTGGCAGGTCGTTTCGATTGGCTGGTGGACTGGCTCTATCCGCCGCGCTGTCGCGCCTGCGGCGCCCGGATCCACGGCCGAGACGCGGAATATTTTTGCGCCGGCTGCTGGCCACACATTGAGCTCATTTCCCATCCTTTGTGTCATCTTTGCGGCCGCCCATTTCCCGATGCCGGTGGCGACGATCACACCTGCGGCGCGTGTCTTGCCCGCTCGCCCCAGTTTGTCTCCGCACGCGCCTGGGCTTGTTATCCGCGCGAGGAAATCGAAGAGCATCCGCTGCGGCAGGTGGTGCAAAAGTTCAAATACGGCAGGAGAATTTCCCTCGGCAAGCCGCTGGGGCGCTTGATGGCGTGGGGTTGCCAGGAGTTTCTCAGCGCATGCCCGGTGGATCTAATCATTCCGGTTCCGCTGCACGCCAAACGGCTGCGCTGGCGCGGTTTCAATCAATCCGTGCTGCTCGCTCGACAAATCAGCCGCGTTTACAAGATGCCGATGGATCCCTTTGTGCTGCGGCGCGACCATGAGACAGCGCCGCAGACGCAACTCGCCGAAGAGGAACGGCGGCGCAACGTGCGCGGCGCGTTTTTAGTGCATCCGGAACGATCCGTCGACGGCAAAAATATACTCCTCGTCGACGACGTCTATACTTCCGGCGCAACCGTCAATGAATGCAGTCGGATCTTGAAAAGAAGCGGTGCGAAGCAGGTTTTCGTGGTGACGCTAGCGCGGGCCGTGTCCTGAGCATCATAGCTCTTTGACAGGATTGCTTATGTCGCTCGATGATCGGATCCGATGGGAGCGTCAATACGGGCAGAGCGGCGCCCCGGAAAAGCCTGCCGCCTTTCTCAAGGAGATTTTGGACGGGGGTCATTGGGACATAGCGCGGGGGCGGGCGCTGGATATCGCCAGTGGTGCAGGACGCAACGCCTTGTTTCTCGCAGAAAAAGGATTCGACGTTACGGCGGTTGATATTGCCCAACCCGGGTTGGATCAAGGGGCGCGGCGGGCTGCGGAGCGTTCGCTGTCAATTTCTTGGCAACAAACGGACTTGGAAAATGGCGGGCTGCCGCCGGGACCGTATAACTTGATCGTAAATATCAACTATCTCCAGCGTTCGCTTGTTCCGCACATAAAATCCGCGCTGGCGCCCGGCGGTTATATTATTTTTGAAACTTACTTGATCGATCAACAAACTATTGGCCATCCGAAAAACCCCGACTATTTACTCGCCCATAACGAGCTATTGAACTACTTTCGCGATTTACGCGTTCTTTACTATCGCGAAGGAAAATTCACCGATGGTGCTGAGCCGTCGTTTCGTGCCGGTATCTTGGCGCACAAGCTCCGCTGACTCATCTGGTTTCCGCTAAATTGCTGTTTGCTGATGATCTTTGAGATTGCCAGCTTGCTTTATCACAATATTTAAATATAATGATTTAAATAAGCTATGGAGTTTGTTCGAACCCTTAAAGCGCTGGCCGATCCCCTCCGTTTACGCATTCTCGCGGCGGTCGCCGAGGAGGAACTGACAGTCGGGGAAGTGCAGGAAGTCGTCGAATCGGTGCAGTCGTCGGTCTCACGCAATCTCGCGATCCTCAGAGCGGCCGGCTTCGTTCAGGATCGAAAGGAAGGGACCAGCGTTTATTTTTCCGCGCGCGAGGATATGCCGGAAGCCGCGCGCGATCTTTTCACCTCGCTGCAGGCACGGCTCGCGGCGATCCCCGAAGTCAAACGAGATCAGACGCGCTTGGCGGAATGTCGGCGCCGGCGCTTGCAGCGCTCGAAGAGCTACTTCGAGTCCGTCGCGGGAGACTGGGAGCGTATTCGAAGGAGCTACTTCGACGATCGCGTCACGTCCCTGGCAATCGAGAAGCTGCTGCCGTCCAATCTCACGGTGGCCGACATCGGTTGCGGCACCGGGAGCTTGACGTTCGAGTTGGCGCGGTTTGCTGGAAAGGTGATCGGTGTCGATCTATCCAATGAAATGTTGCGACGCGCGCGTGCGTTGGCTAAGGAACGCGCGATTCGCAACGTCGAGTTCCGCCAGGGCGATATTTTCAAACTGCCTTTGGATTCCGCCGGCATCGATGCGGTATTTTGCGTGATGGTGATGCATTTTCTGCCGGATCCCCAGAGTGCCATCGCGGAGCTTTGCCGTATCACTCGTCCCGGTGGATCGGTGATTTTGGTCGACCTAGTGCAGCATAAACAGCAATGGATGCGCGAACAGATGGCGCACCAATGGCTCGGCTTCGATCGCCGGGCAATTGAAGGATGGTTTCGCGAAGCCGGGGCGGAATCCATCGACTACGACTTGACCGGTGCATTCGCCGGAGAAAAGTTGGCCCGCAACGGCAATCGCCCGGTGGAAATCTTCGTTACGCGAGCTACCTTGCCGACGAACCCAAAGCCAAAAAGAAAAAAGGCGAGCCAATGACCGAGAGCGAAAAACAACTGCGAGAAATTTTAGCTGAGCGCGTCGCGATTCTCGACGGCGCGATGGGCACGATGATTCAGTCGTACAAACTCGACGAGCAGGCGTTTCGTGGCGCACAGTTTGCGGATCACAGTCACGATCTGAAGGGCTGCAACGACGTGCTGTGTATTACGAAGCCCGATTTGGTTGCGGACATTCACGTTCAATATCTCGAAGCCGGCGCGGATATTATCGAAACAAACACTTTCAATTCGACCTCGGTCTCGATGGCGGACTACCATCTAGAGTCGGTGGTGTACGATTTGAACTTCGCCGGGGCGCGAGCGGCAAAAAAAGCGGTCGACCGGGTCATGGCTAAAGATCCGACGCGGCCGCGCTTTGTCGCCGGGGCGATGGGCCCGACCAACCGCACTTGCTCGATCTCCACCGATGTGCACAGCGCGGCGACGCGCGGGGTCACCTACGAGGAGCTGGTCGATGCCTACTACGAGCAAGCGCGCGGCTTGATCGACGGCGGCGCCGATCTGCTTTTGGTCGAAACGATCTTCGACACGCTCAACTCCAAAGCCGCTTTCTTCGCCATCGCCAAATTGTTCGACGAGCGAAAAATTCAAATGCCACTGATGGCTTCGGTCACGTTCATCCAGCCGGGCAGCAATCGTGGCGTGACGGGACAAACCGTCGAAGCGTTCTGGAATTCCATTTCTCACGTGCCGCTGTTGAGCGTCGGCATGAATTGCGCGCTCGGGCCTAAGGAAATGCGCCCGCTGATCGACGAGTTGGCCGGGATCGCGCCGATTTATGTGAGTAGCTATCCCAACGCCGGTCTGCCCGATCCATTATTGTCGACTGGCTTTCCTGAGACGCCGGAGTCGCTGGCGCCGCAATTAACCGAGTGGGTGGAAAACGGTTGGCTCAATATTGTCGGCGGCTGCTGTGGCACGACGCCCGCGCACATCAAAGCGATCGCTGACGCGGTGAGAAACAAACCGCCACGAGCTCTAAGGAATGTCGAACCCCACTTGCGGCTCAGCGGCTTGGAAAGCGTGACCGTGCTGCCTGAGTCGAACTTCGTCAATATCGGGGAGCGCACCAATGTCACTGGTTCGCCGGTGTTCGCCAAGCTCGTGCTTGCCGGCGATTTTGAAAAAGCCGTGAGCGTGGCGCGCCAGCAGGTCGAAGGCGGCGCGCAGATCATCGATGTCAACATGGACGAGGGCATGCTCGATTCCAAAGCGGCGATGGAGAAATTTCTCCGTTTGATTGCCGGCGAATCGGATATCGCGCGCGTGCCGGTGATGGTCGACAGCTCGAAGTGGGAAGTCATCGAGGCGGGACTCAAGTGCGTGCAAGGCAAGGGAATCGTCAACTCGATCAGTCTCAAGGAAGGCGAAGAGAAATGCATCGCGCAGGCCAAGTTGATTCGCCGCTACGGCGCGGCGGTGATCGTGATGGCCTTCGATGAACGGGGCCAGGCCGACACGCTCGAGCGAAAAATCGAGGTGTGTGCGCGCGCGTACAAGATTTTGACGGAGCACATCGGCTTTCCGCCTCAGGAGATTATTTTCGATCCGAACATTCTTACGGTCGGCACCGGCATCGAAGAGCACAACAACTACGCGGTTAATTTCATCGAAGCGACGCGCTGGATCAAGCAGAATCTGCCGTTAGCGAAAGTGAGCGGCGGCGTCAGCAACATTTCATTCTCATTCCGCGGCAACAATCCGGTGCGCGAGGCGATGCATTCGGCATTTCTCTATCATGCCATCAAAGCCGGCATGGACATGGGTATCGTCAATCCCGGCATGCTCGCGGTGTACGAAGAAATTCCCAAAGACTTGCTCGAGCTCGTCGAAGACGTGCTGCTCAATCGTCGTCCGGATGCGACGGAACGGCTGGTCACGTTCGCCGAAACGGTCAAGAAAACCGACAAAACCGTCACCAAGGATGACAGCTGGCGCGACGGCACGGTCGAAGAGCGTTTGTCCCACGCGCTCGTCAAAGGCATCACCGATTTTATCGATCAAGACGTCGAGGAGGCGCGGGTCAAGTACGGTAAGCCGCTATCCGTGATCGAAGGGCCGCTGATGGACGGCATGAACGTCGTCGGCGATCTTTTCGGTTCGGGCAAGATGTTTTTGCCGCAAGTGGTGAAGTCGGCGCGCGTGATGAAAAAAGCCGTGGCGTATCTGACGCCGTTTCTCGAGACGGAAAAAAAGGCGGCGCAGAACGTCGATCGGCGGACCAAGTTGGTTTTCGCCACGGTTAAAGGCGACGTGCACGACATCGGCAAAAATATCGTCGGCGTGGTGTTGAGCTGCAATAATTACGACGTCATCGATCTCGGCGTCATGGTGCCGGCGGACAAAATTATCGATACGGCGATCGAGGAGAAAGCAGACATCATCGGTTTGAGCGGTCTCATCACCCCGTCGCTCGACGAGATGACCCATGTCGCCACCGAGATGACCCGGCGCGGGTTGAACGTCCCGCTGCTCATCGGGGGCGCGACGACGAGCAAACGTCATACGGCGGTCAAGATTGCGCCGTCGTACAAGCACGAAACGATTCACGTAATCGATGCTTCACGCGCCGTACCCGTCGTCGGCGCCTTGATGAAACCGGACACACGCAAGGCGCTGGATTCCCAAAACCGTAAAGATCAGGAGGAGATTCGCGAACAATTCGAGAACCGGGTCAGTACGCGGCTGCTGAGTTATGATGAAGCCGTGCGACATCGCTTGCCTACTCAATGGGAAGATCATCCGATCGCGGTGCCCGAATTTATCGGACGGAAGGAGTTAAAAGATTTTTCGCTCGAAAAGCTGGTGCCGTTTATCGACTGGTCGCCGTTTTTTCACACTTGGGAGATTCGCGGGCGTTATCCGGATTTGCTAAGCGACCCAACCCGCGGACCCGCCGCCCGCGAGCTGTTCGCCAATGCGCAGGAGCTTCTCAGAGACATCGTTGACAAGAAATTATTCACGGCTCATGGCGTTTACGGCTTTTTCCCGGCGAACAGCGACAACGACGATATCATCGTTTATGCCGACGTAACGCGCACGAAAGCGCATGCGCGCTTGCACACGCTGCGCCAGCAAAAGCCTAATCAGAGCGCCAAGCCGCAGTTGGCGCTCGCCGACTATATCGCGCCGCGCGCGAGCGGGCGGGTCGATTATATCGGTGCGTTCGCCGTTACGACGGGCCACGGTTGCCAGGAGCTGGCCGAGCGTTTCGAAAAGGACAACGACCAGTACAACTCGATTATGGCCAAGGCGCTCGCCGATCGATTGGCTGAAGCTTTCGCCGAATACCTGCACAAGCGCGCCCGCGCCGACTGGAGCTACGGTAAGGACGAGAAGCTCAGCGTTGAAGATCTGATCGCGGAGAAATATCGAGGCATTCGTCCGGCACCGGGTTATCCCGCCCAGCCCGATCACACGGAGAAGCCGCTCATTTTCGATTTGCTTCAGGTCGGCGATGCGACTGGTATGACCCTAACGGAGAGCTTTGCCATGTATCCCGCAGCAGCGGTCTGCGGTCTTTACTTTGCCCATCCCGAAGCGCGCTACTTCGCCGTGAACACGATCGGCAAAGATCAAGTCGAGCATTACGCCGCGCGCAAGGGTATGAAAGTCTCGGAAGTAGAGCGCTGGCTATCGCCGATACTCGGTTACGATCCGGCGAAGCAGTGATCGTTTTCTTTACATGACCCAGAGATCTCTCAATAGGTTTCAATTGGGCAGCTGGCTCTGCGGACTCTGCGGCCTCTGCGGTGAATTCTGATTTTCTCGCCGCAGTCCCGATGCTATAAGGAAGCGACTCGTGGAGGAACGGTGATGAATGAGACTCACGTGGACGATCCGATGATTCCCGTGCCGATCCCGGAGCAGGTTTCGGCTAAGGAGGGAATGGCCGA
>Ga0075418_10004636_pt1 | contig 15626 bp, 19 predicted proteins | sample SoiMetdeltSBSDD2_FD_81776 | JGI IMG/M metagenome (GOLD analysis project Ga0075418, IMG submission 81776) | Bulk soil microbial communities from a Populus tree surrounding site in Tennessee, USA - Soil MetaG P. deltoides SBSDD2 | ecosystem: Environmental > Terrestrial > Soil > Tree plantation...
CGCCGTACGTGACCGCGACGCCCACCTGCGCCGGCAGGTCTGGGCTCTTGCGGTGCATGTAGACCGCGATCGGGCCCTCAAGGGTCGCGAAGCGGTTGACCACCAGCTTCTCGCCGATCTTGGCGGACGCCTCCTGGACCAGTTCGGCGACGGTGGTGCCGTCGATCGAGCTGGCCAGCAGGGCCTCGACGTCGGCCGGATTGGTGGAGGCGACGTGCTTGACCAGCTTGTCGGCGAGCGCGATGAAATCGGCGTTCTTCGCGACAAAGTCGGTCTCGCAGTTCAGTTCCAGCAGCGCGTTGCCCGAGTGCGCCACCAGCCCGTTGGCGGTGGACCGGCCGGCGCGCTTGCCGACGTCCTTGGCACCCTTGATCCGCAGCAGCTCCACCGCCTTGTCGAAGTCGCCGTCGGACTCCGTCAGCGCCTTCTTGCTGTCCATCATGCCGGCACCGGTCAGGTCCCTGAGCCGCTTGACATCGGCCGCGGTGATTTCAGCCATGATTTCCCTAATCCGTTTCTTATTCGGTGGTTGACTGCTCGTTGGAGGCGGCGTTGGTGCCGGCGGGCGCCAGGAGCTCCTGCTCCCACTCGGCCAGCGGCTCGTCGGCGGCGACCGTGCCCGGCTCGGGCTTGACATCCCCACCGCGGGCGGCCTTGCCAGAGCGGGCGATCAGGCCGTCGGCGACGGCGCTCGCGATGACCTTGGTGAGCAGCTCGGCCGAGCGGATGGCGTCGTCGTTGCCCGGGATTGGGAAGTCGACCTCATCGGGGTCGCAGTTGGTGTCAAGGATCGCGATCACCGGGATGCCCAGCTTGCGCGCCTCGTCAACGGCGATGTGCTCCTTCTTTGTGTCCACGATCCATACCGCGGCCGGGGTGCGGGACATGTCGCGAAGACCGCCGAGGGTGCGCGACAGCTTGTCCTTCTCGCGGGACAGCTGCAGCGCCTCCTTCTTGGTGTAGTTGGCGGTCGCGCCGGTCAGGTCCATCGCCTCGAGCTCCTTCATCCGCTGAAGGCGCTTGAAGACGGTCTGGAAGTTGGTGAGCATGCCGCCCAGCCAGCGGTGGTTGACGTAGGGCATGCCCACGCGGGAAGCCTGCTCGGCCACCGCCTCCTGAGCCTGCTTCTTGGTACCCACGAACAGCACCGTGCCGCCCTCGGCGACGGTGTTGCGCACAAAGCTGTATGCCTTCTCGATGTAATCGAGGGTTTGACGCAGATCGATGATGTAGATGCCGTTGCGCTCGGTGAAGATGAATCGCTTCATCTTCGGGTTCCACCGGCGGGTCTGATGTCCGAAGTGGACACCGCTTTCCAGCAACTGACGCATGCTGACAACAGCCATGACGCTGCCTATCCTTCCGGCGCGGGACGTGCCCACGCGCTATATCCCTGGTTGTCAGCGGCCGGTTGGCCGCCTCCTGGCGCCCGGTCGCCGGCCCGCTCGAACCCTGCGGTCCGACCTGGGAGGGCCGCCGCCCGCCGTGTTAGGACGGGAGGGCGCGCGAAGTCGACCACCTGGCGGGTGGTCGCCGATTGATAAGTGTACCCGGCCTTACTTAACCGCCGTCCCCGCGGCTATCAATAGGCCTATGCCAATGGGAAGGTAGGCGAGGGGAAGGCGCAGCCACACGCGCGGCCCCTGGAACTGCACGGCGGTGGCCGCGCCGGTGGAAAGCCCATACATGCCAAGGGCCAGCAGCGGGAAGGCCAGCATCGCCAGCAGCGGGCCCAGCACCGCCGACTCCCCGATGCCGTCGAACAACGGCTTGAGCATCAGGAGCTCGGCGATGGCCACGAGAACCCCGTAGAGCGCGATGAAGATGGGCTTGCGGCTGCGGTAGAGGCCATCTGTGTCCTTGACCTTGCGGCGTACCGCGGCGGCGTCAACGGCGCCGGTGGGCTGCTGGTATCCCGAGTCCTGCGGCGGGTACTGCTGTTGCGCCGATCCGTAGCGGGGATCGGGCATCGGGTCGAAAAGCGGATCGTGGGGCGGCAAAGGCTCTCCGGAGCGCGGTCCGCGCAGCGGCGGACCACTCATCGGAGGACCACTCATGGGTGGGCCGCTCATCGGCGCTCCGGCGCCGTATCGCGGCTCCGGCACCCGCTCGTCGCCGTAGCGATCCGAGCCAAACCATCGATCCCCTTGCCCGCCGGTCTCCTGCCAACTGCCGTAATCATCTCGTCGGTCCACGGGCGAAAACGGTATGAGCCCTTACTTGAAACCGCAAGCCAGGAGGAGGCGGGTGGGGCCTCCGTAGCAGATCGTTTTCGATGATCGGCTCTCTGTCCACAGGCCGGATTTTGTCCACAGGCGAACGGTTTTCGAGGTGGCCGCGGGTACCCGGAAAAGCGAAAGTGTCCGCATGACGAAGGTCACCCAAAGGCTCGGCGCGTGGGGCGAGAAGGTCGCCGTGGACCATCTGGTGTCGCAGGGCATGGTCGTCCTCGACCGAAACTGGCGCACCGCTTCGGGCGAAATAGACATCATTGCCCGGGATGGCGACGCCGTGGTCTTTTGCGAGGTGAAGACGCGCCGCGGCAGCGTCTTCGGCGATCCTGCCGAGGCGGTGACCACGTACAAGACACGCCGATTGCGCACGCTCGCGGCGCAGTGGCTGGCGATCTCCCGCGTCAGGCCGAGCCAGGTGCGCTTCGACGTGGTCAAGGTGGTGGTCAGCAGCGCTGATGGCCCGGTCGTCACGCACCTTCGAGGGATCTGACCGCGATGAGCTATGCCAAGGTGCTGTGCGCGGCCCTGGTGGGAGCGGGTGGCCACGTGGCCGAGGTGGAGGCGTGCGTGGCGCCCGGACTGCCCGCCGTGATCATGACCGGTCTGCCCGATCTGGCGCTCTACGAGTCGCGGGAGCGAGTGCGCGCGGCGATCGGCAACTCGGGCGGTGCGTGGCCCTATCAGCGCATCAGCGTCAACCTTTCCCCGGCATACCTGCGCAAGTTTGGATCCGGGTTCGATCTGCCGATCGCACTGGCGGTGCTCGCGGCGGACGGGCAGTTGCCGACGGCCGGGCTGCGCGGGGTGTTGGTCGTGGGCGAGCTGGGTCTCGACGGGTCGGTGCGGCCGGTCTGCGGTGTGCTGCCCATGGTCGCCGCGGTGCTGCGCCAGGGGGTGCGGCGCGCCATCGTCCCGGCCTTCAACGCCTCGGAGGCCGCCCTGGTCCCAGGGGTCCAGGTGCTCGCGGCGCGGACCTTGGGCGCCGTGATCGATTTCCTGCGTGGGATTGGCTCGCTTGAGCCGCCTCCGCCCGCCGCCCAGACGCAGCCCGCCGCCCCGCCGGATCTGATCGACGTGGCCGGGCAGCGCATGGGGCGCCTGGCGGTGGAGGTCGCGGCGGCGGGCGGGCACCACCTCGCCTTCTTCGGCTATCCGGGCGGCGGCAAGACCATGCTCGCCAACCGGTTGCCGGCACTGCTGCCGGAGCTCACCGACGACGAGGCCTTAGAAGTCACCTCGATCCATTCCGTGGCCGGAGCGCTCGCGCCGGGCGGCTCGCTCATCCGGCGGCCACCGTTGCAGGCGCCGCACCATACCTCCAGCGTGGCCGCGCTGGTCGGCGGCGGTGCGGGCCTGGCCCGTCCGGGCGCGCTGTCGCTTGCCCATCGTGGTGTTCTCCTGCTTGACGAGGCCCCCGAGTTTCCAGGGCGGGCGCTTGATGCGCTGCGCCAGCCGCTGGAGGAGGGCTTCATCATGCTGGGGCGGCGGGACGGAACGGTGGTCTATCCGGCCGCCGTCCAGCTCGTACTTACCGCCAACCCTTGCGGCTGTTCGGTTCCGCGCGCCGCCGCCCAATCCTGCGAGTGCAGTCCCTCGGCCATGCGGCGCTACCGGCGCAGGCTCTCCGGGCCGCTGCTCGACCGCATCGACATCCAGTTGTCGCTGCAACCGGTGTCCGCCGCCGACCTGCTCGCCGACGACCGGTCACGCGAGTCGTCCGCTCAGGTCGCCGCCCGGGTGGCCGCCGCCCGGGCCACCGCCGCGCTGCGGTGGGCGGCGCTCGGCTGCGGTACCAACGCCCAGGTGCCGGGCCGGTCCCTGCGCGACCGACGGTGGCGCCTGCCCCGTGGCGCCACCGTCGGGTTAGGACGGTTGCTCGATGACGGCGCGGTGAGCAGCCGCGGCTTCGACCGCGTGGTGCGGCTGGCGTGGACCATCGCCGACCTGTTCGGCCGGGGGACGCCCGGGGCGGCCGAGGTGGATCTAGCGGTGGACCTCCGGCGCGGCCACCAAACCCTGCCCAACCCGGAGTTTCGAGTCGAGGAGGACGGACATGGAGGATGTTGAGGAAAGCGTGCTGGAGGCACGGCTGGGCTTGAGTTGGGTGCGGGAGCCGGGCAGCAAGGCTCTCTACACGCTGGTCCAGCAGATGGGGCCGGTCGACGCGTGGCGCAGCCTCACCACTGACCGGGCGATGGGAAATCTGCGGCAGGCGGCGGCCTCCCGCCTCCGCGGCAGGGATCCGGCGAGGATCGTCGCCGAGCTACGCCGGGCGGCCCACCGGCTGGGCGTCACCATCGTGGTGCCGGAGAGTCCACAGTGGCCGTCCGGGTTGGACGATCTCGCCGCGATCAGCGTGGACGGCATCGAACCGATCGAGCGCGATACCTTCCCGCCACACGCTCTATGGCTGCGCGGCCCGCTTCCACTCGAGGTGACCGGGCGCAGCATCGCCATCGTCGGCTCCCGGGCCAGCACCGACTATGGCGAGCATGTCGCCTCCGAGCTGGCATACCGGCTCGCCCGCGGAGGCTGGACCGTCGTCTCCGGCGGGGCCTACGGCATCGACGCGGCCGCCCATCGCGGGGCCATATCCGCGGGCGGCAACACGATCGCCACGCTCGCCTCGGGCGTCGATCACCCCTACCCCACGGGCAACTCCCACATGTTCGATGAGATCGCCGAGGCCGGGCTGCTGATCAGCGAGTGGCCGCCCGGCTCGGCCCCGCATCGGGTGCGCTTTCTCATCCGCAACCGGGTGATCGCCGCGCTCACCCGCGGCACCGTTATGGTCGAGGCCAGCGCTCGCAGTGGTGCCCGCCAGACCCTGCGCCGGGCGCGGCAGCTCGGGCGGGTAGCGATGGCCGTGCCCGGCCCGGTCACCTCGATGATGTCGATCGGTTCTCACGAGGAGCTGCGCCGGGAAGGCGACGAACGCGTGCGTTTGGTGGCCAGCGCCGACCACGTGCTCGAAGAGGTGGGTGCGATCGGCGACGGCCTCACAGCGGTGCCGCAAGGCCCCGTCCGACCGTTCGACCTGCTGAGCACCCTCGAGAAGCAGATCATCGATGCCACCCCGCACGGCTCGGGCGCCACGGCCGAGCAGATCGCCGCCAACGTCGGCCTTCCGGTCACCTATGTGCTCGCAACCCTTCCCTCCCTTGAGATGCGGGGGCATGTGAAGCGGGGCCAAGATGGCGCTTATCGACTCGCGCTGAAGACGTAGACTCCTCACATATGATCACCAACGCGCGCGAGCTCTTCGTTCTCGACCCGCACGTGGCACACCTCAACCACGGATCCTTCGGCTCGGTGCCCATCCCCGTGCGGCAGGAACGCCTGCGGCTGCTCGACGAGTACGACGCCAACCCGCTACGGGTCGTCGTCGGTGACCTGTGGGAGCGAGTTGCCGACAACCGCACCGCCGCCGCCCGGTTCCTGGGCGCCGACCCGGATCTGTGCGCGCTGGTCATGAACGCGACCGTCGGTGTCGCGCTCGCCCTCAACACGGTGCGGCCGGGAGCGGGCGACGAGATCGTCATCACCGATCACAGCTACCACGCCGTGACGCTGGCGGTGGAGGACCAGGTCGAGCGGTTCGGCGCCAAGGTCGTGGTCGCGCCGATCGACCTCGATGCCGGGGCGGCCGAAGCCGTTGCCGCCGTTATGAGTGCGGTCACCGAGCGGACGAGGCTGGTGATCGTTGACGAGATCTCGTCGGCGACGGCGAAACGACACCCCATCGCCGAACTGGCCACACGCTTACGCCAGATGGGCGTGCCGCTCTTGGTCGACGCCGCGCACAGCCCCGGCATGCTGCCGCGCCCGCTGAGCGGGATGGACCCCGACTTCTGGGTCGGCAACATGCACAAGTGGGCGTTCGCACCCGGCGGCACCGCGCTGATGCGTGTGTCAGCGGATTGGCGAGATCGGATCACGCCTTTGGTTGTCTCGCATGCGCACCTGGACGGGTACCCCCGAAATGTCGAACAACAAGGCACGCGCGATCACACCACTTGGCTGGCGCTCAAGGCCGGCTTGGCGATACTCGATCGCTTCGGCGAGGCGGAGATCCAGCGGCACAACACCGAGCTTGCCGCCTATGGCCAGCGGGTGATCGGCGAGGCGCTGGGCCTCAACCCCGCCGACCTGCCCAGCCCCGGCGACCATGTCAGCATGCGCGTCATCCCGCTGCCGCCCGGCCTGGTGACCGATCTCCCCACCGTCATTGCCCTGTACCACCGCATCGCGGACGAACTAGCAACGGAGACCGCCATCAATGTGTGGCGGGGTGAGGGCCTGCTGCGCGTGAGCGCCCAGATTTACAACAGCCCCGAGGAGTACGACAGGCTCGCCCAGAACCTGCCCTCATTGCTGAGGCGGTTCGCCGCGGAGCGAGCGTGATCGGGTCACCGCCGCAGCGATGAGCACGGCGGCGAGCGCCAGCAGAATGACCCGGGCCGAGGTCGTGTGGGGAAGGAAGTAGCCCGGGAGGAAAGGCAGGAACCCCGTGCCGACGGCGAGTACGGCGGTGACCGTTGCCCAGTAGAAACCGGCGCGGCGAGCGTGAGCGCGTTGCGCTTGGGCGGCGACAGTGCGGGAGTCGTCGCATAGCGCCGGCGGATCGCTGCCAACGACCGTGTGCATAGCTGGCGACAGGGTGGTGACCGGAGACGATGCGAGGGGTGCAAGCAGCGGCAAGGTGGGAAGGAGCCGCCGGGCGAAACGGATCAAGAGCCAGAGCCCGACGATGCCGCCCAGCAAAGAGGATGCGAGATCGAGTGGGCCGAGCGCGATCCGGTCCCAGAGGACGTGGCTTAGGGCACCGATCGCAGCGGAGAACGCGGTGATGTACCAACGCGGGCTACGGCCGAAGAAGGCGTAGCCGCGGAGGGCGGCTAGCAGGCGGAAGGTGAAGCCGGGAAGGGAAGCGCGAGGGTGAAAGGCGAAGGGGAGGTGGGTGGCCAGGACAGGGACGGACAGGCGGATGAGGGGGCAGAGGACCACGGTTGAGGGCAGGGCCCAGGCGAGGAACCAGGGCAGGGAATGCGCAACCTCCCACAGCGGCGGCATGGCGCGGGAGGGGCGTTCTAGCCGGGAACCGTCCAAAGCGTAAGCGAGATCGGGCGCCATCGAGCCGACCACTAGCGCGACACCGTCGAACCAGGCTGGGCGCCAGAACTTGAGCGGAAGCACCGCGGCGGCGTGTGCGGGGAAGGTGGCCGGCATTCCCCGCATGGTAGAGACCTGATCCACCGTCAGGGGGTGCGTGCGGAGCTTGATGGCGGCAGGAGACGGACACGGGCGAGGCCGAGCAGGCTCAGCGGATCGAGGTATGTCTCGCCCTGCCGCAAACCCCAATGCAGGCAAGGTTTCCCACAGCCGGCATGCCCGGTCGACAGCGTCCCGATCACGTCACCGGCGGCCACGATGTCACCGGCCGAGACCAAGGGCTTAACGGGTTCATAGGTGGTGCGGGTGCCGTTGGGGTGGGAGATGCTCACCAGCGGCCGCGAGGCGACCATGCCGGCGAACCAGACCACCCCGCCGGCCGCGGCCCGGACGAGCGACCCCGCTGGGGCCTCGATGTCGACCCCGCGATGGCCGGGCAGCCAAGGCCGCGGCGGAGGGTCGAAGGGGCGGACGATAGGGCCGGCGACGGGCCAGGCATAGGGACCGTCCAGGAGATCCAGGGAATTCAGAGACGAGGCGAGGGCGGTCGGCAGCGCGGCCGGAAGCCAAAGGGACGGCGCGGGGTTGGGCCGGGCGGCGGAGGTGGCGGGCAGGGCAAGCAGCAGGACCAGGAGCGGCGGGATGGCCGCGGCCAAGCGCGGCAGGCTCTTCTTCATAGGTCAAGGCTCGCCAGGACTCGGCTTGACTTCACCCGCCGGTTAGCAAGATCTGTGGATAACCAAAGGCCTGTGGACAACCGGTTGCGCTGCGCTAGAAACCGGCCTCCGTCGGCAGGGAGATGTCGGGCTTCTCCAGCTCCTCGACGTTCACATCCTTGAACGTCATTACGCGCACATTCTTGACAAACCGCGCGGGACGGTACATGTCCCACACCCACGCGTCGTGCATCTCGACCTCGAAGTAGACCTCGCCATCCGAGTTGCGCACGTGAAGATCAACCTGGTTGGCCAGATAGAAGCGGCGCTCGGTCTCGACGACGTAGGAGAACTGGCGCACGATATCGCGGTACTCCCGATAGAGCTGGAGCTCCATATCGGTCTCGTACTTCTCGAGATCCTCAGCGCTCATCCCACGTCCTCCTGCGGTTCAACCTCAGAAACCGTACCGCGCCGCTCGCCATCACGCGCGGTAAGCCACGTCGCGGCCACGTTCTTGTACGAGTACCGATGAACCGGTGACGGGCCGTACTCGGCGAGCGCCGCGCTGTGCTCGGGAGTGCTGTAGCCCTTGTGCTCCGCGAACCCGTACCGCGGGTAAACGGCATCGAGCTCCGTCATGATCCGATCCCGGGTCACCTTCGCCAGCACGCTGGCCGCCGCGACGCACGCCGCGACCTGGTCGCCCTTCCACACCGCCAGGCCGGGCACCCCGACCCCGTCCACGGGGAACCCGTCGGTCAGCACATAGCTCGGTCCCGGCACCAACTTTGCCAGCGCCCGCCGCATCGCTGCCACGTTTCCCACATGCAGTCCCCTGGAGTCCAACTCCGCCGGCGGGATGATCACCATGGCCCAGGTGACCGCGCACCCCACCACCTCGTCGTAGATCCGATCCCGGGCCTTCTCCGTCAGCAGCTTCGAGTCGGTCAGCCCCTCGATCTCACGCTTGTCCGGCAGCACCGCCGCCGCCGCCACGAGCGGCCCCGCGCAGGCCCCACGCCCGGCCTCATCGGCCCCGGCGACGACGGCGAACCCGCGCCGCCGCAGCGCCCGCTCGAGCATGTAGATGCCGCCGTCGCGTCTGAGGAGTGGTCGGCTCGGCGCTAGCAAGGCGAGATCCCCAATCTCTTCAGGACCGCCACCAGGTCCGGCGGGTAGAAGGCGTCATCGGTCTGTTCCAGCTCGGCCACCGACCACCAGTGATGATGGTCGATAGAGTCGGCCTCGTAGTCGTCGAACCCGGCGGTCGAAACCTCGAACCGCCGCGCCCGCACCACGTAGAACCGTTGCTCCTGCCGGTACTTCACCCCGTCAAAGGAGAAGAACGTCACATCATCATGCACCGGCTCGCCGATCTCGCTCAGCGGCACCCTCAGCCCGGTCTCTTCCCGCAGCTCACGCGCGGCCGCTTCGGCGAACGACTCACCGTCGTCGAGACCACCGCCCGGGGTGAACCAGTAGCGGATGTCCGGTTCGGCCGGATCGAGCCCGCGGAACAACAGCACCCGGTCATGCTCGTCGATCAGGAGCACCCGGGCGGCGACGCGTTGCCTCGGACCCATGCTTAGAAGCGTATGACGCTCTCAGCCCGCCGGAGCGGATGCGGGTACCCCTTCGAAGGTTTCCGGAACGGTCAGCCAATCCCACCGGTTGAACGGCCAGAACAGTACAAACGCCCGTCCGACCACGGCATCCTCCGGAATCGTCGCCAGCTGGATGTCCCCGTTGCTCGTCATGTAGTTCTGCAGCGAATCCCCCGAGGATTGGCGATGGTCACCCATCACCCACAGACGCCCGGAAGGGACCTCCACGTTGAACTCGTGCACCGAGGGCTTGTTCCCCGGGTAGATATAGGGTTCGTCGAGCGGGTGCCCGTTGACCTGGATCCGTCCGTTGGGATCGCAGCAGACCACGCGATCGCCACTGGTGCCGATCACCCGCTTGATGTAATCCTCGTGCTCCGGCTTGTTGCGCCATGCCTCAGGAGCCTCGAACACGATGATTTCGCCCCGCCCCGGCGACCTGAAGTCATAGACCAGCTTGTTGACAAGCACTCGATCATCAAGATCGAGGGTGTGCTCCATGGATCCGGACGGGATGAAGAACGTCTGGACGACGAACTGCCTCACCAACAGTGCCACCACTATGGCGACGCCCAACAGGATCGGCAGTTCCTTCCAGAACGAACCCTTGTTGCTCTTGGTCTGCTCGTCAATCACGCACGGAGCCTACGCGGCAAACCTGAGAACCACGATCACCGGGCACGTGTCGTTCGTCTATGCCCGCCTTCGGCGTTTGAAGGCAAAAGGCAGTAGTACGAAGGCACCCCCAGCCGTCACCCCGTCGAAGACCTCCTGGCGGGCCAACGTGCCCCAACGCGAGAACGGCGTCGCGATCGCCATCGCCTTGCCGATCACGTTGGCGATCGGCACCGGACCTTGGCAGCGCGAGTCCTGCGACACCCGCCGGTGGTCGCCGAGCACGAACAACATACCGGGCTCCACTTTGACCGGTGCGAAGTCGCGCGTGGCGCAACTCTTGGGAGCCGGTTGGCCCCGAACGGAATCGCGGGTCACGTAGGGCTCGGAAATTGGCACGCCGTTGACGTAGATCCGACCGCTGACGGGGTCGCAACAGGACACTTCATCACCGGGTACCCCGATGACGCGCTTGATGTAGTCCTTCTCCCCCGGCTGGGAGATCCCGATCAGGTCACCGACGGTGCGGCCGAGCTTGGAGAAGAAACCGGCGTCGGGGTCGATCCGGTTTTCCACAGCCGTCCACGACTCGGGGCCCTTGAAGACGATGACCTCGCCGCGCTCCGGGTCTCGGAACTCGTAAACAACCTTGTTCACGAGCACCCGGTCGCCGACTAGCAGCGTGTCCTCCATCGACCCGGAGGGGATGTAGAACGCCTGGAGCAGGAAGCTTCGGATCAGCACCGCGAGGCAGAACGCCACCACCAGCAACAGGGGCAGTTCTTGCCATAGGGGCATGCCTTTGCGTTTGGATCGGCGCTCGCGGCGCGGCCACTGCTCACCGGTGAAACCATCGTCCGTCCGGTTGGTTGGCATGATCGTCACATTGTCCGCCCTGAGTGAGAGAGTCGGCGGAAAGCCTAGAACCTGACACAAAAAATGGGCACCCTTCAGGTGCCCATTTTTTGGTCAAGAAGCCATTACGCCGACTTCGTCTGGCGCAGCTCCTTGATCTTGGCCTTCTTGCCGCGCAGTTCGCGCAGATAGTAGAGCTTGGCGCGGCGGACGTCACCGCGGGTCACGACCTCGATCTTGTCGAGCTGTGGGCTGTGGATGGGGTAGGTGCGCTCGACGCCGACACCGAAGCTCAGCTTGCGGACCGTGAAGGTCTCGCGCAGGCCCGAGCCCTGGCGGCGGATGACGACGCCCTGGAAGATCTGGACCCGGGACCGGTTGCCCTCGACCACCCGTGCAAAAACCTTGACGGTGTCACCGGGACGGAAACTGGGAACGTCGGTCCTCAAAGAAGCGGCATCCACCGCGTCCAGCGTGTTCATCGCTACATCCTTTAAATGGATTTGGGCATTTCTGACTCAACGGCCGCACACAAATGCTGAGTCCTCGTCACGCCAAGCGGCAGACGGCAACCTCACTACTTTGCCACACCATCATCTGGTACCGGAAACCCGGCCTCCCGCAACAGAGCGACGTCACGTTTGTCGAGCGCCCCCTCGCCAAGGGCACCAAGCAGATCCGGCCGCCGGGCGGCCGTGCGCAGCAGCGACTGATCGCGGCGCCACCGCGCGATCCTGCCATGATCCCCCGACCTCAAGATCTCAGGGACCTCCCGCCCGCGCCACGAGGCCGGCTTGGTGTAAACGGGCGTCTCCAGCAGCCCGTGCGCATGCGACTCGTCCAGGAGCGACTCCGCATTGCCCAGCACACCAGGAAGCAACCGCGTGATCGCCTCGAGCATCACCAGCACCGCGACCTCGCCCCCGAAGAGCACGTAATCGCCGAGCGACACCTCGAGCCCGCCGTACTCGTCGATCACGCGCTGGTCTATGCCCTCATACCGCCCGCAACCGAAGATCAAGTCCTGTTCGCCAGCGAGCTCGGCCGCCATCGAGTGGCTGAACGGCCGCCCCGATGGCGAAGGAATGATCAACCTCGCGCTTGACGCCCCAAGCGCGTCAAGGGCTTCCCCCCACGGCTCCGGGCGCATGACCATCCCCGGGCCGCCCCCATAGGGCGTGTCGTCCACGGTGCGATGCACGTCGTGCGTCCAGTCCCGCAGGTCGTGGATGCTCAAGTCGAGCGCGCCCTGCGCCCGCGCCTTCCCGATGAGCGACAGCTCCAGCGGGACGAAGTACTCCGGGAAGATCGAGACGATTTTGACCCTCATCAGAGGTCCAGCAATCCGCCGGGCGGGTCGATGATCACCTTGCCGCCGGCCAGATCCACCGTCGGCACGATCTCCCGCACGAAGGGGATGTACCCCGTCCGCCCGTCAGAAAGCGGCACCACCAGCAGATCCGACGCCGGCGCGTGCTCCACCCGCCGGATCACGCCGATCGAAACCCCAGTGGTGTCAACAACCTCCAGCCCCACCAGCTGATGGTCGTGGAACTCCTCCGGGTCCTCCGGCGCCTCGATCGACTCGGAGTCGACCTCCAACTCCTGCCCGCGCAGCGACTCGGCCGCCTCGCGGTCCGGCACCTCCTGGAACGTCACGATCAGCCGCCCCAGATGCGGGCGCGCCGAGGCAACGGTCAGTTGGGAGGGACCGGCTACCAGGACCGCCCCCTCCCGGAAACGCCGTTCGGGCTCGTCCGTGCGCACGTTGACGATGACCTCGCCGCGGATGCCGTGCGGGCGGACGATCTGGCCGACTGTCAACAACACAGCTGTCAGAACGAGTCGACGATGTCGACCCGGATGCCCTTGCCGCCGACCGAGCCGATCACCTGCCGCAGCGCGCGGGCCGTGCGCCCGCCCCGACCGATGACCGTGCCAAGATCCTCGGGGTGCACGCGAACCTCGAGCCGGGCACCACGACGGTTGTCGATCAGACGCACCCGGACGTCGTCCGGGTGGTCCACGATCCCCTTGACCAGGTGCTCCAGCGCGGGCCGGAGAGAGGCGTCAGCCCTGCTGCTCGTCGCCGGCCTCAACAGCCGTCTCCTCTGCAGCAGCGTCGGCCTTGGGCTCGTCGGCCTTGGGCTCCTTGGGCTCCTCGGCCTTGGGCTCCTCGGCCTTGGGCGCTTCGGCCTTGGGCTCCTCGGCCTTGGGCTTGGGCTCCTCGGCCTTGGGCTTGGGTGCTTCGGCCTTGGGCTCGTCGGCCTTGGGCTTGGGTGCTTCGGCCTTGGGCGCTTCGGCCTCAGCCTTGGGCGCTTCCGCCTTGGGCTCGGCCCTCTTCTCGGCCTTCTTGGCCGGTGCCTTGGGCGCCTCGAGCCCCGCGGCCGCCTGGGCCTCGGCCTCATAGGTGGCCTTGCGGTCGGCCTTGGGCGCCGCCACCTTCAGCGGCTCGGCGGGCGGGGGCAGACCCTTGAACCGCTGCCAGTCGCCGGTCTTGGACAGGATGGCCAGCACGGGCTCGCTCGGCTGCGCGCCGACGGACAGCCAGTACTGCACCCGCTCGGAGTTGACCTCGATGCGCGAGGGATCCTCCTTCGGGTGGTAGACGCCGATGAACTCGATCGCCTTGCCGTCGCGCTTGGTGCGCGAGTCGGCGACGACGATCCTGTACTGCGGGTTGCGGATCTTGCCCATCCGCAGAAGCCGGATACGAACGGCCACTTTGTTTTCGCTCCTGTTGCGATTGAGGCGGAAGCCCGCGCCGCCGCGTGGGGCTGCGGTGGTGATGGGCACCCATGGACACAGCCCGACCCCGGGGTTAGAGGGCGCCGAAGGCGAGCCGAATACCAATCAACGATTGTGCCAGATCGACAAGGAGAACAGGGTCGCGGCCCCCTAGCCAACCTTTGGCCCGTTCGGCGGATGGAGACGGAGATCACTGTCTGGCTATCGTCCTTGCGTTTTTGTCGACTAAAGCGGGGAGTTTCTCCACATGGTAGGAAAGATCATCGGCAACAAGTATGGCCTGCTGATCCTGGGCATCATCGCTCTCGGCGTCGGAATCTTCCTGATGAGCCAGACCGAGGTGAAGTGCGGCAGCAACGTCATGAAGCCGGGCGACATCTGCACGACGATCCGCAAGGGCGTCAGCACCGATCGCACGTTCGACGAGCAGAAGAGCTCCAACGAGCTCACCGCGAAGATCGTCACCGGTGTCGGCGGAGCGATGACCCTCGGCGGCGCCGGCTGGATCATCGTCTCCCTGACCCGCCGCAAGCCCGCGCCCGAAACCGTCTCCGCCTAGCGGGCGGCTCAGTACGAGCGCGCAAGGATCGCCGTAAGGTCGGGTTCGTCCTGGGATGCCGGGGCGGACCCGTCGGCACGATACAGACAGCGCACCGAGACCGCGCTCTCGTTCGCTTTGGCCTCGCCCTCGGGCCCCACCAGATCCCAGCGGATCCGCGCCCAGCCCCGACCGGCCACCTCGATCGCTTCGTCCAAAGTGGACACATCGATCGTGTTCGTCTCCCGTCGGGCCAGGCCCTCGTCGTAGAGCGCCTTCTGGTCGGCCTCCAGCGCCGCGGTCACCGCGCTCATCACATCCGCCAGCGCCACCGGGGTCTTGGTCCCGCCGATGCGCCGCACCAGAGTCACGTTGCCCGCCTCGATGTCGCGCGGGCCGACCTCCACCCGCACCGGGATGCCCTTGAGTTCGGCGTCGATCGCGCGCCGCCCGAACGGCAGGTCCACCCGGTCGTCCAGACGCACCCTTACCCCGGCCGCGACCAGCTCGTCATGAATCGAGCGCGCGTGGTCGAACACGCCTTCCTTCACCACCGTCACGACCGCCTGGATCGGCGCCAGCTTCGGCGGCAGCCGCAACCCGTTGTCATCCCCGTGGCACATGATCAGGCCACCGAGCATCCGGGTGGACGTGCCCCAGGAAGTCGTCCAGGCCAGCTCGCGCGCGCCGCTCGCGGACGAGAACTCGATGTCGAAGGCGCGGGCGAAGTTCTGCCCCAGCTCGTGTGACGTACCCATCTGCAGCGCCTTGCCGTCGCCGGTCATCGCCTCCAGGCAGTAGGTGCTCGTCGCACCGGCGAAGCGCTCGCGGTCGGTCTTGCGGCCAGTCACCACCGGAATCGCGAGCATCTCGCGCATGTGGGCCTCGTAAACCTCATGCAAGATCTTCAAGGTGTACGCCTGGGCGTCCTCAAAAGAGATATGAGCTGTATGCCCCTCCTGCCAGAGGAACTCGCTCGTGCGCAGGAACACGCGCGGCCGCATCTCCCACCGCACCACGTTGGCCCACTGGTTGAGCAGCAGCGGCAGGTCCCGGTAGGAGTCGATCCACTTGGCCATGAACTCGCCGATGACCGTCTCGCTCGTCGGCCGCACCACGACCGGCTCGGCCAGCTGCCTGCCGCCGCCGTGGGTGACCACCGCCAGCTCCGGCGAGAAGCCCTCGACGTGCTCGGCCTCAC
>Ga0075418_10004637_pt1 | contig 15624 bp, 18 predicted proteins | sample SoiMetdeltSBSDD2_FD_81776 | JGI IMG/M metagenome (GOLD analysis project Ga0075418, IMG submission 81776) | Bulk soil microbial communities from a Populus tree surrounding site in Tennessee, USA - Soil MetaG P. deltoides SBSDD2 | ecosystem: Environmental > Terrestrial > Soil > Tree plantation...
CCGACGAGGACGAGTACTTCCCGCCGCCGCGGGAGCTGCGCGACCTGCTGGCCGGCTTGGACGTCGCGGCGACCTTCGCCTTCGGCGGCTCGGTCCCCGACCGGCCCACGCTCAACGACCGGCACCTGGCGGCCAGCGACGTGCTCGCGGTGCTGGCCTGAGAGCGCCCTGACGACCGCGGCCTCAGGACCCGGGCCTCAGGACTCGACCCGGTTCTGCGCCTCGTCGTAGAGGGACTGGACGTCGGCGCGCAGCTGCTCGGTCAGCTCCCGCACCACCCGCCGGGGCACCCGCCCGCTGCCGTCGCCCTTGGGTGCGTCCAGCGGCTCGCCGACCACCATCACCACCTTGGTGGGGCGGATCCACCTGGCGCCCTTGGGCATGGCCTTGTCCGACCCGCCGATGCCCACCGGCACCAGCGGCACTCCGGTCCGGGCCGCGACGTAGGCCGGACCGTCGAACACCTCTACGACCTTCGGCCCCGAGCGCCGGGTGCCCTCGGGGAACATCACCAGGGGCTCGCCGTTCTCGATGATCTGCATGCAGGACCGGAGGGCCTCGCGGTCGGCGCTGCCCCGCCGCACCGGGAACGCGCCGAGCGAGCTCAGGAACCGGCCGAAGGGCGCCCACTTCCAGAGCGAGTCCTTGCCCATGTAGCGCAGCCGCTTGCGGGTCACCGCGGCGACCAGCAGGAAATCGATGTTGGACCGGTGCACCGGCGCGACGACGAAGGGACCGTTGGTCGGGACCCAGCTCCGGTCGACCACCTCGACCCGGAACCACAGCCGCGCGAACAGGTCGACCACCAGGAACCGCACGAACCCGTAGAAGGCGCGGTCCCAGCGGGTGGGGGCATGGATGGGCTCAGCCATCGATCCTCCGGGCCAGCGCCTCGACCACCTCGTCGATGGTGAGGTCGGTGGTGTCGAACACCAGGGCATCGTCCGGCTGGCGCATCGGCGACTCGTCGCGCGCGGCGTCCAGGGCGTCCCGGCGGGCCATGTCGGCGGCCACCGTCTCGTAGTCGAGGCCGGTCACCTCGGCGGCCCGGCGCTCGGCCCGCACGTCGGGCCGGGCGGTCAGGTACACCTTCAGCCGCGCGTCGGGGAAGACGACGGTGCCGATGTCCCGGCCCTCGAGGACGCCGCCGTCGTGCTCGTGGGCCCACTCCCGCTGCCGGCGGACCAGCTCGGTCCGGACCTCCGGGTTGGCGGCCACCACGGAGACCGCCCGCGACACCTCCGGACCCCTGATCTCGATGGTCGCGTCGACCCCCTCGACCTGCACGCCCTTGATCGACACCTCGAGGTCGACGGCACGGGCGAGGTTGGCCACCCGATCGGCGTCGGCGGGATCGATGCCGTGGCGCAGGGCGGCGAACGTGACCGCCCGGTACATGGCTCCGGTGTCGAGGTAGTCGAGGCCCAGGTGCTCGGCCAGCCGCCGGGCCACCGTCGACTTCCCCGAGCCGGCCGGCCCGTCGATCGCGATCACCTTCACGGGGACCAGACCCTAATCGCAGGCGGCGAGCCGGCCGTCGATCAGCCGGCTCTTCATCCGAGCCGGGCCAGTGCCGCCCAGTAGCCCGGGAAGGTCTTGGCGACGCAGCCGGGGTCGGCGATCTCGATGCCGGGCGACCGCAGTCCGAGCAGGGCGAAGCTCATGGCCATCCGGTGGTCGCGGTAGGTCTCGACCTGGGCCGGGTGTGGCGTCCCGGGCCGCACCAGCAGGCCGTCGTCCTCCTCCTCGGCCTCGATGCCGCAGCGCTGCAGCTCGCGGACGACGTTGCCGACCCGGTCGGTCTCCTTGGCCCGGATGAAGCCGATCCCCCGCAGCCGGGTCGGCGAGCGGGCGAACACCGCCACCGCGGCCAGGGTCGGCGCGGTGTCGGAGAGATCGGCCAGGTCGGCGTCGATGCCCGCCAGCGGGCCGGTCCCCTCCACCGTGGTCGCCGTGGCGCCCCGCTCGACCCGGCACCCCATCCGCTCCAGCAGGTCGACGAAGGCCAGGTCGCCCTGGAGGCTGTCCTTGCCCAGGCCGTCCACAGTGACCCGGCCCCCGCAGATGGCCGCGGCAGCGAAGAAGTACGACGCGGCGCTGGCGTCCGGCTCGACGGGATAGGTCGCCGCCGTGTAGCCGCCGGGAGCGACGACCCAGGTGCGCTCGCCGTCGCTCGTGCCGGTGGCGGCCGCCGCCCCGAAGGCGCGCATCACCGCGGCGGTCATGTCGACGTAGGGCCGCGACACCAGCCGGCCGCCGACCCGCACCCGCAGCCCGGTCGGCAGCGCCGGCGCCACCATCAGGAGGCCCGACAGGAACTGGCTGGACGCGTCGCCCTTGACCACCAGCTCGACCGGCGTCCCGCCGACGGCGGCGCCCGGCTCGGCCGGCGACACCCCGCCCCGCACCACCACCGGGAGATGGCCGGGCTCGCCCTCCTCCCGCACCTCGGCCCCCAGCGCTCGCAGCGCCGCGATGCCGTCCTCCATGGGTCGGGCCCGCAGCGGCGGAGCGCCGTCCAGCCGGATCGGACCGGGCCCCAGGCCGAGGACCGGCAGCAGGAACCGGGACGTGGTGCCCGACAGACGGGCATCGAGGCGGGCGCCGGCGGCCCGGCTGGGGAGCGCGCCCCCACAGCCCTCCACGGTCGCCCGGGAGGCGGCGGTGTCGACGGTGATCGGGATGCCCAGGCGCCGCAGACCGTCGAGCATGGCCTCGGTGTCGTCGGCCAGCAGCACGCCCTCCAGGACACTGTGACCCCGGGCAAGGGCGGCGCAGACCAGCGCGCGGTTGGTGAGGCTCTTCGAGCCTGGGAGCCGGACCACGGCGTCGAGTGGCCCGCGGACCGGTGTCACCGCGGCGACGTCCACCGGTCGAACCTACCGGTCCTCCGGGTGCGGCCTACGACCCCTGCGCCGTGCGTCGGTCGTGGCCACGACGCTCACTGCAGGGCATCGACCGGGTGGACCGACGACCGGTAGCCCCGGGTGGCCAGCCCCTTGCGCAGGCGGGGCACGGCTTCGGCCGCGATCAGCAGGATCAGGACACCGCGCGGGCCCTCGGAGGAGTGGGCGATCTCCAGGTCGACCACGTTGACCCCGGTCTCGGTGGCCAGCGTCGTGACCTCGGCGATCACGCCGGGGCGGTCGGGCACCGGCACCCGCAGCTCACGCAGCTCCTCGGCCGCCCGGATGTGCACCGGCAGGTTGGTCCGCGCCGCCCGGGCCTCCTCCAGCAGGTCGAGCAGCCCCGACCGGTCGCCGCGGGCCACGACGTCCCGCATCTGCCCCAGGGCCGCGACCAGGTCGTCGAGCACGTCCACGATGGCGCCCCGGTTCTCGCCGCAGATGTCGGGCCAGATGGCCGGGCTGCCGCCCGCGATGCGGGTCATGTCCCGGAAGCCCCCGGCCGCCAGGCGCAGGAGGGCGCTCTGCTCCTCGCCCCGGGCGGCCGCCAGGCGCATCAGCGTCGCCGCGGTCAGGTGCGGCACGTGGGACACCACCGCGACCAGCGCGTCGTGGTGGTTGGGCGGGAGGGCGAGGACGTCGGCACCGAGGGCCCCGACCAGCTGGCGGACCTGGGCGTACGCCGCGGCGTCGGTGCCCGCGGTCGGCGTCAGCACCCACGTCGCTCCCTCGAACAGGTCGTAGGTCGCGCCCTCGACGCCGTCCTGCTCGGAGCCGGCCATGGGGTGCCCACCCACGAACCGGGGGTCGGCGACGGCCTCGACGATGGGGCTCTTGACGCTGCCCACGTCCGTGACCAGCCCGGGACCGGTCCGCAGCGCCCGCTGCGCTTCCTCGGCGACAGCCCGCACCGGGGTGGCCACGAAGGTCACGGTGGCCTCGGGGTCCTCGCCGATGGCGTCGAGAGCCCCGAGCTCCAGGGCGAGGGTGGCACGCGCACCGTCGAGGTCCCGGCCGGTGACGTGCCAGCCCAGGCGGCGCAGCGCCATGCCCACCGAACCGCCGATGAGGCCCGTGCCGACCACGACGGCGCGCCCGGGTGCCGGACGTTGACCCAGCGCCATCAGTAGCCCGCCATCAACCGGGCAGGTCGTCGCGGAGGCCCGCGGCGCCCTCGAGGTAGACGTGGCGCAGCTCGCTGCGGGAGCGACCGGTCTCGAAGTGGATCATCACCCGTACGCACTGCGGCGTCGCCCCCCGGATGTCCAGCTCGCGGGCACAGATGAGGGGGACGTCGCCCAGGCCGAACTTCCGGGCCGCCTCGGCCGGGAACGCGCTGTGGATGTCGTCGGTGGCGGTGAACATCAGGCTGATCACGTCGTCGTGGTCGATGCCGTTGTGCTCGAACATCGCCTCGAGCAGGGCGATCACCCGCTCGAACAGGTGCTCGCGCTCGTCGGTCTCGATGGTCGTGGCACCACGCAAGGCGCGGATCGCAGGCATGACGGAGTGAGGTTAGCGGGGGCGGCTACGGCCCGAACCAGTCGTACCGCCCGGCGCCGTGGCCCGCTCCAGCGCCCGGACCTCCGCCGTCGTGAGCGCCCGCCACTCCCCCGGCGCCAGGCGGCGATCGGTGAGGGGGCCGATGCGGATCCGCACCAGCCGCACCACCGGGTGGCCGACCGCGGCGCACATCCGGCGGACCTGGCGGTTGCGGCCCTCGTGGATGGCGATCCGCAGCCCGTGCTGGCCCACGGCGGCCACCTTCGCGGGTGCCGTGGTGCCGTCCTCCAGGTCCACACCCTCCCGCAGCTGCCGGAGCGCGCCGCGGCTCGGCTGGCCCTCCACCTCGGCCAGGTACTCCTTCTCGACGCCGTGGGACGGGTGGGCGACGCGCTGGGCCAGGTCGCCGTCGTTGGTCAGCAGCAGCAGGCCCTCGGTGTCGGCATCGAGCCGGCCCACGGGGAACACCCGCGGCTCGGCCGGCACCAGCTCGACCACCGTCGGTCGACCCTGCGGATCGGCAGCCGTGGTGACGACGCCGGTCGGCTTGTTGAGCAGGTAGTGCACCAGCCCGGGCCGGACGCCGACCACCGCGCCGTCGACCTCGATGCGGTCCCGCTCCGGGTCGACCCGGGTACCCAGCTCGGCGACCACCCCGTTGACGCGGACCCGGCCCGCCGCGACCAGCTCGTCGCAGACCCTTCGGCTGCCGAAGCCCACCCGGGCCAGCACCTTCTGCACCCGCTCGCCCGAGCGAGCGCCGGTCTCGCTGCTCATCCGGCGACCCCGCCCCCGCCGTCGGGGCCCTGGCCCCAGGGACCGGGGCGCGCACGGATCAATCGTCGTCGGCTTCGTCGAGATCAAGGTCGGCGTGCGTGTCCGGGTCCGGGTCGAGGGCGGACGGCCCAGCCGCGAACGCGTCCTCGGGACGGAGGGGCTGGCGGTCGGGGCGCAGGCCCCGCTCGAGCTGCTCCACGATGTCGGCGGTGGGCACGAAGTCGCCCAGCGGCGGCAGCTCGTCGAGGTCGTTCAGACCCACCTTCTCGAGGAAGCTCGGGCTGGTACCGAACATCACCGCCTGACCGGGGCCGGGGTCCTTGCCAACCTCGACGATCAGCCCCCGCTGCTGCAAGGTGCGCATCACACCGTCGACGCTGACGCCCCGGATCGCCGCCACCTGCGCCCGGGAGATGGGCTGCTTGTAGGCCACGATGGCCAGCGTCTCGAGCGCCGCGGCCGACAGCTTGGCCGACTGGCCCTCCAGCACCAGCCGCTCGACGTAGGGCGCCTGGTCGGGGTGCGACTGGTATCGCCAGCCGCCGGCCACCCGTACCAGCTGGAAGCCCCGTTCCTCGGCTTCGTAGGCCTCGGCCAGCTCGCGGCAGAGCGCGTCGACGACGACCGGCGAGATCTCGAGCAGCTGCGCCAGCAGGTGGGGCGCCAGCGGCTGCTCGGCCACCATGACCATGGCCTCGATGGCCCGCTTGGCGGCCTCGCGGAACCGGTCGCTGACCTCCGGGGTCTCCGGAGTCTCGGGGACCTCCGGCGAGCCGTCGCCACGATCGTCCCACGGGTCGGTCATCGATCCGTTCGTCCCGTAGCCCTCACCCATGCTCCCGGCCGTCACCCCTCGTAGGCGTCGACGGTCCGGAGCTCGAGGAGGTCGAGTCCCTCGTCGGCGTTCTCCGGGCCCAGCCAGAGGATCTCGATGTCGCCGAACCGGGCGACCTGGGCCAGGTCGACCAGGCCGACCTTGAACAGCTCGAGGATGGCGAGGAAGCGGACGATGACCTCCATCCGCTCGACCAGCCCTCCCGTGAGCGCCCGGAACGTGATGCGACCCGCCCGGGGCAGCTCGTCGACCAGCTCGGCGATCGCGTCGGTGACCGAGACCCGGATCGGCGCGACGTGGTCCAGGTCGACCCGGGGCTTGGGCTTGGGCGCGACGGCGGTGAGGAACGCCCGGCGGAGGTCCTCGGGAGTGATGCCCTCCAGGAGGTCGGGCATGAGACCCACGAACCGCTCGTCGACGCCGGCCAGCCGGGGGTGCGAGCGCCCGGCCTCGCCGGCCAGGACCTGCAGGGCGATCGCGGCCTCCTTGAAGGTCTTGCACTCGACCAGCCGGTGCAGGAGCAGGTCACGCTCCTCCCACAGGGCCAGCTCGTCGTCGAGGTCCATCTCGTCGGACGTCGGCAGCAGCCGCCGCGACTTCAGCTCGACCAGGGTGGCGGCGATCAGCAGGAACTCGGTGGTCAGCTCGAGGTTGAGCTCGTCCATCTGCTCGAGGTGCGCGAGGTAGCCGTCGACGATCGTCGACAGGCTCACTTCGTAGAGGTCGACCTGCTCCTTGAGGATCAAGTGCAGCAGCAGGTCCAGAGGCCCCTCGAAGACCGGAGTCTGCACCTCGTAGGCCATTGGTGGTGATGTTAATCACAGGGGTGTGGTTCCCCGGCGACCCCTGGTTCCGGGCGGTTCAACGATACGTGTGTTCCCCGGCGATCGGGGTCCGTTACCTTTGAGCACCTTATGGCTCGCGTCTTCTCTGGCATCCAGCCGACCGGCGACATCCACCTCGGGAACTACCTCGGGGCCATTCGCCGCTGGGTGCAGCGCCAGTACGAGGACGAGGCCATCCACTGCATCGTCGACCTGCACGCGCTCACCATCCCCAAGGACCCCGAGGAGCTGCGCACCAAGACGGCCGAGGTCACGCTGCTGCTGGTGGCCGCCGGGCTCGATCCCGACGTGATGACGCTGTTCGCCCAGAGCCAGGTGCACGAGCACGCTGAGCTGGGCTGGATCATGGAGTGCACCGCCGCCTTCGGCGAGCTGCGGCGCATGGTGCAGTTCAAGGACAAGTCCGAGCAGGCCGACTTCGTCTCCGCCGGGCTGTTCGCGTACCCGGCGCTGCAGGCCGCCGACATCCTGCTCTACGACACCGACCAGGTGCCCGTGGGCGACGACCAGCGCCAGCACGTCGAGCTGGCCCGCGACGTCGCGCTGCGGTTCAACCACCGCTACGGCGAGACGTTCGTGGTCCCCGAGCACGTGATCCCCCCGGTGGGTGCCCGGGTCATGGACCTGCAGGATCCGACGAAGAAGATGTCCAAGTCCCTCGAGTCGCCCCAGGGCACCGTGCTGGTGCTCGACGACCCGGCGGTGATCGAGCGGAAGTTCAAGCGGGCGGTCACCGACTCCGGCGTGGAGGTGCAGTACGACCCCGAGAACCAGCCCGGTGTGTCGAACCTGCTGGCCATCCTGGCCGCCGCCACCGATGCCGATCCGACCGAGCTGGCCGGCAAGTACAGCCAGTACGGGCGGCTCAAGACCGACTGTGCGGCTGCGGTGATCGAGCTGCTGCGCCCGGTGCAGGAGCGCTACGCCGAGCTGGCCAGCGAGCCGGGCGCGGCCGAGAAGATCCTCGAACAGGGGGCCGCCAAGGCCCGCACCACCGCCGCGGCCACGATGGTCCGGGCACGGAAGGCCCTGGGCCTCCCGCCCGTCTAGGGCGCTGTTGATCTAGTCGTCGTCGGCGGACTTGAGCGCCGCGCCGACGGCGGCCGGGAGGGACCACTCGGCCGGGGGCCGGTGGTGCTCGGCCGCCCAGCGCACCGTGAGGTCGTCGCTGCCGGCCGCCGTCAACAGCTCGGCTCCGATCGCGTCGTGGCACAGGTAGCGGCCCAGCCGCCCCCGGGGCCCGGGCCGCGGCCGCCAGGCCCGAGCGCGCTCGTAGCCGACGGCCAGGGCGATCACCGTGGCCACCGACCGGCGGATCGGCCCGATCGCCGCGTCGACCTTACCCACGTCGTGGAGCAGCGCCGCCGCCAGCACCGGTCGGGTCGCGGCGGGACCCAGGTCCGCGGCGGTGCGCCGCGCGACACCGACGGCGTGGCGCCGATCAGCACCGCTCATCCGCTCCCACAGCTCGACCTCGCCGGGCAGGAGCTGCTGGCGCGCCCACTGCTCGTCGTCGGCGGGCGGGCCCGCGGGCCACAGGGATCCGGCGAACCGGCGGACCAGATGGGCGGCGTACCGGGGCGTGAGGCTCACGCGCTCATCGGCTCCGTCGTTCAGCCGACCACGGTCAGGCGTGCTGGATGCAGTACCGGGTGGCGGGCATCGCCTCGAGCCGGGCCTCGCCGATCGGCTGGCCGCAGCGCTCGCACACCCCGTAGGTGCCATGCTCGAACTTGGCCAGCGCTCGCTCGATCTCGGCCAGCTGCTCGCGCATCTGGTTGACCAAAGCCGTGTTCTCTCCTTGCTCCGCCGCGACCTGGCCGGAGTCGGCGAAGTTCTCGTCGTAGGAGAGGCTGCCGCCCGGGCTCAACGCCGTGATCTGCCCGCGCAGACGCTCACGCTCGGTTTCGAGCTGGTCGCGCAGCGTCGAGAACATGGTTTGATCGGGCACCACTGGAAGGGTATCGAACATTCCGGGCGCACGACGGACCTGTCGTCTAGCTGCAACGACAGCAGTGAGTGTCGGCGTGCGCACGGGGCGGCGTCACGTGATCGGTGTCCGATCCGCGTCCGTCTGCCTCAGTGGTCCTCAGCGGACAGCCCGCGGGTGCGCGGCCCGATAGGCCTCGAAGAGCCGCTCGGTCGAGACCTTGGTGTACACCTGCGTGGTGCTGATCGAGGCGTGGCCCAAGAGCTCCTGCACCGACCGGATGTCGGCCCCGTGGTCGAGCATGTGGGTGGCGCACGAGTGCCGGAGCACGTGGGGGGAGAGCTTGGCTCCGAGCCCGACGGCATCCCCGTAGCGCTTCACCACCAGCCAGGCGCCGACGCGGGTCAGGCGCCCACCCCGGCGGTTGAGGAAGACGGCCTCGGCGTCGCCTCGCCGGGCCCACTGCTCGGGCTCGAGGGCCCCGCGACCGGACGGCGCCAGCCAGGCCTCCAGCGCGGCGAGCGCGTGGCGGCCCACCGGCACCACCCGCTCCTTCGCGCCCTTGCCGAAGGCCCGCAGCAGAGCCGACTCGAGGTCGAGGTCACCGAGCGACAGCCCCACCAGCTCGGAGATCCGCAGGCCGGTGCCGTACAGCACTTCGAGGATGGCCCGGTCCCGCCGCTGGGCGGGCCCGTCGCCGACCACCGCCCCCAGCAGCGCCGTCACCTCGGCCTCGGTGAGGGCCTTGGGCAGACCCGCGGCGACCCGGGGCGCGGCCACGTCGGCTCCGGGGTCGGCCGGCAGCCGACCCTCCTCGGCCAGGAAGCGGTACAGCGAGCGGACCGCCACCACCGCCCGGGCCACGGTGGCCGCGGCCAGCTCCTGGCCGCGCAGGTGGCCGACGAACGTCGCGATCAGGTCCTCGTCGGCCTGGTCCAGGGACCGTCCCTGCCCGCCGAGCCAGCGCCACCAGCGGCGGGCGTCGCGCCGGTAGGCGGCCAGCGTGGCGACGGACCGGCCCCGCTCGGTGGCCAGCCACGACAGCCACTCCTCGACCTCGAGCGGGAGCTCGTCCTCGCCGGCGCCGGGATCGAGGGCGAGCGCCACGACGGTCGGATCAGCTCCTGCGGGCCGTGAGGAGCAGGCCGATGATGGTCTTGGCGTCGGTGATCCGTCCGTCGTCGATCATCGCCAGACCTTCGTCCAGGGGGATCCGCTCGACCACCATGTGCTGCTCCTCCGGGCCCTGGCGGTCGTCGGGCACCGGCGCCAGCCCGGTCGCCAGGAAGATCGTCGTCACCTCGTCGGCGAAGCCGGCCGAGTTGTGGAACGCCACCAGCCGCTCCACGCGGTCGGCGGCGAGCCCGACCTCCTCGGCCAGCTCGCGCCGCGCGGTCTGCGCCGTCGGCTCGCCGTCGACGTCGCGCAAGCCGGCCGGGATCTCCCAGAGCGGCGCGTCGAGCGCCACCCGGTACTGGCGGACCAGGGTCACGGTCCGATCGTCGTGCAGCGGAACCACGGCCACCGCCCCGGGATGGTGGACGATCACCCGCTGCAGCCGGTCGCCCTCGGGGCTCTCGACCTCGGCTGACGCGACCTCGAAGCGCGGGCTCGTCCAGGCCACCTGTTCGCCGACGACGCGGAAGCCCGAGCCATCGCGGCCGTCGCCGGTCACGGCACGGCCCGGAGCTGCTCTTGGTCCTGGTCCTCCACCGGGAACAGATGGGGCCGGCGGCCCTCGGCCCGCTCGAGCGCGGCTCGGACGAACTCGCGGAACAGCGGGGCCGGCCGGTTGGGGCGGCTCTTGAACTCGGGGTGGGCCTGGGTGCCGACCCAGAACGGGTGGTCGCGCAGCTCGATGAACTCCACCAGCCGGCCGTCGGGCGACGCGCCGGAGCAGACGAACCGGCCGTCCTCGAACTTGCCCCGATAGCGGGGGTTGAACTCGTAGCGATGGCGGTGCCGCTCGGACACCACGGTCTTGCCGTAGGCCTCGGCGGCCTGCGACCCGGGCACCAGCTCGGCGACATAGGCGCCGAGGCGCATCGTGCCGCCCATGTCGGTCACGTCGCGCTGGCTCTCCATCAGATCGATCACGGGATGCGGCGTGGTCGGATCCAGCTCGGTCGAGTTGGCGCCGGCCAGCCCGAGCACGTTGCGGGCGTACTCGACGGTCATCATCTGCAGGCCGAGGCACAGGCCCAGGCACGGGATCAGGTGCTCCCGGGCGTAGCCGGCCGCGGCGATCTTGCCCTCGGTGCCCCGCTCGCCGAAGCCGCCGGGGATCACGATGCCGTCCAGGGCGTGCAGGCGACCGTCGGCCAGCAGCCCCTCGACCTCCTCGGCCTGGATCCACTCGATCTCGATCTCGGACCCGTGGTGGACGCCGCCGTGCTTCAGCGCCTCGACCACCGACAGGTAGGCGTCGGGGAGGCTGACGTACTTCCCGATGATGCCGATGCGCACGCTGCGGGTCGCCGACTCGGCCCGGGCCACCAGCCGCTCCCACTCGGCCAGCCCGCCCTCGGGCAGGGGCCCGAAGCCGAGCAGGTCGCACAGGTAGTCGTCGAGGCCCTCGTCGTGGAGCACCAGGGGCACCTCGTAGAGGTTGCTGGCGTCGGCCGCGTTGACCACGGCCTCCACCGGCACGTCGCACAGCCGGGAGATCTTCTGCTTCAGCGCCTCGGACAGCGGCATCTCACTGCGGCACACGATCACGTCGGGCTGGATGCCCCGGGCCCGCAGCTCGGTCACCGAGTGCTGGGTGGGCTTGGTCTTCTGCTCGCCCGAGGGGCCGATGAACGGCACCAGGGTGACGTGCACGTAGCCGACGTTGGCCCGGCCGGCGTCGAGGCGGAACTGCCGGATCGCCTCGAGGTACGGCAGGATCTCGATGTCGCCGACCGTGCCGCCGATCTCGGTGATCACCACGTCGACCTCGTCGCCGTCGAGGCGCGTGATGCGGCGCTTGATCTCGTCGGTGATGTGTGGGATGACCTGGACCGTCTTGCCCAGGTAGTCGCCGCGGCGCTCGGCCGCCAGCACCGCCGAGTAGATCGAGCCGGTGGTGGCGTTGGAGCCCCGGGACAGCGGCTCGTCGATGAACCGCTCGTAGTGGCCGAGGTCGAGGTCGGCCTCGCCGCCGTCGTCGGTCACGAAGACCTCGCCGTGCTCGAACGGGTTCATCGTGCCGGGGTCGACGTTGATGTAGGGGTCGAGCTTCTGCATGGTGACCCGCAGACCGCGGGACTTCAGGAGCCGACCGAGCGAAGAGGCCGTGATGCCTTTGCCAAGGGAGCTGGCCACACCCCCCGTGACGAAAATGTGCTTTGTCACGGGACCTCAGCCTACCGCGCGCACAGCGGCGTCCGGTGGACCGCGGAGCGTGGTCGGATCCCCCGGCTGGGTCAGATCCTGAGGGTCGTGCGGATGCCCTTGCGGTCGTGGAGGTTCGCGAGCGCCGCGTCGATCTCGTCGAGCTCGTAGCGGTCGGTGATCATGCCGGCCAGGTCGAGCTGGCCCGTGCGGGCCATATCCAGGAGCCGCGGGATGTCCCGGTGGGCGTTGACCGTGCCCAGCAGGCATCCGATCAGCTTCTTCTCGGTCGACGTGAAGCCGACCACGCCCGGGATGGAGATCCCCTGGTCCACCGGCGCCGCCCCGACGCCGACGACCGTGCCGCCCAACCGGATGGCGTCGATGCCCTGCTCGATGAGCGCTGCGACCCCTGCGGCCTCGAACGCGTAGTCGACGCCGATGCCGCCGGTGACCTCGTGGCAGAAGGCGGGCACCTCGACCTCGCCGGGATCGACGACGTGGGTGGCGCCGAAGCGGGTCGCGGCATCGCGGCGCCCGGCCACCGGATCGGCCACGACGATGGTGGTGGCGCCGGCGATCCGGGCGCCCTGGATCACAGCCACCCCGATGCCTCCGGCGCCGAGCACCAGCACCGTCGCCCCGGGCTCGACCTGCGCCGTGTTGAACACGGCCCCGACCCCGGTCTGCACGGCGCAGCCGATGACGCAGGCCTCGGCCAGGTCCACGTCGTCGGGGACCTTCACCACCGCCTCCTGGGGGACGATGACGTACTCGGCCCAACCGCCGATGCACAGCCCCCGCCACACGACCTCGCCGTCCCGCGACAGCGGGCTGGTGCCGTCGGGCCGGCTCGCGGTGTAGAGGGCGATGGAGTAGGTGGCGCAGAGGGTCGGCTGGCCGCGGACGCAGAAGTAGCAGTGGCCACAGCTGGCCATGGGGCACAGGACGGCCTTGTCCCCGGGCTTGAGCCCCCGGGCGGCGCCGATCTCGCCGACCGCCTCGACGATGCCGGCCGCCTCGTGGCCCAGCACCAGCGGGAACACCGCGGGGAAGCTGCCGTCGATGTAGCTGTAGTCCGAGTGGCAGAGACCGCAGTCGGTGACCCGGACCAGCGCCTCGCCCGGTCGGGGGTCCTCGATGGTCACCTGGCCGACCTTCACCTCGCCGGGCTGCTCCAGGACGGCCGCTCGCATCTCACGCATGTCCGATGGCTCCCCTCGTAGGACTGGTCGTAGGACTGGGCAGGGCGGTCACGCGGCCCGGCGGGCGACGCGGGTCGCCCAGGCGATCAGCGGGAGCTGTAGCGGCAGGCGGCCGAGGGCGATGACCCGGAACCGGTCGACCGGCATCGGGACCGCCTGGTGCTCGGTGCCGGCGTCCAGCAGCATCTGGATGTTCGCCGGGTAGACGACGACCAGCAGGGCCGCCGTCAGCCAGCCGCCGAAGCGGGCGGTCCGCCGGCTCAGCAGCAGCGCCCCGCAGGCCAGCTCGGCCGCGCCACTTGTCAGGACCACCCGCCTTGTGTCGCCCAGCCACCGCGGCACGATCTTCTCGTAGCGGTCGGGCGCGACGAAGTGCATGATCCCCGCCACGACCATGAACCCGGCCAGCCCCAACCGGGACCGCCGGCCCCGCTCCCCCGCGTCGCGCTCCATCAGCGGGCACGCTAGTCGACCGCAGCCGCCGTCAATCCGAGGTTGACGCGGGACCAGCGTCAATTCATAGTTGACGCATGGACCTCAAGGCTCTCATCAAGGACGTCGAGAAGAAGGCGTCCACCGACGATCCCCTCGAACGCCTGGCCGAGGCGATGCGCCGCCACGACGAGCTGACCGATGCCGCCGACGAGCTGCTCGACCACTTCATCCAGGCGGCGCGGGATGCAGGGTGCTCGTGGGCCCAGATCGGCTCGGTGCTCGGGGTGAGCAAGCAGGCGGCCCAGCAGCGCCACAGCTCCGGCCAGGGACTCCTGGGGTGGCTCCGCAAGCGGGCCGGGCAGCGGGGCCTGTTCACCCGGTTCACGGACCGGGCGCGCGCGGCGACCATCGAGGCCCAGAACGCGGCGCGGGACCTGGACCACAACTACGTCGGCACCGAGCACCTGCTGCTGGCGCTGGCCGGCGACCCCGACAGCATCGCCGGCAAGGCGCTGGCTGGCTGGGAGGTCTCCCGGGACCAGATCCGCGACGACATCCTCGAGCGCGTCGGCCGCGGGGAGGCCAGCAGCCCCGGCCACATCCCCTTCACCCCACGGGCCAAGAAGGTGCTGGAGCTCGCCCTGCGCGAGGCTCTCAGCCTGGGCCACAACTACATCGGCACCGAGCACATGCTGCTCGGCGTGGTCCGGGAGAAGGACGGGTTCGGCGCCCAGATCCTGGCCGACCGCGGCGTCACGGCCGACCGGGCACGTGCGACGATCACCGACCTCCTGGCCCCGGGCTGAGCGAGCTAGGGCCGGCGGCCGAGCTGGTCGACGGCCCGGAGGGGCGGGACGCGGTCGATCACCCGGCTGAACGACACCCACTCGCTGGCCAGGTTCAGCGCCGCCACCACGATCAGCACCACGGTCCGGGCGGTCGGCGTGCACGCCAGCACCACGCCCAGCCCCACGACGGCGCCGAGCGCGTTGGCGCCGGCGTCGCCGAGCATGAGCCGCTCGCGCAGGTCCGGCAACGCCAGGCCGGCCGCGGCACCGAGGGCCAGCACCGGGCCCACCAGCTGGGGCTCGAAGCCGATGGCCGCGACCAGGATCACCCCGCCCAGCAGGGCCACCTTGATCGCGCGCCCGGGAGCACGGTCGAACAGGTTGCCGAGGTTGGCGGCCAGCGCGATCAGCGCGCCGTCGGCCAGCAGCCGCCCCAGCGAGTCGCCCGAGAACGGGGCGGCTGCGGCGACACCCACCGCCGCCCCGCCGAACAGCTTGGCGGCACCGGTGGTCAACCGGCCTCGACCCAGCTCGGCGAGATGGCCCCGGAACCCGCCGCTCTGGCCCTCGCCCCCCAGGTCGTCCAGCAGGCCGAGCAGCGCGAACCCCAGCACGACCAGCGTCGTCGCCTGCAACCCCGCCAGCAGGTCCGGGTCGGGGTCGGTGCCCGCAGCATCGATCACCGCGACGACGGCGTAGCCCACGACCACCACCAGTGCCACGATCACCCCGGCTGCCGTCGGCAGCTCGCGGCCCCGGAAGTTCTGCCGGCTGAACACCGCGGCGCCGAACGCCGGTGCCAGCAGCACCCACAACCCCGCCGCCGCCAGGACCCCGGCGATCCACGCCGCTATGACCATCGCGGTGCCACCTCCTCGCGCTCCGCACGCTCCTGGCGCTCCCCACGCGCCTTTCCCGACTCCGCCACACCCACCTCGACCGGCTCCGGCCGACCCTGCTCCAACCGGCGCCGCAACCAGGCGGCGGCCACCGGCCAGTCGACCAGGACCAGCGGCACGGTGATGGCCCAGGCCCAGTAGTCCAGGCCGAGAACGAACCACGTCGTGATGTGGAGGAACACCGCG
>Ga0075418_10004640_pt1 | contig 15619 bp, 19 predicted proteins | sample SoiMetdeltSBSDD2_FD_81776 | JGI IMG/M metagenome (GOLD analysis project Ga0075418, IMG submission 81776) | Bulk soil microbial communities from a Populus tree surrounding site in Tennessee, USA - Soil MetaG P. deltoides SBSDD2 | ecosystem: Environmental > Terrestrial > Soil > Tree plantation...
ACATTCCCAGCAGCAGGGGAAAGAGCTCCCGCCCGCTTTCCGTGAGCCGGTACTCGTAGCCCTTCTGCTCGGGGATGCGCTTGCGCACTATCACGCCGCGCTCGTGCAGCTCGGCGAGGCGTGTGTTGAGGACCGTCGGCGACATGCGTGGGAGGGCGCGCTGGATCTGGCTGAAACGGGTCGCGCCCAGCACCAGCTCCCGCACGATCAGCAGCGTCCACTTTTCCCCCAGCACCTCGGCGGTCTTGGAGAGGGGGCAGAACTGGCTGTATTCGATCACGGCGCGCTCCTCCGGTTACTACGGAAATTGTAGTGCGTTGCTACGCTTCGCGCAGCAGACCCCGCGCCGCCTTCCGCCTAATCTCACGGTCCTCGGCGGCCGGATTGCCGAGAACCCGACATCAACCACTTTCAAGGAGAGACGACCATGAGCAACGCAGCAGCGACAGCAAGACCGGCGCAGCCCCAATCCGGCGAGGGGAAAGCCACCGTCGGCCAGACGCAGGCAGCCCCGGACTTCAATGCCATCAAGGCGAAGCAGAAGGCTGCTTGGATGGACGGCGACTACGCGAAATTCGCCACCTATATGGAGCCCGGCGCGCGCGAGATCCTCGCGGGCTGGAACATCGCTCGAGGGCAACGCCTGCTCGACGTCGCCTGCGGCGCGGGGCAAAACGTGATACCGGCGGCGCATGCCGGGATCGAGGCGACCGGGATCGACATCGCGAGCAACCTCGTCGCGTATGCCCGGAAGCGTGCGGAGCGGGAGGGTGTCGTCGCCCGTTTCGACGATGGGGACGCCGAGCAACTGCCGTACGCCGACGGCTCGTTCGACGTGGTCATCAGCGTCGTTGGCGCGATCTTCGCGCCGCAGCCGGAAAAGGTAGCGGCCGAGGTCGCGCGGGTGTGCCGCGGTGGCGGCCGGCTGTGCATGGTCAATTGGACTCCGACAGGCTTGGTCGGGCAGATGTTCAAGCAGCTCGCCGCCCACGTGCCGCCACCTCCGGGAATTACGTCGCCGATGCAGTGGGGCGACGAGGGCAAAGTCATCGAGCGCCTGGGAAGCTATTTCCGCGACATCCGCCTTACGCGCCGGATTTACCCGCTGTGGCGCTTTGCGCTCCCGCCGTCAGGTGTGGTGAATCACTTCCGCACTACCTACGGGCCGGTCAAGCGCGCTTTCGAGGCGCTGGATGCCGCTGGGCAGCGCTCCCTGCACGCCGCGCTGGAAAGTGTCTACTCCGCCCACAATGCGGCCGCCGACGGCTCGACCGAGCTGAAAGCCGAGTATCTCGACGTGCAAGGCGTGCGCCGCTAGCTTGCCGGCGATGCAAGCGACCCATGTTCTAACGAATGCTGAAAGGGAGACCGAAATGACCACCGAAACCGTGCTTCACAACCACCTCCGGGCGGCCCGTGTCGGGGTAGAAGCCGTCATGCAGGACTACACCGACCAGTCCATCCTGATCACGCACGACACCACCTACCGTGGCCTCGCCGAGATCCGGCGCTTCTTCACCGGCCTGTTCCAGGGGCTGCCCGCGGGATTCTTCGACGCAATCACGATGCATCGCCAGGAGATCGTCGGCGAAGTGGCCTACATCCTGTGGGAGCGGCCCCCCCAGATCGCCCGGGCCACAGATACCTTCGTCGTGCGGAACGGGAAGATCCTGGTTCAGACGTTCGCCGTGATGGCCTAAGAGCTAATGAAACAAGGGGCCGGGTTCACTTTTCTGGAAATGTGGACCTGGCCCCATTTATTTAGAGGTGGAACATGCTACCCAAGAAATTACGTTTCGAATTGTTTGACTGCCGGATAGTGAACTCTTCGGGAGTTTCAATGGGTACTTGGGGTGACCTGCTCCCTCCAAGCGCTACCAAACCCGAGTTCGGTAAAGCCTCCTTTGGTCGGTCCGGGTGGGGGCCCCAAAACGGCATAGGCGTCAGGCTGATTGCTTCCCATGGCTTGCACTCCAGCGGCTGCCCATCTGAGCCATGAACTGCTCCTCCTCGATGCCCAGAAACCGGGCCACGGCCACCCGATGGGATCTGCGCAGGATTGTCCCACCATGCTCCCAATGGGTGATCGTTTTGCCGTCCACGCCTAGGTGGGCTGCCAGCTCCCGCTGCCCCCAGCTCATCTCTCGGCGTTTCCCCCGCAACTGATCCCGCAGAAAGGGGTCATACCCGAGGAATTTCACAATCCGGTGCAGAGTAAAGACATTGGACGGCTGCCAGTCTCCCTGTTCCCAGTTGATGATGGAGAACTCGGTGACGTCCAGGTCCTGGGCGACCTGTTTCTGCGCAGCCCGAGTTCTAGCCGCCGCCTCCGGATATGGTCCCCGATAGTCTTGGGCTCGAAGTCCCATTCCTTTCTTCTCAACGACTTAAGCGTTACCGGCAGGCATGGCAAAAAGGCAACGCAACCCTGAACGTTGATGGACGCGAGAAACTGAAGTACCGTCCGAAATTTGATCGGCCTCACGTATATGACAAAGGCATTAACGGAAACAGAAGCGATTCCGCACATTTGGATTCGACCGAGCGATTTCTAGTGCGGCAGAGGATTTACCGACCGTTGGGCGATACACTCAATGACAGCTTTCTGGAAAATGAATGGCCGGTATCGGGAAGACGTGACCTGCAGCTATCGAGACCCGAAGCGGACGCTCATTCATCTGCAGTCACTGATCAATTACTTGAGTTGCGCGACTCAGCACTGCCGGAGGCAATGACAGACCCAACTCTCGAGCCGCTTTGAGATTAATGACAATTTCATGCATCCTAACGGTCTCGACGGGCAGCTCGCCTGGCTTGGCTCCCTTGAGGATCTTGTCCACATATGTTGCTGCCCGTTCGGGCCCCCGGGAAAATGCTGTCCCATAGCTTATCAATCCGCCTGCATCCGCATGCGCCCGCGGAGATAGTGTCGGGATTCTGTACCTTATCGCGGATTCCGCTATCCGCCGCCTATTGGGACTTGTTACCGGCGTTGAAAGGACAACTACGGCTTGAGCGCCAGCCTTCTTGGCGTTGTCAAACGCACCATCGAAATCCGGGTTTGCCGCCCCGCGGTCGACCTTCAGGATTATTGACTGGAGGCCTTGCGCGTGCGCTGCTTCTTCGTTTATTTGAAACGGGTCTAATGCAGCACCAGAGTCGCCGAGCACGGCAATACGCCTAAGATCTGGAATTGCCTGCTTTAGAAGTGCCATCTGTTCTCGAGCCTGATCTTGGTCAAACACTGTAACGCCAGTTAGATTTCCACCAGGCCTTCCAACGTTGGTCACCAATCCTTCTGCAACGGGGTCAATAATTATTGTGAAAACGATTGGGATCTCTGCTGTTATGCCTTTTGCAGCCCTTGCCGCGGTGCCACCCCCAGCTACAATCACGTCAACTTTTAGTTTAACCAGCTCCTCAGCCAAAGCGGGTAGTTGGTCTAATCGCTCGTTCCGGGGCCATCGCGAATCGATGACCACATTCTGACCAATTGTGTAGCCGAGGCTCGAAAGCGCCTTGCTGAATTGTTCTAGCGATTCGGTGCTACCGAGAAATCCAATCCGATAGACTCTGGCACGCTCTTGAGCAACACCATATTGGCCTAGCAGCGCTGCAACGATGACGACAAGAACATATCGTACCAACCTGAGCATGTGCCCCTCCCCATACGAGAATTGACACTATCATAGTCGATCAAATACATGCTGGTTATGCATTGCAATCCCTTTGACCGAATGTCCGGTAGTGGCCGGTTTGAGCCATTTCTCATCGATCCACGATTCCCCTGAAAGCGGACATTGCCGATCAGGTTGCGACTACTAATCTCCCCCTCACCCTATCCCGGCCCCTCGCCGCATACGCAGGTCTCTCCATAGGGGAGAGGGTATTTTTTGAGGTTCCGGTCCATCCATGTCGATCCGTAGCTAATGTCTTGCTTGGCGTTGTCTTCGCGTCCGTCCTTGGGTTTGAATTTACTATTATTCCGTTGCGTCCTTTGCGGTAAAGCTTTCCCGCGCCTTCCTTGGCGGTCCTGGCGCGCTTGCCGGTTCAGCTTTTCGAATCGCGGTAGACTCCTACTTTCACCCAACCCCGGAGGACGACATGCTGAAACTCTATGGTTCCGTCAGGTCCCGCGGCTCCCGCGTGCTGTGGATGCTGGCCGAGTTGAACCTTCCCTACGATCACAAGGACTACCTGCCGCGCTCGCCGGAAACGAAGACACCGGAGTTCCTGGCGTTGAACCCCAACGCGCGCGTGCCGGTGATCGACGACGACGGCTTCATCCTTTCGGAGTCGATGGCGATCAACTGCTACCTCGCGAAGAAGCACAAGAGCCCGCTCTACCCTGCGGACCCGAAGCACGAGGCGCTCGCGTTGCAGTGGAGCCTGTGGGAAACGGACCGTCTCGACCGCCAGGTCGTGAACTATCACCGGCACACCTCCGACCTGCCTGCAGCCGAGCGCAAGCCCGAGATCGCCGCCGCGGCCCTGGAGGAAGTCGCGCCGGCGATGGACGTGCTGGAGAAGGCGCTGACGAAATCCGAATGGCTTGCCGGCCCGGCGTTTTCGGTGGGCGATCTGAACGTCGCCTCGGCGCTCTACCGCGCGCTCTTCATCGACCTCAAGAAGTGGCCGAAGACGCAGGCCTGGCTCGCCCGCTGCTGGGAACGCCCCGCGGCGAAGAAGGTGCGCGCAATGCGGGAGGGCAAGTAGCGCAGCGATGGACCCGATCCGCGTCCAGCGGCAGGACTACAGGACACGCGGCACCTACGTGGTCACGATACCGGGGATCGCCGGTATCGCTCGGCTCAACTACAAGCACGAGCGGCCTGGCCTCATCATCGCCGAACACACCGAGATATCGGACACCCTGAAAGACAGCGGCGCCGGGCTCGCGCTCGTGACGCGCATGATCGAGGACGCGCGCAAGGAAGGCGTGAAAGTCTACGCGCTGTGCACCTACGTCGAGGAACAGCGCCGCAGCCATCCGGAATGGGCCGACGTCTTTCACGTTCCTGCGCAGTGAGCTTGCAGTGACTGCCGCGGGATTCCCCACCGGGACCGAGCCCCCTCACCCGGTAGCGCCTGTTGAGATTCAAAACCCGTCCAGTCGCGCCCCGATATCTTCGCGAAACACGCGCTGACCGGTTGGCGTGATGGCGACAGCGCGCGTGCCCTTGACGCGGCGTATCCAGCCTTTCTCCAGGCTGCACGCGCACAGCGCTGCGCCCAGGGTCCCGGCAAGGTGCGGCCGCCGCTCGCTCCAGTCGAGACAGGGCCGGCAAAGCACGCGAGCTCGCTTGCCGCGGACGGCAGAGAGCGAAGCGATGTCGATACCGATACGCGCGAATAACGCGATCCCGCTATCGGTGACGAGACCCGCGTCGCGATCCATCTCCACGTAACCCCCTGCTGCGAGCGCATCCGCAAGCGCGACGCCGAGGCGCCCGGCAAGGTGGTCGTAGCAGGTACGAGCCGCCCGCAGGACGGCGTCCCTCGGGCCGGTCGGCGGTGCGGGCCGCATCGCCTCCAGTCCCGACGCCACCTGCATGATGCTTTCCATCATCTGCGCCACGGCGCGTGAAGCCAGCCGGTGGTAACGATGCCGGCCCTGTTTCTCGACCTCAATGAGGCCGGCGGCGGTCATGCGGGCGAGATGCCCGCTCGCGGTCTGCGGCGTCACGCCGGCGACCCGGGCCAGCTCGGTCGCGGTCAGGGCGCGCCCGTCCATCAGCGCATGCAGCATGCCGGCGCGGGCGGGATCACCTGCAAGCGAAGCGACTTCGGCAAATCTGGCATTGGTCGTCATAGGGCACCTCTTACGATCGGGCCAGCTTACGCCGTCCGCCGTCTGGATGCTTCGGTCCGCACCGTAACATCTTCTGGTCACGATAATGCAAAGTCGCATCGGCACAGGTAAGTATGTTTGCATGCCCTCCAGACCACCCCGGCGGACTTCGCGCGCCACCCCTCCTTATTGAAGGAGGGGAGGAGATCTAGTGATGGCGAGCGGGCGCACGGGCATGTTCTACGGCTGGCGGGTGGTTCACGCCGCGTTCGTGCTCGCCTTCTTCGGGTGGGGGCTGGGCTTCTTCGGGCCGCCTGTGTTTTTGAGCGTCATCCGGGAAGCAACCGGCTGGTCGCTCGCTCTCATCTCGGCGGCCATCAGCGTTCATTTCCTGGCCGGCGCGGTTACGGGCGCCAACCTGCCGGCACTTTACCGTTGCATGGGCACGGCAAGCGTCACGAAGCTGGGCGCTCTTTCCATGGCCTGCGGTATCGTCGGCTGGGCGACGGCTACCTCGCCCTGGCATCTCTTCGTCGCGGCAGGTTTGAGCGGCACCGGCTGGGGAACGATGAGCGCTGCGGCGATGAACGCGATCGTTTCACCCTGGTTCGTGCGCGCCCGCCCCGCGGCGCTCGGAATGGCGTACAACGGCGGGAGCGTCGGCGGAATCACCTTCTCGCCCCTCTGGGTAGCCGCCATCGGCATGCTGGGATTTCCGGCGGCAGCAGCGGCGATCGGCATCGTTCTCGTCCTGACGCTGTGGATGCTGGCCGACCTGGTTTTCTCGCGGACACCGGAAAAGATGGGGTTGCGGCCGGATGGCGATGAACCCGGCGCGCCTGCAACGCGCGTGACATCGGCAGCCGCACGGCCGTTGCCCGGCCGGCTCCTGTGGCGCGATCGCAGATTCCTCACGCTCAGCGCTGGAATGGGGCTGGGTCTCTTCGCACAGATCGGCATGACCGCGCATCTCTACTCGCTGCTCGTGCCCGCGCTGGGCGCGCAGCAGGCCGGCCTTGCGATGGGGCTCATCACGCTCATGGCGCTTACCGGCCGGACCCTGCTCGGCTGGCTGATGCCTGCCGGCGCCGATCGGCGCCTGGTGGCCTGCGGCGGCTACGCCGCGCAATTCGCGGGCTCCATCGTCCTCGTGCTCGCAGCCGGCACGAGCGTTCCACTGCTCCTTACCGGGGTCGTCTTGTTCGGCGCCGGCTTCGGCAACGCCACGTCATTGCCGCCGCTTATCGCCCAGGTCGAATTCGTCGAGGAAGATGTTCCGCGGGCGGCGGCCCTGATCATAGCGGTCGCGCAAACCGGGTATGCATTCGCGCCGGCTTTCTTCGGGCTGATCAGGGAGTTCACGGCGAACGGAGCGGGCATGGCGCCGGGCGCAGCGCCCGCTTTGTTTGCCGCGGCGGCGTTTGTTCAAGGCCTCGCCATCGCGGCGTTCCTCGCCGGGCGAGGCCCAAGATATTGAACAGGAGATAACAGAGAGAACAGAGAAGAACTCCGTTTCCTCACTTGCCTCCTGTTCTGTTGGGTTTCGTCAGCGCATCGTCACACAGAGCAGCGTCGCGCCCTCCGGAAAGACGAGCGGGTCGTGCCGCTCGTCCTTGTTCACGTACAGGAAGTCCCACGCGCCCAGCTTTTCACCGCCGACCGCGGCACTGCCACTGACCACGAGCGCCGCGGTAATCGCCGGTTCGGCAAGCTTCGAGCCCCGCGCAAAACGCCGTGCTTCCACCAGCAGGCGGCCCAGCCCGTGGTCGATCAGCGTCTTCACCTCGACGCCCTCGCCTTTCGCTTCCCACGGCAGCTCGGCGGACTGGATCAGGCGGTAGTGGCGCTCGGTGCCCAGCTCCTGCACTTCGTTGTGGAAGTAGCTGCCCTGGAACGCGCTGAACACTCGCACGCCTTTCGGGTAGTAAATCGGTCCGTGCGGCTCGTTGCTCGGTCCCAGAATGATGTCCAGCGGCCGGAGGACTTTGCCGTCCACATGGGCCTCGCCTTCCAGCAGCACCGCCGCATGCGAACCGGCATGCACGTGCCGTGGCTCGGTGCGGCCTTCCAGGTAGTGGATCATGCGCATGCACAGGTTGTTGGGCCGGTCGTCGTAGTACATCCCCGCCCGGCTCGGCCAGCCGTCGACGTTCTTGCGGTCCTCCCACGGAATCTCCGCCACGCGAGCGATGGTGTACCCGGCTTTCGTCGTCGACATCTTGCTACCTCCCGTATCGGTCCTGAATCGGCAATGTCCGGAATCATCGCATCGCGCGTGCTCGGCGTGCAATTGAAGCTGGAACCTGTCGATTCCGGACTCCTCCAAACGATTATGGGGAGAGGCAAAGGAGACCCTCATGTTCAAAGATACTCATGCGTTCAGCGGTTTTTCTGTGGATGACGTGCAGAAAGCGAAGACGTTCTACGGCCAGAAGCTGGGATTGGAAGTATCCGACGTGCCGGAGATGGAGGATCTGCTCGAGCTGCACATCGCCGGCGGCACGAAGATACTGGTCTATCCCAAGCCCGACCACAAGCCGGCGAGCTTCACCGTCCTCAATTTTCCCGTGGAAGACATCGAGAAAACCGTCGACGAGCTAACCCGGCGCGGCGTGCGGTTCGAGCGATACGACGGCGATCTGAAGACCGACGCGAAGGGCATCTTCCGCGGCGGCGGACCCTTGATCGCGTGGTTCAAGGATCCGGCCGGGAATTTCCTGTCGGTGCTGGAGGAGTAAGGAGCAAGCGGGCTCGACCACCCCGCGCTAATGCGCGCGTGCTCTTGCAGCCTTCCGCGCCGCAGGGGAACGTCCTCTCGTGTTCCCGGTATGCCGCTTCCGGGAAGCTGCAATGCGCGTCCGCTTCCGGGGCGCGGCGGCAGCGGTTCCATCCATGACGAGCGCAACGTCGTACAGCTGAGGTTCGATTTCACGCGTCAGCTCGTCGAAGTGACGCCACTCGGCGCGGAATTCGGGCGAATGATGAGCCGATTGCAGCAGCTCGCGGCTCTCCCATTGGATGTAGTTGACGATACGGGAGCCGTCGAGGCTGCGATGGAGGCTGATGGAAACGAATCCCGGCTGGCGCGCCATGAAGCGCGCCCTCTCGATCATCAACGACAGCGCATCGGCCTGCCTGCCGGGCTCCGACTCGACGACGGTGATCTGGGTGACGGGTTGGTTGTCTTCGTGGATCTGCGACATGGATGTTCTCCGCTTCAGTGAAGACGGGCCCGGACCTGTCTCAGGATTAGCCGCGCTGCTTCTGGGCCGGCTTCTCGGGAGCGGGGTCCGGCGGCGTCGGTGGAATCTGGGGCGCCTGCGGTTTCTTGCGCACGACGGGCTTGGGCGGCGGGCCGTCCTGAATCACGCATTTTGCCGGATCGGCGTCGCGCTGCGCGCAGTAGTCCGGGTCCGGCACCGGTTTCGATAGCTCGGCAGCGCCCACAACGCCCGTAAAAACGCCCAGAAATACTGTAAGCAGAATCGCGGCGGGATTCATTCGAGTACAGACCGCTGGTGGGGAGTTACGTTCCGGAACAACTTTTCTCCAATGAAAACAAGCTCATCTGTAACCGAAGTCAGAATGGAATTGATCCGCGGCGCTGCCAAGCGCACGCGGATCGTCGTTGCCGAAGAATCGATTATTGGCGATTGGGATTGTCAGGGCGCGCGTCGCTGCGATTGGGAACGCCATCGCCATCCCTGTCCCAGCGCGGGGCACGGTAGGTCCAGCGTGCATCGCGCTCGACCCATTGGGGCTGAACGTAGACGTAGCCGGGGCGCGCGGCCACGTAGTCACCGGCAACCCAGACGTGCTCGTTGCGGCTCCCCTCCCATCGCCAATGACCGCCCGACCACACGTAGCCGGGACGCGGCTCGGGGACGACCTCGTAGCGAACCGGTGGCGGGCCGAAGTTGAGCTGAATTTCGACCTGGGCCAGACCCGGAAGCGGTGCTGCTACGGCGCCGATGAATCCCGCCGCACATAACGCGGACATCAAGACTTTTTTCGTGAACATGTCGTTTACTCCTGTGGACCATACAGATTGATAGCAACGGCATGCAGGATCTGACGGCAGGCAGCCGTACCGTGATTTCACGCGACCCTGGTTGGGAAGACCGCGCAATCGCTTTACAAGCCAAGCGTGGCATGCCGACAGCCACCTCTTGATGGGATTCATGCTACGCAGGCAAGGATGCCGTATCTGTGCGGCAGGCTGCTTCAACGGTAGGAAATCGGACTACAAACTCCGTCAGTCGTCTCCTACATCTCCTTCATCGAACCACCTCGGCTATCCACGCCGCCAGCGCATCCAGCAGTTCGGCTCTGACGTCCGCGTCCTTGCGGCCGGTGCGGGCCGGGACGTGGAAGGAATGGTCGGCATCCGCGAAGAGCTGCAGCGTGGCATGCGCGCCGAGCCGGGTGACGAGCGGCCGCAGGTACAGCAGGTCCGCGAGCTGGTCGCGCGTTCCCTGCAGAAAGAGCATCGGGACCTTTACGTCGAAGAGGTGCGCGCTGCGCTCGGCGGACGGCCGCCCGGCGGCATGCAGCGGAAATCCGAGGAAGGCAAGACCCCGCACGCCGGACAAGGGCGCTGCGGCCTGCGCCTGCGAGGTCATGCGCCCGCCGAAGGATTTGCCGCCCGCAATCAGGGCCGTCCCCGGCGCGAGCCGAGCCGCTTCGACAACAGCGGCGCGGACGGCGGCCTGCGCGACCCTGGGAGAGTCCGGCCGCTTCGAGCCCTGCTCCATGTAGGGAAACTGAAAGCGCAACGTCGCCACGCCGCGATCCGCAAGCCCCGCCGCGACCGACGTCATGAACGGATGCATCATCCCGGCGCCGGCGCCGTGCGCCAGGACGTAGCAGGCTCGTGCGTGAGCCGGCCCGCAGAAAAGGCCGGAGACACGCTGGCTGTCGCCGACGGCAATCGCGACTGGCTGTGCAACTGGCCCGGCCATGGCGGGATTGTAGTCCGCGCGAGGACTTACGACGCGCGCATATTGATCTACAATGGATCATGCAGTCGGCCGGTTCGCGCGGCCCGCCGGTTCGTATCCCCTGACTCCAGCGCACTGGAGCACATGCCGCACCTGATCACTCCTTACTTGTCATCGTCGAGGTTCCCGCATGCACAGAATCCATTGGCTGCTGCTCGGAGCGTTGATCTCCAGCCTCCCTGCGCTGGCCGCGGAATCCCAGCCGCCGCGCTACAACACCGTGACGCTGCAGGCGGATGCGCAGCGCGAGATGCAGAACGATCTCCTGAACGCGACCTTGTTCGTCGAGGTAAACGATGCCACCCCCGCGGGCGTGGCCAATGCCGTCAACAAGAGCGTGAACGAGGCGTTGCGCGTGGCGAAGGAACACAAGGCGGTGCGGGTACGGTCCGGCAACAACCAGACCTATCCGGTCTACTCCAAGGCCAACCAGCTGCAGGGCTGGCGCGGCCGCGGGGAGATCCGGCTGGAGAGCCGGGACTTCGAAGCGGCGTCCGCGCTGATCGGCAAGCTGCAAGCCGGTATGCAGCTCGGAGGGATACAGTTCACGGTCGCTCCGGAATCGCGGCGTGCGGTGGAGAACGAGCTGATCACGGAGGCCATCGCGGCGTTCAAGGCGCGCGCCGAGATCGCCAAGGCCGCGCTGGGCGGACGCGGCTACAAGCTGCAGAATCTCAACGTGTCGAGCGGGCGCTCCCTGCCGCCGCAGCCGTACATGGCAATGGCACGCGCGCAGGCCGCACCGGAAGTGACGGCCCCGAATCTCGAGGCAGGTCTCAGCATGATCACGGTCAATGCGAACGGGTCGATCGAAATCCTTGAGTGACCCGTGACCAGTGACCAGAACTCAGCATAAGATCCGCTTCCTGATCGCCGCCGCATTCCTGGCCTCGGTCGCGGCGCCTGTCGCGGCGCAGACCTGGCCCGCGCGCACGGTGCGCATCGTCGTGCCGTACACCCCGGCGGGCGGAGTGGACACCGTCGCGCGCCTGATGGCGCAGCGGCTGTCGGAGCAGACCGGCGCGACGTTTGTCGTGGAGAACCGGCCGGGTGCGGGCGGCGTCATTGGCACTGAGCTGGTAGCGCGCGCAGCGCCGGACGGCTACACGCTGCTCATGTCGGCGTCGGAGTTCGGCATCAACCCTGCGGTGCGCGCAAAGCTGCCGTACGACCCGTTGAAGGATTTCGCCTTCATCTCCCAGATCGCGCTCGTGCAGTTCATCCTCGCGGGTCATCCCTCGGTGCCGGTACGGAACGTGAAAGAGCTGGTCGCCTTCGCAAAAGCGCGGCCCGGCCAGCTCACCTTCGGCTCGGCGGGCGCCGGCAGCGGGCCGCACTTCTCGGGGGAGATGTTCCAGGCGGCGACCGGCATCCGCTGGCTCCACGTGCCGTTCAAGGGAGCCGCGCCTGCGGCGACCGCCGTGGTGAGCGGCGAGATCGGCTTCCTGTTCTCCTCCACCATCACACTGATGCCCCACGTGCGCGCCGGGCGCCTGCGCGCGATCGCCGTGACGGGTGCGCGACGCTACTCGGAGCTGCCCGAGCTGCCTACGTTCGCGGAATCCGGCCTGCCGGGATACGAGCCGCCGCTCTTCTACGGCTACTACGCGCCGGCGGCCACGTCCCCGGAGCTCGTGCGCCGGATTCACGCCGAGGCGGCGCGTGCGCTCAACACTCCTGACGTGAAAGAGAAGCTTTCACGGACGGGAAATGACTACATCGCCACCACGCCCGAGGAATTCGAGAAGTACCTCCGCGCCAACATCCCGATCTGGACGAAGACGGCAAAGCAGGCGGATATACGGGTCGATTGAAGAAAGGCGAAAGGTCTCACCGCCAGGACGTCAGGGCCGCCAGGAAATTCAACACTTTCACCTAGTCGAACAGCTTCAGGTCCACGAACTCGCCCATCGCCTTGTAGCCGGCCGCATTCGGGTGCGTGAAGTCGCAATTCCACGCCGCGGGAATCGCCGGAGCGGAGCCACCGCTCGCGAGCGTCACGACCGGCCCATCCTTCATCAGCGCATCGAAGTCGATGACACCATCGAAGCCGGCCTTGTTGCGTACCCATTCGTTCAGAGCCTGCCGCTCCTTTTCGTTGGCCGCGGTCCAGCCCGCCGTGGGCGCGGGCCTGCCGCGCGGAATCACCGTCACGCCGATGACCTTGATGCCACCGCGCGCGCGGATCAGTGCGAGGATTTGTGGCGAGCCCGCGATTACCTGCGCCGCCGTGAAGTTGCCGGCGACATCGTTCGTGCCTTCGAAGAACACGACGTGGGTAACGCCCGCGCGGTCGAGCACGTCGCGCTCCAGCCGCTCCAGCGCGGATGGGCCGTTACCGCGGCCGAGGACGCGGTTTCCCGAAATTCCCATGTTGGCGATGCCCTTCTGCGGCCCTCCCCGCGAAACGAGCCGCGCCGCGAGCACATCCGTCCAGCGCACGTTGAGATCGGCATGCGCAACGCCCTTGTCGTCCCGCGTGCTGCAACGCCCGTCCGTGATCGAATCGGCCAGGAACACGATCGAGCCGTTGGCTGCGGAGGACCGGACATCCAGAGCGGCGACCCAGTAATACGGCCACTGTCCGGTGTTGACGGGAGGCACTTCGGGCAGCGGCTCGAAATCCGCGCCGGACGTATCGGCGGCGCGCGCCCCGACCACAGACCAGTTCGTCGTCAGGCCGACGTGATGGGTGCTGACATCGGATGTGGACTGGACCTCCAGGCTCAACGCCAGCTTCTCGAAGGCCCTGACGTTGAACGAAACCGGGTCGCTGTAGGCGCCCTGCCCGGGCGCCAGCGTCACTCCGGGCCGGCCGGAGAACGTAAGGCGCGCAACGGATCCTTCGCGGACCGCAGGACCCGCGCCCGCGATCCCGATAGCCGCACCGGAGAAAACGACCGGCGCCTCTCCCATCGTGTTCTCGACTTTCACGCGCAACGCATCGCCGGAGATATTCGGCACGAGAATCATGCGCACCGTTCTGCCGGTCATAGGCGTTACCACCCGCGCGTTGTGCGCCATCGCCCAGGCGCTGTACCAGTCTTTGCCGATCTGCCGCTGGCCGGTCGCGCAACCGGTAAGCGCGACAAGGAAAGCAAGCGCGATGATGCGGGCCAATCTCATACTCCCTCCCGGCCGAGACGTCCTGGTTCTTCTGTGCTGTCATCCTATCCGGCTATGGCGCCAAACGCCACGAGGTAGTGTGCTACGCTTCTCGCTCGGTTTTTCACCGGAACGATCCGGGCATGACCTACGCCATAGTCGCGCGCTGTCCCATCACGGGGCATTTCGGCATCGCCGTCGCCAGCTACTCGATCGCCATCGGCCGTCACTGCGACGGTGCGCTGCGCGCGCATACGGGCGTGGCTCTGACGCTGGGCAATCCCAATCCACGCAACAACTACCTCGCCATCAACCTGCTCGCACAGGGATGCACCGCGGCGCAGGCGCTCGACCAGCTCCTCTCCAACGATCCCGACAGCGAGTACCGCCAGGTGGCGATCGTCGACCGAGATGCCGCCATCGCGCACTCGGGTGCGAAGCTGCGGCCGTGGTCGGGCCATCGCGACGGGGCCGGCTATTGCGTGTTCGGCGACATGCTCGCGGGGAAAGCGGTGCTTGACGCGCTCGCGGAGGGCTACGAGCGCGAGCCGCAGGCAGGACTGGACGAGCGGCTGGTCCAGGCGCTCGCGGCGGGACGCGACGCGGGTGGCTTGACGGGCGGCAGCGGGCGCCTGCCGGAGCGCTCGGCGGCGCTCATCGTATGGGGCAGCCGCCCGTACAACGAGATCGACCTCCGCGTAGACCTGCACGAGGACGCGATCGCGGACCTGAAGCGCATCTACGTCGATTACAAGCCGTCCATCGCCTACTACGAAGAGCGCGCGAAGAGCCCGCGCAACGCCGTGCCCGCGATGGAGTTCGTGGAGAAGCTCGCAGCCGGCAGGGAGGCCCGGTGACTTACTCCATCATCGCGCGCTGCCCGCGCACCGGGCGCTTCGGCGTGGGCTCGACGACGTTTTCCATGGCGTGCGGCAGGCGCAACGAGAGCGTGCGCCCCAACGTCGGCATCAGCAAGTCGCAGGCCTACTACCTGCGCCATATCGATCCGCTCGCGCTCAACATGCTGGCCCAGGGACACACGCCGCAGCACATCGCGCGCGTGCTCGCCGCCGACGATCCGGACTTCGACTATCGCCAGTTCGGGATCATCGACCGCTACGACAACGTCGTGGCTCACAGCGGCCCCGGATGCAACCAGTGGGCCGGGCACATCGTGGGCCCGAACTACGCCGCGTACGGCAACGGGCTCGCGGGCCCGCAAACCGTGGAAGGGATCGTGCGCGGGTTCCTGGCGGCGCCCGACGCCCCGCTCGAGGACCGGCTCATGATGGCCTTGGAAGGCGGCCGCGATGCCGGCGGCCAGATGTCGGCCGGGCGCAAGCGGCCCGAGCGCTCGGCATGGATCCGCGTGACGGGCGCACGCGACCTGCCGGAGATCGACGTGCGCGTCGATCTGCACGACCGGACCGTCGCAGAGCTGCGCCGCATCCTCGAAGCGTTCAAGCGCCGCAGGGAGTACTACGAAAGCCGCTGCACGCGTCCCGGTGACTCGGTCCCGGAGGAGGAATTCGAGGCAGCTCTGGCGAAGGACTAGAAAAAGCGTAGATGCAAACCGTCGCCGAAAATCTCGGCGCTTGCTTCAGGGAACCTCCAACGTCGCCGTTTGTGCCGCCGGATCGATCCGTATCTTCGATCCGTGACGCTGCGACAGGTATGCCAGTCGCTGGAGGATCGCCTCTGCCTCGGCGCCTTCCGCAAGATA
>Ga0075418_10004642_pt1 | contig 15619 bp, 8 predicted proteins | sample SoiMetdeltSBSDD2_FD_81776 | JGI IMG/M metagenome (GOLD analysis project Ga0075418, IMG submission 81776) | Bulk soil microbial communities from a Populus tree surrounding site in Tennessee, USA - Soil MetaG P. deltoides SBSDD2 | ecosystem: Environmental > Terrestrial > Soil > Tree plantation...
CCGGTGTTCCCTAAAGGAACCCAGATTCTTGAGAAGATTAACGCCGCAAGAATTCTGCCGAATTGGCCTCTTATTTCTGTTGAGTCACGGCGTTTCCAGCCGATCCTCAGCATCCACCAGTGTGCTCTGACATGAGCGAACGTGAACGATTGGCCCAAGACATGAGCAGCCTCTAGATGATGGAAAGCTTCATGCAAGTTGTTGCCATAGTAGTCTTCAATCGCGGCATTCATCTCTGCGTCATAAGCTTTTCGTAACTCACTGTGCATTTCATACCTCCTAAGACTCCATAATTCAATTCTTCCTCGTTAACCTCTTGTTGCGGCGGAAACGATTGGAATGGTACCCATGCACAGGGGGAAAGACTAGCTGGAACAGACACCTAAAGTGATGACCCAAGAGGGCAATAAGCTCAATGGGAAAGGCTATGAAACATGGTGTCGCACAGTGACATAAGAAGGGAGAAGGGCGCTCAGCGACTTCGTGGCCGAGGCGAAGAGCTTGTGTGAACGTATGCTCCTCTCTGACAGGACGAGGCTGAACGCTATGGACGTGCACCTTCTTCGAGCACAATGAAAAGTACTCGACGCAGAAGCTGCCAATGTTGAGTATCTTCTATCCGCATGGTCAGCCAATGGAAGGACCATAATCGCGGCAGAACCGCCTAGTCGCAGCACACGCCCCTAGTTGCTTGGCTTCATGCATCCCGCCTCTCATGCATCGTTCAAGGATCGAGTTTTAATAACGGACGTGCCTTACCACGTGACGAGGTAAGCACGAAGCTAAGGACTCGGTGAAGAGTGAAGGCGCCGAGCGAACTAGCCTCTTCCCTTCTGGCGGCGTTTGACTTCGGCCTTCCCCGGTTTTCCAGCGATCCGGTTTCTTTACGCACAAGCAGCATTTCTGATAGACTCAGCCGGTTTTTCTTATCACGTTCTATAACTCATTCATTCTCAATGCAAGCAGCAGGTGTCGTGTTTCACAGCCGGGAGCGCATTGCCACGTAACACAGGAGGCAAAGTATGAAACGGCACATGGCGATATGGTGCATCACAGTGGGCGTTGTCGTCAGCCATCCTCTCATGGGAACGGCAGACGATCAGGAAGGTATCAAACACTCGGTGGTCAAGGAATCGCAAGGCGGACCAGTCGTTCACACCGCCATATATCAGCCTCCGCGAAAGGGCGCTCCAGCGCCAGGTCTACGGAGAGGCGGAGGAACCCGTGGAATGAACAAGAGTGTGCCGGTCATTAGTCTCTTAGCTCCGGAACATGTCGGTCTGACGCTCCACGAGCAACCGGTTCTGTATTGGTTCACGCCTACGAAGCAGGATCGTACCATCTCCTTTGATTTCACCTTGATTGGTCACAACGCCGAGACACCTCTCATCGAAACGAAATTGCCATTTCCGGCACAAGCCGGCCTTCAAGAGATAAAGCTGTCGGACTACAAAGTGAAATTATTGGCGGGCGAGCGCTATCTCTGGTCAGTGTCATTGATTGTGGATGCAGAAGAACGTTCCGCTAACGTTGTGGCAAAGGGGGCTATCGAACGTGTCGAGCGGGAAAAACTGGAGCACCCTCTGGCCGCCAATTTCAGCGAAGCTGAGGCTGCCAGACGTTATGCGGAGGCCGGAGTGTGGTATGACGCGATCATGGCGATCACGGGTCGCATACAGGCAAATCCGGACAATAAAGACCTGCGGGAGCAGCTCGCAGCGTTCCTTGACCAAGTCGGGCTGTCAGATGTCGCCAAGAACGATTTAATGATCCGTGCGTCGAACTGAGAAGCAGACAATCGTCTGAGCCGCCTTGCTCAGGCGTCGACCTGTTCGACCGGAGGGCCTGTCACCCGGAACGTGACGATCGCTTGCGCTTTGCCTTTGACGCTGACTTCACCAAGCCCTTCTAGCTGAAACCGGCCATTCAGCAATTGGGCTGTTGTCTCGCTAATTAAGATACGGCAGGGACGACAGCCAGGCGTTTCTGCCACAACATCCCGATCTAGGTTTTCCAAACGCGCCGCTGTATTAACCGTATCTCCCACCGTCGTATATTTCATGCGCTCGGCACTGCCCACGCAGCCGGCCAGCACCGGTCCCGTGTGGATCCCAATGCGCATGCCCACAGTGGGAAGACCTTCTTCTTGATGTTTGTCGTTCAGCCGGTGCATCTCTTGTTCCATGGATAATGCACAGGCGACAGCATGAGTTGCATCCCTGATGATCTCTTGATCAGACACTCGCTTCAACGGCACGCCAAAATTGGCTTTGATCGAGTCGCCCGCATAGTCATCAATAACACCGTCATGTCTCATGATGACCTGCGTCATGGTATCGAGGTAGGCATTGACCCAGGCCATTGAGGCTCGCGGCGTCATCTTCTCGGACGCCACGGTGTATCCCTTGAAATCCAAAAATAGGACCGTGACCACAAGTTCCTGAGGCCGTGGTCGGCCGCCTTCAAGTAAGTGTTCTCTCTGTTCCCAGATACTGTCAGCGACTTCACGCGATACGTGCCGCGAGAACAATTCCATCAACAGCGCCCGTTCGTGCCGTTCACGACCCAGTGTTGAGGCGACGACGGCCGCAGTGGCCACAAACCAGGTGAGAGCGGCTGGAGCTTCAGGAATCCACCAGCCTGACCAAAATAATAGAATGACGATCGCCGTCATCACGAAAAGACCACCGACGGCGATCAGCGCAAAACGCAAAGGAGAACGGGCCAAGACACCAAACCCGCCAGCAAGAATCCCCCACAAGAGAATCCAGGCACTCTCCGCGGTTTCGCTCATGACTTGGATCGAAGCACGGCCATCCAGAGCGGCAGCCAAGAGCTGTTCGACCAGGATGCCATGCAAGAACACTCCTTGAAACTGGTCGCCCCCTCGCAAATCATGTCGAACCGGAATATGAAAGACATCCGGCACGCTTTCGGCCGTCACGCCGATCAACACGACCCGATCCGTGATGTGCCGTGCGTCCACACGACCGGCAAGGAGATCAGTCAAGGAAAACGTTTGGAACGGAGCCGCGGCACCGCCGAAGTCGAGCAAAATCTGGTAACCACCCGCATCCGCATTGACATAACCGCCATCGGAAGGACCGAAGGCTTTGAATGTCGTCGGTCCCAAACGAAGCAGGTCGGCGTTGGAAGGGTCTGGCTGAGGGGCAATGCCTTCCGCCGCCAGATAGAGGAGCGCCAGCCTGAGCGCAAAGGCATATGCGACTTGTTCGCCATCGTCCTGAAACAGCAACGCCCGTCGAATGAGCCCATCCGGATCGATCACGACATCGCTGAATCCGATCTGCTCGCTCCCCTCCAGCACCAGAGGTGGCGGAATCCGATTGACCGTCCCTCCTCCTAATTGCGTGACCATGATGATTTGAGAATGCTGAGGCAGGAACGTGGTGAGCTTCTCGTGTCCGGGAGGTACCTCAATATCTCGGTAGATATCGACACCAATGGCACGAGGCTTCTGCGCAATGAGTAGCCCAAGGGTTTGTGCCAGCGTCTCGTCGGTAATGGGCCACCGGCCCTGTTGGCGGATGTCGTCTTCGGAGAGCGTGATAAACGTAATGCGGGGGTGGGTCGAAGCGGCGATCGGTCTGGACTGGAGGAGCCAGTCGTACAGCTTGAGTTCAACCTCCTGGAGCTGTCCGGTACTCCGCAAGCCCAGCATGAGGAGGGCGCACAGAAGACCGGTTACGACGCTCGCAACCAGCGGCGATTGAAAGATGTGACGTGCGCTTCGCATCGCAGGAAGCACACTAGCCTGAGTCAATCATGACGTCTACATGGTAGCCAGGCTATAACCAGTTGTTCAACAACAGGAACGGTGACCAAAAAATCGGATGTTGAAAGTCCGGATTCTCCAACAACTTCAACTGAGCCTGTCTTAACGCCATCGCCTTCGACAGCGAAGGATCTTTGAGCTGGGTATAGAATTCGATGACTAATGCGGAAGAGGCTTCGTCATTGACGAACCACAATGTGGCGAGGGCGCTCCTGGCCCCTGCCTTGATTGCGATCCCCGCTAATCCTAAGGCGGCCCGGTCGTCACCCGCTGCAGTCTGACAGGCGCTGAGAGTCAGCAACTCGAGCGGCTGGTCTCGAAACCGGAAATACCCCACGACCTGATTCAGACGATCCATCGTCAGCTTATCATCGAACGTCAGCACAAAGCTCTTCTTTACGTCGCGTTCGAACCTTCCATGGGAGGCGATGTGTACGATCGTAAACGGGTTCTCTTTCATTTCCCGTTCCAGCTGCGGAACGCGAAATTCCTCATTGAGGAGCCGGTGCGTCTTATAGAGCGCTCCGATTGCTTTCATCTCCTCTTCAGTATTCGGCAGAGGCGGAAACCCTTGCACTCCTTCGGTGAGACCAGCGGAAAGCACTTCAATGCGGTCCCGCGCCAGAGGTTTCGGGTCGGTCAAATTCAATCCCGGCGTCGTCGCGACAGCATACTTCGCGATCAGAAATTGTTTTCCATCGTGCAGCGCGGCGAACGGGATCATCCGGAGCGGGCCGTCAGGCACAATCACCAGCGTATCGAGATCGAATTGTCCAAATAGCGATTCAAGAGGCCGTAGAAGCCAGTCGTAGAGACGTTGAGAGCGACGCAGATACTCACGCGTCGTTTCCTTCTGCAAGAGGGTTCGAAAGGCCCGAACCTCCTCCGTGAGTTCCTCTTGGCGGACCTGAACAGTCAGTCGATGCATGCCATCGGGCAGACTGACGAGGAGTTCTGTCCGATCGGGAAGGATGATCGGATAGAGAATAGCCGCTCGCCGTGAAACGTCCTCAAGCGTGGTCGGACGTGTTTGGTAGGCGTCCACGCATTCGTCGCTGAAATAGTCACGCAGTTCGGCCGATTTAAAGAGTTCTACCGCCTCACGCGCCTTGAGGAGATACGGCTGTGCTTCTTCTCTGCTGGAGGTGCCGCCCGAGCGCTGCAGCAGTAGGTCGGCCAGCTCGAAAAAGAGCCGCCCGCTGGATTCTCTGAATGAAGCGGCTGTGCCACCGGTACCCCCGACCATTTCCGGCCGTATACTCTGGACAAGATCCGCCGCCCGTTGGTAGGCCGGGATAGCCTGATCGAGCTGGTTTTTCGCCTTTAACGCCCGGCCCGTCTGCCATTCCCACTGGTAGAGTGACTCAGGTGCATGCACCTGTTGGGCGTATCCAACGGCCAGCCGGCTCAGGAGCAGTGTCTCCTCGTAACGGCGTTCCTGTTCATAGAGATGGCCACGATGGCCCAGGGCATACGAAGCTGCACGGGCATCACCAAGCGCTTGGGACGTCTCACCGGCCTCTTCGAGCACTTCGGCGGCCACCACGCGAAGGCGGTCGTCGCTGCCCGACGGCGGATGGCCACGGAGAGCGGCATAACCCAGGCCGATCGAAATAAGACCGTAGGCCTTGTCATGTGAATTAGGAAGTGCTCGAGTCTGGGTCAGCGCCTCATCGAGCAGGACCTGGGCTTCTTGCCATTGGTTCGCCCCGAGCGCCATCTTGGCAAGGTTGATCGTTGAGGTTGCAGCGAGTGTTTCCAGATGGGCAGCCTGTGCCAAACGACGAGCCTCCTTCAATGAAGTCACCGCCTCATCGTCCTGTTTCAGCGCTGCTTGTGTTGTTCCCAGAGAGTGGAGAATCGTGGCCATGCGAACCTGGTCGTGTGCTTCAGCGGCCAGGCGCTGAGCATTCTCGAGTGTTTCTAAAGCCGGCTCCGGTCGTCCGGCAGTCAGATACGTTTGTCCAAGTAGATTGAGTGCGACCGCTTGACGCGATAGATCGCCTACCAACTGGGCAATGGCGACAGCCAGCTCGAGCTGTTGAGCGGCACGGGTGTGAAATCCCAGCACCACATAGCTCTGCGCGACTGCCACATGAGCGTCGCATTCCTCGCGCAGATTACCGGCCTCGTGAGCCAATTGTGCGGAGTGCTGCCAGGCATCAGCCGCTTGTTCGAACGCACCGCGCCGGAAGGCCTCGTCCCCTGCCTGCAAAAGTGACGAACTGGTGACGGGGGGCACGGCCTCCGTCGGTTGCGAGTATCCCCTTAGGCTCCCCACAGAAAATTGCCAGGCCATGCAGGCTCCGACGACGAAGATCAGAATGATGCCAGCACGAAGCCAATCTGAAACGCGAGAGCATACTGGTTCATGCCGACATTGATTCTTTTGATATCGTTTCATGCCAAGTTCCCTCCGCGCTACAAAACCTGCAATACGAGTTGCAGATGCACGCCATGATCCTGCAAATTGCCGTTGACGTTATACGGGGGGTTATTGGTTCCTGAACCCCTCAGTCGGTAGCCCCAATAGATTTCGAAGTATCCTCGATTGTTCGGCAGGAAGCTTGTTCGCAGACCCGCCCCCGCGCTCGCCAGCTCCACGGGATCGGGGGTAGAGCCTTTGGCCGCCCATGCTCGCCCATAATCGAAAAAGGGCGCCAGTTGTAACAAATCCTCGCGTTTGTCCCATAACCAGCGAGAAATCGGCAGGCGCGACTCGATCGAGAAGAGAAAGGCGTCATCGCGCAGCAAGCTGATTTCACGATATCCTCGCACGCTGTATCGACCGCCGACGGGAACCTGTTCCAGAGGAAACAGCCGATCGTTGGCAAACTGCATATCGATGCGGCCAAGTAGTTGGGTTCCCGCCCATTCTTCGTAGCGGCGCAGCGCTTGAAACTGTCCGAACCAGGAAAAGTACTGCCCATCGGCAACCGGACCGGAATTGATGGTGGCATCCAGCACATCCAATCCGACAGAGAAGCGTGATCGCGCGCCGATCACGGTATCCTGCGATCGGTAGGTCCATTCTTGGAGAAAACGCAAGGCGGCGACGTTCGCAACACCGTTCTGATAGCCAGCAAAGAAGTCGAACGGCTGGCCCAGCAGTGTGTTCTTGTTATAGAGATATTCGCCTTGCACGCCCAAGTTCACTTGATGGTTGATCGTGCGATACACCGGTTGTTGCAACGTGAAACTGAAGATTTCAATGTGTCCTTGAATGTCGAGCGCGGCAAAGGGATTCGAGACGACCGTGAAATCGGTGCGGCGGTACGCCGCGGTGAACGTCGTGTCATAGGAGGTAAACGGCACACTGTACGAGGTATCGATCAAGGGAAAGACACCAGCGGTGCTATCCCCGGGAATGGATTGCCCGTACGTGAACCGAAACCGATCTCCATTGCCGGTCAAACTATCGTGCGCAACCGTGGCGAGGCCTCTTTCCCCACGCACGGCCGGCGGCTGATAGTTATTGAAATCCAGCCACGCCTTGAAGGGACTGTTCTCTGACACACGGACGTTCAACTCGCTTTCACCACTCGCGACTCCACGACGCAGTTCGGCATTGATGCGCTCGACCCGGGGGTCCTGTTGCAGGAGTTGGAGTCGTTCCTGCAAATTGTAAATATTGACGGGAGGACCGGCGCTCAAAGCCAGCCGGCGCCGATAATAACTGGGCCACAACCACCGTGCGCCTTCAACGTTAATGTTGGCCAACTTCCCTTCAATGATATGCATCCGGATGACGCCCTCGGTCACGGCCTGATCGGGGAGAATAGCACCGGACGTGACATAGCCGCGTTGAACATAGAGCAGCGTTACCGCGTTGCGCAGACTTTCCAGATCTTCGGTCGTGACTTCGCGGTTCACGTAGGGACCAGCCACGCGCTGCAATTCTTCGGTCGTGAATACGGAGTGGCCACTGAAACGGAATTCGCGTACGAAGACGCGCACAACTGGGAGACGTTCTTGTGTCTCAGAGGGTGGAACGGGTTTAGTGGGCTCCAATGGTGGAGGTTTGGGTTTGAGCGGCTCTTCTCGTCTAAGAGGAGGTCCCTCTTTCGAACGGCCGCCTGGATCGAAGATCGGAGGCAGTGGAACTTGGGCCTGAAGCGGCTCCGCGATGAGTGTTATGAGCACGGTTCCGCCTCCGATCCAAGTGAACAGCCACAAGATCAAGGAAGAGGCCCGAGGATTCCAGGAGCTCCTCGTCCTGTGCCAATTCATGATTGACAGGCAGCATCACCCGACAACACATGGACGCGAGGCGTGAGATCCTGACCCATGAGACGACGTACCTGGATCCCTGACGTATTTCCGAGGCTCAACGGTGGAGGGCTCATCAGCGCCGATGCTTCAGAAGGAGGCGGGACATACGGCGTTGCGAGGAGGCCTTGCGGGCCGACGGGAATATGATCTCGTCCCCGCTCGACGAAACTGCTCACTTTGGACTCCGCCAGTCTCGCCGCACAGGCAGCCCGCAGCAACACTTGGGCCGCCAGCACCGATTCAGGCATCCGGCCAATGACGCCGGAAATATTGCTCACTGGCGACCGGATGTCCACCGTGCCGCTGATTCCGAGTGCCGAGGATGCATCGACCACGCTGCTCGGATCGGCGAGAAAGACGTTCGAGACGATAGAGATATTCCCCCCCGTGCCGGCGAAGGCTTGAGCCAGAATCTGGCTGTTCTGCAGAATCACGAATTGAGGATCAATCGAAATGTTGCCGCCGGTCGTGTCGGTGTCACTGCCTGCCACGGATGTAGTCACCTTGCTGTTGACCAGCTGGACCATCTCCGGAGCATTGATGGTGACTTGGCCGCCGCTCGCGTGAGCGGCTTCTGTCGTCACTGAACTGTTCTGGATGAAGACATCCGAAGCGCTGGTGATTGTGATATTGCCTGCATCTCCTTCCCCATTGGGCAACAGCGGACCATTGCTATTTGCGGAAATCGAGGTGCCATCGACGAGCTGCACACTTTGAGTATTGATGATGATATCACCGCCCTTGGCGTTGACGGCCGAAGTCGACACCCTGCTGGCATCACTCGAGAAGTTGGCCGACGCATTGATCGTCACATTGCCTGCGTCGCCTGCCCCGGACATTGTCCCTGTGCTATTGCTCGAGATGAGAGCGCCGTTCGTAAGATTCACAGGTCCGGCATTCGCCATGATGCTGCCCGCATTGCCCGTGCTGCTGGTGCTGGTGGTGATGGTACCGTTGTTGAGCGTTAAGCTCGGTGTGGTGATGCTGATAGCACCGGCGTTGCCGCCAGTCTGGGTAGAACTCGAAATTATCCCACCGTTAGAGACAGCAAGAGAATTCCCCGTGGTCGTGATTGCGACATTTCCGGCGTTACCAGTCAGGCTACTCGGATCCTCGGAAAAGCCTTCGGGAGGGCGAGCCGACGTACTGATCTGGCTGCCGTTAGTCACCGTGACCGCCCCTGCATTCACCAGCACATTGGCTGCATTACCTTGCCCTATCGTGTTCGCTGAGATGCTTGAGCCGCTGTCCACGGTGACCGATTGACCTGCAGCGATTGAAATATCACCGGCTCGGCCCGTCCCGGAGGTGCTGCTATTAATCGTCGCGGCGTTCGAAAGGTTTGCGCTCCCCACGTTCAACACTATGTCCCCTCCTTGGCCTTCACTGACGCTGCTGGTCGCGATGGAACCATTGTCCAAGGTTAACGTGTTCGCCGTGATGGTGACCTGGCCTGCATCCGAATGGCTCGCCTGGCTTGAAATGCGACTTCCGCTGGATATATCGACCGAGTTAGCATCGATAGTCACATTTCCTCCGGCCGCTGTTGTGCTCGGAGTTCCGGCTTGGATTACCGCGCCCTCAGTCAGGTTGATTGTGTTAGCATGAACGGCAATTTCGCCGGCACGCCCAATGCCGGAGCTATCAGAAACGATGCCAGAGCCAGATCCTGACAGGACGACAGAATCCGCTCTGCTTCCCGCTCCTTGTAGTCCTTGCACCGTGAGCGACGGCCCCGGTTGAGCATTGACATCGGCACTGACGGTCAGCGTTGTGATGGTCGCACCGCCGGAAAGGCTGGCCTGTTGGACGTTCAGCACGATATCTCCTCCGCGGCCCACATCATTTGCTGACGAATTAATGGTGGTGGCGGCTCCATCCATCGTCAACGACCTGGAAGTGATGGACAGAGCTCCCCCATCACCGCTTAGCAATGACTGGCTCAACAGGCTGCTGTCGCCCGAGAAGGCAACTACCTCCGCCGCGCTGCCGGGTCCTTGCAACCCTCGTATGGTCACATTCCCACCCTGACCTGATGCAATGGGGCTCTGACTCTGGCTGAGGATTGAGGAACCAGCCAGGAGACTTGCCGTCCCTACGTTCAGCACCACATCTCCTCCAACGCCTCCGCCATCAATAGTAGCTGTCAGGACCATTGCGCCGTTTTCCATCGTCAGGGTGCCTGCAGTCAGTTGCATCTCCCCGCCGCGGCCTGGCCCGAAAGTCACCGCATTGATCGCTCCACCACCGCTGAGTGTGACCGAGTCGGCCGGACTGCCGGCCTCCAGCCCTTGGATGGTCAAGTTCCCGCCGTTTCCTAAACCCACTGGGGAACCCGAGGTGAAATCGAATCCGGTTGAACTCAGAATGTTCCCTCCGTTGGTAAGCGCTACTGTCGTTGCATTGATCGAGACATTCCCCCCATTGGCATCTCCACTGTTGATGGTTGAGACTGTCGCGCCGTCCACCATGAGGTTTCCAATGGTGACTTGGACATCTGCACCGGGATCTGCTCCAGAGTTTGACGTCACAATGGAACTGCCTGGGCTGAGCGAGACCGTATCGCTCGGACCAGCGCTCTCCAAAGTGCTGAGCGTAGCATCGTTGACGGAGAGAACAAGCTGCCCGCCTTTGATAAAGACTGTTCTCGAGCCACTGACATTCAGACTCGATCCCGACTCCAGAGAGACAGACCCGAAGGAGGAAAATGATGTTCCATCCACATTCGGAAAAGACTGAAGCGTGGTCGCATCAAATTCTCCGGGGGATGCGGCAGTGGCCAGTTGAATTTTGCCGTTCGGTGCCGAAAGTTGAGCCGGCTTCGTCGTTCCATCCGGAAGTGGTGCGCCTTGGATGTTGACCTTTCCACCGACGAGCGAGATCGTTTGCCCCGCAGGTACGGAGAGCGCGCTACCGTGCACCGTGATCGTAGCATTCGGATCAGGGACAGTCAGAAAGCCATAGGCGGCCGGAGTAGCTGAGAGAAATTCGAAGGCCGAAGCGTCAATGGCAAGAATGCTATTGGCCAAACTGTCGTTGGCTGGGTTGGCATAGAAGTTCGCGCTGTTCAACCCATCGAACAGGCGTATGTACTGTGCTGTCGTGAAGCTGACCGATCCACCAACGTTCAACGACGCATTGGGACCAAAGGCAATGCCCATTGGATTCATCAGGTACAGATTGGCATTGCCAAAACTGGTGGTCTGAATCGTGCCAAAGATGTTCGACACATTGCCGCCGGTGACCCGTCCAAGGATATTGGAGGTGGCAAGGCCCGAGTTATTCAGAAAGTTGCCAATATTCCCTGCACCGACGCTGAAATCTCCGAAGCTGTGAAAAAGGTTGGAGCCATTGCCGGGTCTGGTCCCTCCCGTGATGTTGTAGACATTGCCGGATTGAGTGACGGTGGTGCCGAGATTGCCTGCGCCGGCCGTCGGAGTGATGCTCGTACCCACCTGCGCATCGCTAATTGACGTCGCACTCAAAAAGAGTGCGAGTGTCGGGAAGAGGGCCCATAAGAACGCTGGCCTTTGAGAAACATCCTTGCCCGATCGCGCGGTCATGGCATACACATCTCCTTCTCTTTTGTGTGATAGAGCGGAGCAACCAGCTACGCCGAATCGAGACCAATTGACTCCTGTAAGTCCTTCGAAATGACGCAGCTCTCACGACGAACTCGCCGTCCTCCCCGCAACGTGAGACTGCGCCAGGGCCCTTCGCCATAAGCGAGGGCCAGACTCAGATTACGGATCCTTATGTTTCACCACGTGACGGTCTTTTTGGGATTTCAGCCTATTCTCCAAACTCCTTGCTAAATCGGTTGTTCGTGAAGATACAGGTCAAGGTGTCGGCGTTGGCCAGGTTGCTCACGGTCACACCTATCAGGCCTTCTCTATCATAAAGTTTACTCCAAATTGTGGCCTTATTTTCGGTATTGCAGCTCACAGACTCCAGAATCCATGTAGCCCCTGTGCCAGTCTCATCAGGGAAAACGATTTCCTCAATCGTCCGCTGGCCGCCAGCCAGGTCAGTTCCGAGGTTCTTAAAGGTGATGCTCCCTTTTCCGCCGTCGGTGGTGATGTCAAAGTCGGTGGATGTATCTTCACCGGTCCCATGGAAGCCGAACGTGCCATCAGGATCGCCTGTCGCCAATGCCTTAGTGATTATGATCGTCCCATTACCACACGCACCTGCACAGGTCTCGGCGACGATTGCGCCGGCCGCTTTCGCGGATTTGATAGAGTCCAACATGTCCTTGTGTATTACTTGGTTAATTAGATTCTCGAGCGCTCTACAGGACAGGATGGGCGGAAGTGGATCGGGCGGGCCGAGCGGAACATCCGAAGGGGATTCGTCCTCACGACACGTTCCACCGGCAGCAATCATACTGTCATTCAGAAACAACCTGTCCCACCCAGCATCGGTGTCGGTGAATGTGAACGTGATCGTTGGACGACAAAAGCCGCCCCCCGTATCGCACGCTGTTTTGACCGTCGTTGCCGAAAGAGATCGAGTGACCGAGCCGTTCACATTAAAAAGCGTGGGGGTAGTGAAAGTTCCGGTATCAAGCGTTCCCATAGTTCTAGAGTCTGGGAAAACACCCGTGGCGGCGAGCCGTAGCCTATCGCCTACCACATTTTCGGTCGCAGGCGGGTCAAAATACCCTCCCATGCCCATGCCCCATTTATAATCGCCCTTTGGCTGCCCGGCCGTGAATGTATTTTTGATGACGACGGTGGTGGTCTTCGTGCCTGACATGACTATCGGCGTCAAGGTGGCTCCGGTAAATTTCATGGCATCGACACTGCCCACTGTTCCCACATCGTTAATCAACACTCGGGCCTTGTTCGTCGTAGAGACGTCCGCCACCATCCAGTTACCGATTCGACGGCCAGTTCCGGTGGTGCCTGGTATCAACCAGCAGGAGTTAAAGCCAGTAGGGCAAGTGGTCTGTTGCAGCGTCCCGGCGCTGACGCCGTCTATCATAAGTGTGGGCGCCGCGTCCGAATGGACCGGAGTGATCACCACTCCGACGATGAGTAGCCCACACAAGAACACAAACGTCCACCTCCTCTTCATAGTGCCCTCCTTGTTGATCACCTCGACGCAAACCTCTCCGGCGCCGTCTTATGCCCGTTTCTCGTCGCACACAACCCCCACAGATGGAGAACCCTCAAACGAGGGGATGGTTCCTAGACGTAGAGTTCTTCTAATGCTCGGGCTTTCCGAACTGTACACGGAGGATTTCACTGAACAGCTGACGGCACGGACGGCAAGCTGATAAAGGAACGGGAATTACGATTGCGGTGGATGCAGGGGAAATGTGAGGTAGAAGCGGGCCCCCTGAGCAGCTATGCTTTCGACGCGGATCTCGTGACCATGAGCCGTGACCACATCTTTCACGATCTTGGTGCCCAGGGGTTAGACATGCGGCTGCTCTTGGCTGACCTTCAGGGCATGCCGTATCACGTCGATCAGTGCGTTGGATTGTACCGGTTTCACGAGGTAATCCACCGCCCCCTGTCTGAACATCTGGGTTGCATAGTGCAAATCGGGGTGATCAGCGAGCATGACGATGGGAATAGGGGGCCGATGCGCGAGAAATTGCATGATCGGATCTTGGCCGCTGTTCGACTTTACTTGCCGATTACACAGGACCACATCAACGGCACGCTGTCCTTTGGACGAAGGACACATTGCCTTCATCCCTTCTTCCATGTTGTCCACCTCGACGACATCATAGCCCTCTCGCGTCAAGGTTTGACTAGCAATCTGTCTCGTATCTGGGTCACCTTCCACGACCAAGATCTTCGCTCGTGGCATTGCACCTCCCGTGAGTTTTGCACCGGCCAGAGGATACCTAGAGAAAATCCGAGGATTTCGCTATCGCCCAAATGAACCGAGGGGATTCTCATGACCGGAGCAAGTAGAATAGACGAGAAGACCCCACATTCAGCCAATCGCATCCTGAAGTTTCCTAGTAATGTCCCCAGTTTTTGCTCTGAAAGACCCAAGGAGCCTCCAGGAATAAATTCTCTGTCGTCTGGAGACAGGGCTAGGGTTCGTGGCTGAGCGTTAATGGTCGCGGTGAACGACCGTTAGTTAGCCGCCCTGAAATCTTGACGTGAACGGCGAGGCAGATCCATTCTCTTGGCTGGCCCAGAAAGCGAATTCGGCAACGGCACGACCATTTAGATTTTTCTGCTCGCTTTCTCCGGTCTGAATTGCTCATGTGCAGCGGGCAAGGGTGCCTGAGGTGCTTCACCCGAACGTTATCCTAATAACGCCTGCTCGTTGATCGCGCGCCTGACCGAATCTAACAACGTTTGCGCTTGCGCTGGTTTGACCAGATAATCCACAACGCCTTGCTTGAAGAGTGAAGCGGCGGCTTGCACATCCGGATATCCTGTCAGCACGATAATGGGCACCGATGGAAGCTTGGCGCGGATAAATGTAATGACCTCCTTTCCGCTTGATTGTGGCAAGCCGAGATCACAGATGATGGCACTGACGGCTTGGTTCTGTGTTTCTGCCTGAATGGTCTGGATCGCCTGCTCGCCATCCATCACCTCAATCACCTCGTAACCACCCTGCCTCAAGACAAGTCCGACGGTCCTTCTCACATGCTCCTCATGCTCGACGATAAGAATACGACCCATGATCATGTATGTGCCCGTGATTGTATTGATGAGGATTCCGTAGCCCTGTCTCATTCTAATTACAATCCCCACAAGATAGTCCCCCTCTGATGAGGGGATTCCCTGCGTTCAACTAATCCCACAACAGGCCAGGCTAGAAATGCTCCCCGAATCCGTGTTGGGGAAACTCGCGATACTTGGAACTGTGCTGATTGTCGATGATGATGCGAGGCTGATGAAGTGTAGCTGGAGGGAATCGCAAGAAGAGTGTGTGACTGGCTGAGAAAACCCTTTACGCGCGAAGGTTTAGTAACGAAAGTGCGAACCGAGGCTAACTTATCCCTTGTATCACTAATGTATAGCTAAGACCCGGTGTTCGCTATGGGCAGTCCCGTGACGGTGAACGATTCTTCCCTGAAGAGGAGTTCGGGAATCTCCGTCTGGGGAGTTGGGAAAATCATGCGTGCCAACAGTCCTGTACGCGTGGTTGTTTTGGTCTTCTGCATGATCCTCTTGAGATGCTCCTTGACGGTGTATTCGCTTAGGTTCAGCCGGTTGGCAATTTCTTTATTGGTGAACCCAAGCATCAGATAGATGATGACCATTTGTTCGCGCTCTGTAAGATGATACCGTTGTTGGATGTTGGCGTCTGGGCATTCGAGTTTTTGATTGAGGTTTTCGATGATGATCAGCAGCCGGCTGTTCCGCACGAGCGGCTCGTCCGGCACGCAGAGTCCACGTAGAAGTAGTTGTTGCTCCAGCCCGAAACAGATACGCTCGACCCCAATGGTCTCGCAATCCTTCGGGTGATCGCATTGCATCAACTGGGCAATGAGTTCACTGACGACTGCACGAACATCTTCGGGTATCAAACAGGTTCCGTTTTCTTTGGTGAAGGGTTGCAGCTGTCGAA
>Ga0075418_10004643_pt1 | contig 15618 bp, 12 predicted proteins | sample SoiMetdeltSBSDD2_FD_81776 | JGI IMG/M metagenome (GOLD analysis project Ga0075418, IMG submission 81776) | Bulk soil microbial communities from a Populus tree surrounding site in Tennessee, USA - Soil MetaG P. deltoides SBSDD2 | ecosystem: Environmental > Terrestrial > Soil > Tree plantation...
AGCTCTCGCGAGCCGAACAGACCGATCAAAGCGGTGCTTATACGTTCTCCGTTCCGCCGGGGACCTACACCGTTCGCTTCACGTCCGCCGGCCAAGTCGCGACGGAGAGCAACGTCACTGTGACCGACGAAGCCACGACGAAGCTCGATAAGCAGGTCGACTGGCAATTGAGCATCGCCGAGACCATTACGGTCTATTCGGCGTCGCGCCGCACCGAGCGCGTCACCGAAGCGCCGGCCGCGGTCACGGTTGCGGCACAGGAGGACATCCAGGCCGTCGCGCCATCGGGACAGGCCCCGCGCATCATCGAAGGCGCGCCCGGCGTCGATTACACACAGAGCGGCCTCTATGACACGAACTTCAATGCGCGCGGCTTCAATAGCTCGCTCAATCGCCGCATCCTGACGCTCATCGACGGACGCGATCCCGCGATCGCCTTCCTGGGCTCACAGGAATGGGCCGCCCTCTCCTACCCCGTCGACGAGATGGCGAGCGTCGAGCTCGTGCGCGGTCCCGGCTCCGCACTGTACGGCGCGAACGCATTCAGCGGCGTGCTCAATATGACCACCAAGCTCCCGCGCGACACGCCGGGCGGCCGCTTGCTCGTCAGCGGCGGCGATCTCTCGACGCGCCGCGCCGATATTCGCCACGCGGGCGGATTCGGCAACGAGTGGTATTACCGCCTCGTCGGCGGCTATCAAAACAGCGACGACTATGCGCGCTCGCGCAATCTGTCGCCTGACTACACGGTCTTCTGCGGCGGTGCGGTCCAGACCAACTGTCTGCCGCGCGAGGCCCGTCCACTCGCGCTCGAAGAAGTCGACATTCAGTTCGGCGGCGTCCGCCTCGATCATCACTTCGCCAATACGAACGTCCTGACGCTCGAAGGCGGATATTCGACACTCGAAGGCCCCGTGTTCCAGACCGGCATCGGCCGCGTGCAGGTGACCGACGTCGAGCGTCCGTGGGGGCGCGTGAACTTCAACATGCCCCACTGGAACATCAACACCTATTACGACGCCCGCAAAGCGGAGAACCAGATCGCACTGTCGTCGGGCGCGGGTCTCTATGAAGACTCGCACAATCTGCACGGCGAGATCATGACCAACTGGGATTTCATGGGCGGACGCACGCGCTTCGTCGGCGGCGTCGCCTACAACCAGCAGGACGTCGACACGGCCGGACCGACCGGCGCACAGACGCTGATGCTCGCGGCGAAAGAGGAAGAACAGCAGAGCGCGTTCGCGCAGGTCGAGTTCGATCTCGGCAAACACGTGAAGCTCGTCGGTGCGGGCCGCTATGACGACTCGACGCTGCACGACGCGCAGTTCTCGCCCAAGGCCGCCATCGTTTTCACCACGGGCACCGGCCACACGTTCCGTTATGGCTACAACCGTGCGTTCCAGCGCCCGAACTATTCGGAGCTGTTCCTGTTCGTGCCCGCCGGCGCGCCCGCGAATCTCGCCGGCGCCGCCGCGCTCAATCCGCAGACCGCGCCGCTCGCGCCGGTGCTGCAGCAGCTCGGATTCGGTCCGATGCCGATCCTCGCGATCGGCAACAGCGGACTCGACGTCGAGAAGGTGCGCAGCCACGAGGCCGGATACGCGGGCATCTTCGGCGGCAAGCTCTATCTCACCGTCGATCTCTACAAGAGCGACATGGAGGACTTCGTCACCGATCTCCTCCCCGCCGTGAATCCTGCCTTCCCGACATACGCCGTTCCGGCGAGCGTGCCCGCTCCGGTCGCCGCAGGCGTCAATGCGTTCCTCAATGCGGCCCTTGGCCCGGCACGGCGCGCCGGCCTCTCGTTGGTCAATGGCAAGCCGGCGCTGGTGTTCTCGTATGCCAATGCCGGTGAGGTCGCGACGCAGGGCGGCGAGCTCGCATTGAATTACTACGTCTCGAACAACTGGGTCGTCGACTTCAACTTCTCGCACTTCGACTTCGACGTGAAGTCGTTCCAGCTCGGCGATCGTCTCCTGCCGAACGCGCCGGAGAAGAAGTGGAACGCCGGCGTCTCGTGGCGCAGCGCGAAGTTCGATGCGAAGGTTTCGTATCGCTGGGTCGACGAGTTCGACTGGGCGGCAGGCGTGTTCGTCGGAACGATTCCGCAATACGACGTCGTCAATCTCGCCGCGAACTATCGCCTCAACGATCTCCTCGGCTTCGGCGTCGATGTCAGCAACGTGCTCGACGACGAGCACTACGAAGCCTTCGGCGGCGATATCCTCAGCCGCCGCGCCCTCGGCTTCGTGAGCGTGAACTGGTAAGGCCCCTCACCCTAACCCTCTCCCCGCTGCGGCGGGGAGAGGGAACTTAGAGCGCGAGCCTCCTGCCCACCGCCTCCCCCCCCGCCCGCGGTCCCAGCGTGCCGCCGAGGTCTTTCGTCGTCTCGCCCGCGTGAATCGCTTCCGCGACCGCGCGCTCGATGATCGACGCTTCGTCGCGATAGCCGAGGTACTCGAGCATCATCGCGGCGGTGAGAATCGCGCCGATCGGATTCGCCACATCCTGTCCCGCGTATTTCGGCGCGCTGCCGTGAATCGGCTCGAAGAGCGAGACCCGTCCGGGATGGATGTTCCCTGACGCCGCGACGCCGAGTCCGCCCTGCAGCGCGGCGCCGAGGTCGGTGACGATGTCGCCGAACATGTTGTTCGTCACGATCACGTCGAACATCTCCGGCGCGCGCACCATCTGCATCGTCAGCGCGTCGACGAACATGTGGAAGTGCTCGACATCCGCGTACTCCTTCGCCACTTCCTCGAACGTGCGCAGCCACAGATCGCCGCCGAAGCGCATGACGTTGTTCTTGTCCGACATGCACACCGACTTGCGTCCGTTCTCTCGCGCGAACTCGAACGCGTAGCGGATGATTCGCTCCACGCCTTTGCGCGTCGAGATGTCTTCCTGCACCGCGATCTCCTCCGGCGTTCCCTTCTTGAAGTTGCCGCCCATGCCCACGTATGCGCCTTCCGTGTTCTCGCGGAAGATCACGAAGTCGATGGCGTCGATGCCTTTGTCGCGCAGCGGGGAGAGCCGCTCGTCGAGCAGTTTCACCGGGCGGTAATTCACGTAGAGATCGAGTTGAAAGCGCATGCCGAGCAGGATGTCGGCGGCGTGTTTCATGTCGGGCACGCGCGGATCGCCGAATGCGCCGAGGTAGACGGCGTCGTAGTTGTTGCGGATGTCGTCCATCGCGCCGGGAGGCATGGAAATGCCGGTGCGGAGATACTCGTCGGCGTTCCAGCCGAAGTGAACGAGCTCCAGTCCGAGTCCGCGCGCGGCGTCGACTTTCTCCAGGATCTGCAAACCCGCGGCGATGACTTCCGGACCGATGCCGTCGCCCGGAACGACGGCGATCTTCGACTTCGACATGCGTTGCGCCTCCTCCGATAAAACGCGCGGATTATATGTGCGGGTGAAACTCCAACGATCGCAGACGGCCGCCATCATCCCCGGGCTCGAGCTGCAGCGTGACGAAGCCTTTCGTCTCTCCATCTTCCGCGTGACTCGTTCGCGCGGTCGATCCCGGATAAACGACCGGCGCCGCAAGATTTCGAGTCAGTACCTGATGGCGGTGGATGTGACCGGCGAGAACCGCCGCGAAGCCACGCGGAATCATGCGCCCCGGAATCACATCGGGGCCGCCACGGAAGACGAAATCCGCGGGCCCGACGGTCGCGCCTTCGACGCTCTGATGGAGCACGAGCAATCGGACGTCCGCAGGACCGGCCGCCGTGTCGGAAAGAAGTCGCAGAAACTCTTCGCGCACGCCGTTGCGCACGCACGGGAATCCGGCGACTGCGATCTGCACGCCGCGCGTCGTCAACGTGAACGTTCGCGGGCGATCGAAGATGTGTACGCGCGGATGCGACGCGAGAAGTGGAAAGGGAATCGCTGATCGCTCGTGATTGCCGGGAACGACGAAGACCGGCACGCCGGCATCGGCGATTCGCTTGAGCGGATCGAACGCGCGCAGCACGAGACTCGGCTTCACGCGACTGCGATAGAAGACGTCGCCGCCATGCACGACGAGATCGACATCGCCGCGCAACGCGGGCTGCAAAGCCCGCTCGAAATTCGCGAAGAACTCTTCGCCAAGGCCGAGATGCGTGTCAGCGAGAAGAAGCACGCGAATCGTTCCCTCGGGCATGAGATGAGGTTAGACCGCGCCATGAGGCGCGAGTCAAACTTCTACACGGCGTGGAGTCCCCTCACGTCATCCTGCGCGAATGCGCAGGATCTCAAAATGCGACGGCCGTCGCCGCTGAGATCCTGAGCCGTCTTCGCGGCTCAGGATGACGGGTGCAATCCTCGGGGCGAAGTGAGCTCGATCCCCCTCGCCGCGAGTTCCGCGCGCAGGCGCGGATCGCACAATGCGCGCGTCTCCTCTTCCCAGTCGTAACCCCACGCGTATCCCGACACGCCGACGCCGGGATGCGTGACGAGCTCGGTCACACCTTCGATGTGATCGAGCAGCGGCGCGACATCGCGCAGATGTCCCGCGTCCGCGACGCCGATCGTGCGGTCGTTCGTCTTCTCATTTCGCGCGCGACGCCCGAGGGAACTCAGCGCGGCGATCGGCAGGCGACGCGAAGCGCTGCCGTGGTCGTCGACGATGCGCACGTAGCCGATGCCGTATTCGTTCGCGAGGCGCATCACCACCGCGAAAATCCGCGGCAGCAGATGCAGATGCTGGTGTCCGTTGAGATGCGTGACGCGCAGTCCCGCAGCGAGCACGCGCTCGATCTGCGCGCGCAGCTCGCGCTCGATCGCGCGAAGCGAGATCGCGCGCAGGACGTACAGCGGAACGAACGACGTGTACTTGCGAGGAAATCGCATCGCCGTCAGCGGCCGCTCTTCGACGAGCGTCAAGTGCACCCCGACGTCGAGCGACGGCACTTCGCGCAATCGCGCGACCGCATCCTCGAACGCGACGCCGTTCGCGACGATGCTGCACGCGGTCACGATCCCCTCGCGATGCGAGTGAATCGCGCCCTCGGTCATGCCCGGATGAAGACCAACATCATCCGCTGTGACGATCAGCCGCCGCTGCATGACCCTCCACGACGGATGGTTCCTTGTGGCGCTTCCGCATCTCCGGGTACAACACGACCAGCTCGCGAAGAATCTTGAGTACGACGCCGAACGAGCCGAGGTGCGACGTGCCGCGCGTCCGCGGGAAGTAATCGATGCCGATCTGCTGGATCACGAAGCCGCGGTTCTTCGCCTTGACGATGAGCTCCGCGTCGATGAGCGATCCTTCCGATCGCAGGTCGATCGCCTCGAGCACGCGCCGCTTGATCAGCTTGAACGAGAAGTTGATGTCGCGATGCGGCCAGCCGAAGAGGATGCCGATCAGCCAGTTGTAGACGTACGTGTAGAGGCCGCGGCGGAAGCCTTCCATCGTGCGGTCGTGGCGATACGCGGCGATCATGTCCGCGCCGGTGAGCTGCATCGCGCGAATCGCGCGGCCGAGAACGTCGGGATCGAAGGGAATGTCGGCGTCCATGTAGAGGACGAGATCCTTCGTCGCCGCGCCGAACCCGGTGCGCAGTGTGCCCCCGAGCTTGCGGTTCTTCTCGTGATGCAGCACGCGCACGCGCGAGTTCTCCTCGGCGAGTCGCGCAGTGATGCGCGGCGAAGCATCGGTGGATGCATCGTCGACGATGATGATCTCGTAGTCGCTCGCATACTTCTCGAGAGACTCCCGGGCCGCCGAGACGGCGTGCTCGATGTTGAGCTCCTCGTTGTACATCGGGACGACGAGAGAAACCGTGGGCACTGCGGCTGTCATGATGGTCGTCGTGCAGTGTAGAGCATGTGGGCGTGCGGATAGCCGCGATCGATCGCACGCGATCGAAAATCGACGAAGCCGAGGCCGCGCAGCATCGCGCCGAGCTCCTCGGTCGTCTGGTACACGAAACCCTCGCCAATCGTGAGGCCGAGGAGCGAATCCGAGAGCCACTCCTGGAATCGCGCCCAGCGCATCTTCGCGCGCCGCGACGGATCCATCTCCTTCACGAGCAGGATGCCGCCCGGCCGCATTCGCTCGAGCGCGCGGGCAAACAGCGCGCGGCGCACGTCGAGCGAAAGGCGGTACACGACATCGATCAACACGACCACGTCGAACGTGCCGCGAATGCATTCGTCGTAGCCGGCGATCTTGCGGATCTGCGGCGACGGTGATGGGAGAAGGCTCTTGCGCAGATCGGGATCGACGCCGACGACTGCGCGTGCGCGCTCTTCGATGATCAGGCGTCCGAAGAGCGAGTGTCCCGAGCCGATCTCCAGCACGCGCGCGTCGCGCGGAACGTCATCGATCATGCGGAGAAAGGGACAAGTGAGAAAACGCCCCAGGATGTGAATGCGATGGCGAAGCGGATACCGGCTAAACGCGCCGTGGAGGATCCGCAGCGCGCGCACGGTTCCCATTGACATCGGGGCGATTATAGACGCGCTTGATTCGCTCGAAACTTCTCGCCGCCGCCGCACTTCTCGCCGTCGCCGCGATTCACTTCACGACGATTCCGCAGACGTTCTGGGAGTACGACGAACATCTGTTCGCGATGGGAGTCGAGCGCTTCGAGCCGCTGCTCCATCACCCGCCGCCACCGGGATCGCCGCTGTTCATCGCGTTCGCGAAGGTCGTGGCGATCTTCACGAACGACGTCTTCGATGCGTTGATCATCACGAGTTTGCTCGCGCTCGTCGCGGGCCTCATCGCGTTCACCGGTGCATTCCGCGAGATCTCCGGATCGAATGCCACGGCGGTGGCCGCCGCGTCGCTGTTGTATCTCTCGCCGGCGGTGCTCGTATCGGGAACGTTGCCGCAATCGGATGCGGGAGCGCTCGCGCTCTACGGATTCGCGATCTGGGCCTGCGCGCGCGGGAATCCGATCGCCGCCGGAATCGCGTGCGCGGCCGCAATCGGATGGCGTCCGCAGTTTTCGATCGCGATCGTGCCGATGTTTTTCACGTATGTCGTGATGCAGCGTGCGTGGCGCGCGGTCGTGGTCTTTGCGATCGCCTGTCTCGCCTGGTTCATCCCGCTCGTCGTCGCCACCGGAGGACCGCAGGCATTCTGGGAATGGCTTTTCGGACAAGCCGCGTACTACGCCGCGCACGATGCGGACCTCTCGCGCAGCGGTTGGTCTCCCGCGCAACTCGCGTTGCGCTTCGCAGCGCACCCCTGGGGCCCCAAGTGGCTGGCAATTCCGGTTCTCCTTCTCGCTACCTATTCGTCCTATAAGTGCTATCGGTCCTATAAGTCCTATGCGCCGCTGGCCGTCGGCTGTCTCGTCTACCTCGCCTTCGCCATCGCCACCATGGACCCTGCCGATGCCGTCCGCTACGCGATTCCCTCGCTGCCGCTCATCGCACTTCTTGCCGGGCGGTGGTGGTGGTTCGTGCCGCTGTACGCGTTAGGCGCGTACTGGTACGCCTCTCCGGTCATCCGCACGCGCGCGACGAGCGTCGCGCCTCCGACCGCGGCGATCCACTGGATCGAAGCGAACGTACCGCGCAATGCGGTCGTCGTGTACGACGCGCCCCTGCGGCCGCATGCGGAGCACATGCTGCGCGGATGGCGCACAGCGCGCAGCAGCGATGACATGTCGGCGCCGATGGTCCTCCTCGCCGACGGGGAGCGCGGCGACGCGAAAGGCGTCACGTTCCGGTGGCCCGACACCGACGCCTATCGCAAGCTCACGCGACAGCATTACGGCGCGGTGAGCGTGATCCCGGTCCCGCCCGAGCAGCGATTCCGCGTCATCGAAGGCGTGTTTGCGCCCGAGCGCACGCGCGACGGAAAAGCATGGCAGTGGATCTCCGCGCGCGGCGTCCTCGAGCTTCCCGATCTCGGCGCGACGCACGCGCGTTTCGTCTTCCGCGCGCCTCCCGAGTACCCGCTCGAGTCGAACACGATTCGCGTCGACGGCGCCAGCGTCACGGTGCGCCGCGACTCGACGGCGGAAGTGATCGTGCCGCTCACGCAGCGACGCATCACCATCAAACCCGAGCGCTCGTTCGTTCCCGCAAACGTCCGCGGCGCGAACAATCGCGACCAGCGGACGCTCTCGGTGATGCTCATTCGCGTCGAGCAGCTAACGCGCCCGACGCAAACACGATGAGCAGCGGATCGGTGAGCGGCACGCGTAGGCGGATCGTCGGGATGTACGGCAGATGCGCGAGCCACATCGCCGCGAAGAAGAGGACCACTGCGATCGCGAGGCGACGATCCGGATAGCGCCACAGTCCGATCGCGCCGAAGATGAAAAGGCCGAGGTTCACGGCGAGGCTCACGGCGATCGCCTTCCATCCGTTCTCGGCCGGATGCAGCCACGGACGCCAATACATCGCCAGCTTCTTCAGCGTCGACAGGAATGCGTAAGCGGGATCGCGCCTAACATTTTCGAGTGCGAGTCTGCGCCATTCGCGGTCGCGCGCACCCGGCGTCTTTGCGCGGGCATCGACGACCTTCGCGACGTCGGAGACCGCGCGCGTCTCGAACATGAACGAGCGCGCGCGGAACTCCGCTCTGTCGCGGATCTCGACGATCTTCATCAGTTCCGGATTCGTTCAGCGCCACAGATTGAATCCCGCCGCATCGTTGACGACGATCAGCTCCCCGAAGCGGAGGTAGTTGCGAATCGTCCACGGCGCGAGCGTCAGCAACGCAGCGGCGAGGAAGATCGCAAAACGACGACGTGCGAAGATCGCGAACAGCGGAATGCACAACAACCCCGTCGGTCGCGTGAGCGCCGCCAGTCCGATCGCGACGCCCGACAGCGCGTGATTCCCGCGCAGCAGAAGCCAGATCGCGGCGACGAAGAACATCATGAACAGCGGCTCGCTGCGGATGTCCGTCACCGCCATCACGAAGAACGGATGCAGCGCCGCAAGCAGCGCGGCGATCCACTTCTTCGTGCCGAGCCGCTCCGCAATCAGAAAGATCAGCAGCACCGACAGCGCATCGCACATCGCCAGGCCGTACTTGATCGCGCGCGTCCAGCCCGGCGAACAACCGGTCACGCCGGCGATGAAGAACGGCAATCCCGGCGCGCGAAAGAACGGCAGGTTGCCGCGCTCCGGATATGCGTGCTGCGTGCAAAGCGCCTGAGCCGTATCGAGATAATCCGGCCCGTCGCCGAACTTCACGTCGCTCGCGCCGGAGAGCTCGATGGCCGCGATGCGCACGATCAGCGCGAAGATGAAAACGGCGATTCGCATCGGATATGATGTCGCGCCCACAAACCCTCGACCTTCAACAAAGGAGTATCCCGTGGCCAGTTTCCCCGGCGTCGACTACCTGGATATCGATTCGCTCTTCTCTGAAGAGGAGCTGATGGTACGGCAGACCGTCCGCGATTTCGTGGATGAAGAAGTCCTGCCGATCATCGAAGAAGCGAATCGCGAAGAGAAGTTTCCGCATCACCTCATTCCGAAGATGGCCGAGATGGGCCTCTTCGGCGCGACGATCAAAGATTACGACCTCCCTGGTCTCAATCATGTCGCTTACGGCCTGATCATGCAGGAGCTCGAGCGCGGCGACTCCGGTCTTCGCTCGTTCGCCTCGGTACAGTCCGGACTGGTGATGTATCCGATCTACACCTACGGATCGAAAGAGCAGCGCGACTACTGGATCCCGAAGCTCGCCGCCGGCGAGAAGATCGGCTGCTTCGGCCTCACCGAGCCCGACTTCGGATCGAATCCGAGCGGCATGCGGACGCACGCGCGGAAAGATGGAGACGCGTGGGTCCTGAACGGCGCAAAGGCATGGATCACGAACGGCTCGATCGCCGATGTCGCGGTGGTCTGGGCCAAGGCCGAGGGAACGATCCGCGGCTTCCTCGTCGAGAAAGGAACGCCGGGATTCACGACCGCCTATCACATGGGCAAGTTCTCGCTGCGCGCGTCGGTCACGTCGCAGCTCTTCTTCGAGGACTGCCGCATTCCGCTCGAGAACGTGCTGCCCGAGACGAACGGTCTCAAGTACCCGCTGGGCTGCCTGACGCAGGCGCGCTACGGCATCGCCTGGGGCGTGTTAGGCGCGGCGATGGGCGTGTACCACACGGCGCTCGAGTACACGAAGTCGCGCATCCAGTTCGGCGGACAGCCGATCGCGTCGCACCAGCTCGTGCAGAACAAGCTCGCCTGGATGATCACCGAGATCACCAAGGGCCAGCTCCTCGCGCTGCAGGCCGGCCGCCTGAAGGATCAGGGCAAGCTCAAGCCGCAGCACGTCTCGATGGCCAAGATGAACAACTGCAACATCGCCCTCGAGTGCGCCCGCATCGCCCGCGACATGTTAGGCGCGAACGGCGTGTCGGATGAATATCCGGTCATCCGCCACATGATAAATCTCGAATCGGTGAAGACGTACGAAGGCACGCACGACATCCACAACCTCATCATCGGCCACACCGTGACCGGCATCCCCGCCTACAACCCGCCGATGTCCGCCAAGCAGGAGCAGGAGCTCGCCGCAGCGGCGGAGGCGGCGCGCGAGGCGTCAATGGCAAAGAAGTGATCCGCTACTTCACACTCCCCTACGATTCCGGTTATCGGGGCCTGCGCATGGGCGCAGGCCCTTTCCGTTTGCTCGACGCGTTAGGCGTGCCCGGCGAAGAAATCGAGCCCGCGAGCGAATGGCGCGCCGAGATCAAGACCACGTTCGAGCTCTATCGCGCGCTTGCCGATCGCGTGCACGAAGCGGTGCAGCTCGGAGATTTTCCGGTGGTGCTGGCGGGCAACTGCGGCGCGGCGATCGGCGCGGCGGCGGGTGTCGGCACGAAGGATCTCGCCGTGCTTTGGTTCGACGCGCACGGCGACTACAACACGCCCGACACGACCGACAGCGGATACCTCGACGGCATGTGCATGGCGATGCTGGCGGGTCGATGCTGGAAAGGCCTGGCCGGAACGATTCCCCGATTCGCACCGGTGCCGTCGCGCCGCATGGTGCACGTCGGCGCGCGCGATTACAGCCCCGGCGAGCGCGAGGCGCTGCTGACCGACGTGTGGCTCGTCGAGCCGCCGCAGCTGCGCGAGGACGTCCTCGGGCCGACCTTCGATGCGATTCGCAAGGACGCGAGCCGCATCCTCGTGCACATCGACGTCGACGTGATCGACCCGCGCTTCGGACGCGCGAATCAGTACGCGTGCGACGGCGGACTCTCGCCCGACGATCTGATGCGGGTGATCGAGCTCGCCGCGAAGCGATTCACGATCGCCGGACTCGTGATCGCGTCGTACGACCCGAGCTGCGATCCCGAGGGAAAGATCGCGGAGATCGGCGCGGCAATTGTGCGCGCGGTGGAATCTGACGTGCGTTAGGCGCAGGTAATGTGGGACACGGCGCGTCTGCGCCATGTCCCACACCGTGGCATCAGTCGCAAGCGATCTCGATCGGCGGCAGTTTGACGCAGACGCGGATCGTGCAGCACTCCTTGAGATCGTCGCCGTACGCCGTGAGAAGCAGGCAGACGGTCTGCAACGCGCTCACTCCGCTCAAATGCAGAGTTATGGTGGCGGTTCCGTTCGGCGGGAGATTGGTGGCAACGAGTTGCGGCGTCACTGTACCGATCGACGGGATGACGAAGAGCTGTTGAATCGTGCCTCCGGTCATGTTCTGCACGGTGGCCGTGTAGACATAGGTTGCCGGTCCCGGATCGCAGCCGATTTTCGATTCGACGATTCTCAGGCACGAGCACTCGGGCAACGTGATGCACTCCTGGATCTTGCAGCAGGTGCGGCCTTCGACATCCTGCAGGAGATAGTTGAGACAAATCTTCTGCCCGGGAGTCGCGCCGGTGATCGTCACCGTCACCGCCGTGCTCTGACCGTCGGCGAGCGAGACCGGAACGACATTCGGTGACACCGAATAGGTGGCACCGGTCGGCGGCGAGATCAGCACGTACTGAACGGCGTGCCCTGAATTGTTCGTCACCTGCGTCGTGACGGTGAACGTACCGTTCTTGTCACAGAGCGCTTCCTTGATCTTGACGACCATGCAGTCGCACTGGATGCGGTATTTCACAAACGCATTGTCGAAATTCACGTTGTTGTCCATTGTGACGACGTACGAATAGGTCGTATTCGCGGTCACGGGGACGGCGAACGCGGAATTCGTCCACGGAGTCGTCGCCGAATTGCCTACGGGCAGCGAAACGACGCTCGACGTGCCTACGACGGCACCGCCGGTCCCTGTCCCGAGGCGAATGGCGAGGCTTCCGGTGCCGGCGAGATTGTCGCGCGTCGAAAACGAACCGCCGACCTCCACGAACCCGCTACAACGGGGCGTGAAGCTCTGGTAGAAGTCGTTCTTGCCACCCGTGACATCGAGGTAGTGCTGCGGGATCCCCGCGCCTGGAGCCGAGGCGTCGGACTGCTGGCCCGAGCTTCCATAGTTAAAGCCACCCGGCCCGTCGACTTTCACGACATTGGGCTGTTGTCCGGTTCCGACGACCCATGGGGCGACCGACCAGCCGATGTTGTTTCCGTTGTTAGGCGGAGGATTCGTCTCGAAATCGCCATTGACGAGAACGTTCTGGCCGGATGACGCACCCGCCAAAAGCAGCATCGCTGCGACAAGACACACGTGGAGCAATCTCTGTCTGAACATGAACTCTCCTTCTGCAATCGGGCCGTGCGCCTAACGCGCAGCGGGGACCGTCTGCTGGATAGTGAGGAAAGCGCAGACAACGTTGCACGCACGACCGTGGGAATCCACTGAACGGCCGCAGGCAACCGCGCATCTCAATCAAGATGTGCCATCACCCATCGCGGAGATCGGCGCGGCGATCGTGCGCGCTAATACACCTGGACCGCGCGACTGATCTCCGATGTGTCGCCGGGCATCGAAAACCCGTGCGTGTGCGTCGAGATGCGGGGCGGCGTCGCCAGTCCGGTCGTGCGCGTGCGTGTGCTGGTCGCCGTGATCCACTTCCCGCGCAGGTCGCCATCGGTTTCGATCGTGAACTCCTCATCCGGCTCGAGCAGTCGCTCGCTTGCGATCCATGTCTCGGCTTGTCCATCCTCGGTGCTCGCATAAAGATCGACGAGAAACCAGTCGCCGGGCATGGACACGCTGTCGAGACGTCCACGCACGGTGGTCTTGTTGCGTGCGCTGTCGTAAAGGGTCGAAAAGATTTCGGGAACGTTCGACGTCGCCAGATCGAGATTGGCGTCGATGCCGAGGTAACGATTCGAATGGATCGAGTTCTGGCGGATCGCAATGTCACATCCGAACGTACGCGCGACGCCCCACTCGCCATTCGACGCGATCACGTTGTCGGTCACGTCCGCGTCGCCGAAGCCGTTCCGATCGGTGTGCAGATCGAGATAGATCCCGCTGCCGCCGTTGCCGGTGATGCGATTCCGCGCGATGAGCCATCGTCCGGTGTCGACGGAATCTCTGCAGACTTCCCAGTTGAACGGTGCATGCTTCGTCTCGATCGCAGGCCACGGAAAGTTTTTGATCGAGAGATCGAGAACTTGCAGCTCGCATCCGGACGCGAGCAGGAACGCATTGCCTTCCGTGAGCAGCGATCCGTCGATGTCGACGTCGTGCTCGTCCGGACCATCGACCTTCACGATGCCGCGCAGCTCCGGCAGCGGCGTGAGCGGACGAATAGTTCCATCGACTTGGAAATCGATCGTGCACGGCTGCAGCTCGCACAGCATTTGCGAGTCGAGGATCGCCTGTCGCAGCGAGCCGCTCCCCTCGTCGCGAGTGTTCGTCACGACGATGTGCCGCACGAGCGGAAGTGTGAACGTGAATTCGGCATTTGCCACCATCGCATGCGCGGCGAAGTCGCCACCACTGCGTCGATCGGGCGCGACTACCGACGCAGCGACCCGGAAGCCGGCGCGATTCGCCAGCTCTGCGTGCGTGCAGACGACGCGATCCGCGGACCCGCTGCACACGGGATCATCGGCATCGACGAAGGTGCCGCCCTCGGGCAGCGTGAGCGTCAGCATTCGGCTCGACGCGTTTGCCCTGCATCCACACATTGACGGAGAGCGCGAAGGCGGGAGTCGTGGAAAGGAGGAGAAGCGCGAGGAAGGATCGAGAAAACCGGGTCATCGGTCGTCACGGCATTCTCTTCTGTTAGAGTGTCCGCGCAAATTCCGGAGAGAACGGAGCGTCATGGAATCGAGTCTGGAAATCGGTTTTCTTCGCGCGGCTGAGAAGGCGGCGATCGCCGCGGCGCGCACCATGGGATACGGCAAGCGCAAATACTCCGATCAGGTTGCCGTCGAGGCGATGCGCGAGGAACTGAACAAGCTGAAGATGCGCGGCACCGTGGTCATCGGCGAGGGCGAGCGTGACAAGGCGCCGATGCTCTACGTCGGCGAGCCCCTCGGCCGCGGTTGGACCGAGGGCGAGATCTATCCGGAAGTCGACATCGCCGTCGATCCGCTCGAAGGCACGAATCTCTGCGCGACCGGCTCTGCGAACTCGGTCGCCGTCATCGCCGCCTCGGAGAAAGGCGGACTTCTCAACGCTCCCGACATTTACATGGACAAGATCGTCGTCGGTCCCACGGCCGCCGATTCGGTCAGCCTGACCGCTCCCGTCGACGAGAATCTCCATCGCATGGCCGACGCGTTTCAGCGCGACATCGACGAGCTGACGATCGTCGTGCTCGACCGCGAGCGCCATCACGATCTCATCGCCCAGATCCGCGAAGCGGGCGCACGCATCAAGCTCATCACGGACGGCGATCTCTCCGCGGGCATCGCGGCCGCCGTGCGCGGCACGGGCGTGCACGCGGCGATGGGCATCGGCGGCGCGCCGGAAGGCGTGCTCACCGCGGCGGCGATGCGCTGTCTCAACGGTCGCATGCAGGGCCGCCTCAAGCCGCTCGAGAAGTGGCAGGAAGACCGCCTGAAAGCGATGGGCTTCACCGACGATCAGAAGGTGTACGACACACAGGACCTCGCGGCGGGCAACGACATCATCTTCTGCGCGAGCGGCGTGACCGACGGCGACCTGCTGCGCGGCGTCCGCTTCTTCGGCGGCGGCATCCGCGTGTCTTCCCTGTTCATGTCGCTGAAGTCGAACGTGATTCGCTTCGTCGACACGATCTACAAGGAAGAGGGATCGCACCTGGCGGTGAGCTTCAGCTAAAACAACTCCTTGAACACCTTCGGCACCGGTGCCGTGAAGACCATGTGCTTGCGCGTGGCGGGGTGATCGAAGCCGAGGAGCTTCGCGTGCAGGCCGAGCCGGCCTAACGGATTCACGGTGCTGCCGTACATCCGGTCGCCGGCGACGGGATGTCCGGCTTCCGAAAGGTGCGCGCGGATCTGGTTCTTGCGGCCGGTCTCGAGCGTGACCTCGAGCATCGACCAGCGCTCGTTCGACGCGATGGTGCGGTAGTGCGTGACGGCGAGCTTTGCGTCCGGATGGGCATCGACGCTCTCCATCCGCAGATCGCGACGCTCGCGGAGATGCGAGCGGATCGTTCCACTCGGCGGATCGAGTTTTCCTTCCACGATCGCGACGTACATGCGATCGACGTCGTGCTCCGCGAACTGGTCTTTCAGCGCCTCGCGCGCCTCGAAATGCTTCGCGAACACGAGCACACCGGACGTCTCGCGGTCGAGCCG
>Ga0075418_10004646_pt1 | contig 15615 bp, 15 predicted proteins | sample SoiMetdeltSBSDD2_FD_81776 | JGI IMG/M metagenome (GOLD analysis project Ga0075418, IMG submission 81776) | Bulk soil microbial communities from a Populus tree surrounding site in Tennessee, USA - Soil MetaG P. deltoides SBSDD2 | ecosystem: Environmental > Terrestrial > Soil > Tree plantation...
CGTGGCGACCCACCAGCCGGTGATCGGGTCCTTTCGAAGCTCGAACAGGCCGGCGGCCATGCGTCAGCCGACGACCGCGGCGACCGCGGCCGGCGGCGCGTCCGCTTCGAGCACTCCGCGATCGATGGCTTCGATCGTCGCGTTGAGCTGGGCCCCGAACGCGTCGGCGAACGTCCAGCCCGCCCGCTCGACATGCTCCGTGCTCGGCGGCTCGGCGCTGCGGCCCAGCGCCTCGGCGATCGATGTCGAAATCGTGCCCGGTTCTCCGCAGGCGTCGATGAGCTCGAAGTCGCGGAGATCGGGGTCAACGTTCAGCGCGATGCCGTGGTACGTGACGCCACGTTCGACGCGGAGGCCGAGGGCGCCAATCTTGTGCGGCGGCCCGCCGGCACGGCCATCGATCCAGCAGCCCGGATGGCCGTCACGGGCATATGCGCTCACGCCGTTTGCCGCGCAGGTCGCGATCATCGCCTCTTCGAGCGCTCGCACGAGCGGCCGAACGAGGAGGCCTCGGTCACCAAGCCTGAGGATCGGATAGGCGACGAGCTGGCCGGGCCCGTGGTACGTGACTTCCCCACCCCGCTCGACGCGGATGACCTCAATGCCGCGCTTCCTGAGCTCGCGATGCGATGCGAGGACATGCGACTCGTCGGCCTGCCGCCCGAGCGTCAGGACGGCGTCGTGCTCGAGGAGCAGCAGCGTATCGGGGATGCGTCCCTCGGCTCGTTCGTCGACCAGGCGTTTCTGGAGGGCCCACGCCTCGCGGTAGCCGATCCGGCCGAGCCAGGCCGCGCGGAGGTCCATCGGCCGCACGATAGCAGGCGCCGCTTCGCGGCCCGTATTGCTGCGCGTCGCACGGAAGGCCCGTCGCCAGGCCCTAAACCCAACCGGTGATCGTCACATGATCATTTCCTGGCTTAGGAGGCCGACTAGCCCGTTCGACGTGGCCCCGTGTGCCAGTCTCATGCACGAGCGACGGGCAGATCAGGCCTCGTGCAGGCCCGTCGAGGGTCTTATGGCCGTCGTTGCCGCCTGGATGTTCATCAGACGACCACGGCGATACGCACCGGTCGTGGCGGGCCGCCTAGTACACCGACGGCAGCAGCGCCTCGATCCGCGGCCTGAGGTTCAGCGGAGTGGCTGCGTCAAGCGCGTCGAACAGCGCCCGCGTTGACCCGATCTTGTTGCGATACGACTCCACGTAGCCGCGAACCGCAGCCCAGAAGGCGTCGCTGCCCATGTCATCGCGGATCGAGTCGAAGAGCTGGCTGCCGCGGACGTAGACGGTCTCGAAGTAGCACGGCCCCTCGTAGTCGAAGACGCTGCCGTCCGCGTGATCGAACGCGCATCGAGAGGGCCGCAGGAGGCCCATCAGGTCGCGCGCCATGAAATCGCCGATCGCCTCGTCCGCGAATGGGTCCGCGGCCTGGTCGTTGCCGACGAGGCTGTAGAACCACTGATGGGCGATCTCGTGCGGCACGGTGTAGCGCATGTCCGCGGTCGAGAAGCTGCGCGGGATCCAGACGAGCGCCGGCGACTCCATCCCGTAGGCGCCGGCGGACTCGGCGATCGTCAGCGACGGGTAGGGATACGGGACGAGGTTGGCGCCGTACGCCGGGAGCGACCGACGGGCGTGGTCCATGAGCGTGTTCGCGGACAGTCCGCCGGGTCGCGTCAGGACGCGGACCGCGACGCCGTCGACGTCGGCCGTCGCGACGCGGTAGTCCTCGGCCACGATCAGGTTGAAGTCTCGAACGTCGGTCGCGCGCAGCGTGATGTCGGTGCCCGCGACGCCTGGATCGCCGGTGACCTGGACGCCTGTTGAACCGACGACCACCACCCGGTTCGTCCGCAGCCGGACCCGAACAGCCGGGCTCACCGGCGTCACGTACGCCTCGCCGACCGGATGCGGCCAGCGGATCGCGCGACTCACCCACGGCAGCCAGCGGTACAGCTCCACGTAGCCACCGGCCCGGGCGAAGAGCCACTGCTGGCCATCCGTCCGGTCGTCGATCGCCGAAGCGTAGGCGACGGTCACGCGGACCTGCCCACCGGCCGGCAGGATGCCGCCAAGCGGGACAAAGATCGTCTGGCCGTCGACCGACGCATCGACTGCCTCGCCGTCAACGGTCACGCCCTCGAGCGTGGTGGCCGCGAGCACGGTCGCGAGCGTGTTCAGCTCGAGCCGGTCGATCGGCTCGGGGTCATCGTTGCGGGCCACGATCGTCGCCGTCACGTGCAGCTTCCCGGTTCGAACCTCGAGCCGGACGTCAGCGTCGTACGTCGCCGTCATCGCAAGGGTCGAACGATCGACGTGGCCGGCTCGGATCTCGGTCCGCGGCGTAACGCCGAGCCCGCCCATGCCGTCGCCATGCGGCCGCATCGGATCGGTCGTGAGCTCGCTCGACGGCGCTGGGGTCGGCGGCTCGGGCGACACCGCCGCGCTCGGGCTCCCGTCCGAAGCCGACGGTGGCTCGTTCGAATCCGGGCGCGACGCGGCAAACGCGAATCCGCCGACGAACACGACGACGCCCGCGATCCCGAGGCCCAGCGTCTGCGTTCGACGGGTCGGCATCGACCTCATCTTCGCCGCTCCCCGTCGAATCCGCCGCGAAACATTCGATCGGCGCGGGCCATCTATTCGGCAAAGTCGTGGCATACGCTCCTGGAGACGTGATGACCCCTGGCGCCGCTGCTCGGATCCGAACCGCGCTCCAGCCCACCTGGGCCTCGATCGCGATCCTGACGCTGGCCCTCGGCCTGACCGTCGCCGTGTCGTGGTTCGTGGTGGGCGGCAGCGCCGCCTATCGAGGCCCGATGCCCGTCCTGCGCGAGTCGTGGTTGCCGTTGTTCGGGCTCGAGTCGGTGCTGGCCGCTGCGGTCGCCTTCGGATTCGCGTCGCGGACCGGCGAGCGATCCGCCCGGCGCCTCGTGATGCTCGTCATCGGCGCGTGGCTCGGCGAGCTCGTCGTCCTCACCGTCGCCGGCACGATATTCGCGAACGAGCTCGTCCCGACCGTGGCGTGGTTCTATTGGGTCATCGGCACCGGCGGCCCGGTCCAGCCGATCGCGGCAATCATCGGCGGCCTTGCGGCGCTCAAACTGAGGGCGTGACCCAGCTCGAAGCCGTCGACCGGCTCGTTCGCGACGTCCTGGGCGCGGGTGTCGTCGGCATCTATCTGCACGGCTCGACCGCGCGGGACGCGATGCGCTCGCACAGCGATCTCGACGTGCTGGTCGTGAGCGGCTCGCCGCTGGCGGATCGCGAGCGCCGCGCGCTGGTCGATGGGCTCCTCCATATCTCTGGGAGCTGGGGCGACGTCGAGACGCGGCCGATCGAGCTCACGGTCGTCGCCCAGCCCGAGGTCCGGCCGTGGCGGTATCCGCCCCGGATGGAGCTCCAGTACGGCGAGTGGCTGCGCACCGAGTTCGAGCGCGGTGACATCCCGGGCGCCAGCCCCAACCCGGACCTTGCGCCGCTGATCACGATGGCGCTCCAGGCCAACCGGCCGCTGTTCGGCCCGCCAGCGACCGAGGCGCTCGACGAGGTGCCCGAAGCGGACCTCCGGCGCGCGATCCTCGACGCGATCCCGGGCATGCTCATGGACTTCCCGAACGACACGACGAACTACCTGCTGACGCTGGCCCGGATCTGGGTCACCGTCGCCACCGGCGAGATCGCCTCGAAAGACGATGCTGCTTCGTGGGTGCTCGAACGCCTGCCGGCGCAGCTTCGACCACCGCTCGAGCGGGCCCGGTCCGCGTACCGGGGCGACCTGCCGTACGACGGCTACGAGGGTGCGGCCCTCGATGCGGCGCGGGGAACGGCCGAGACGATGGTTCGCGAGATCGATGCGCTCCAGCAGGGCGCATGAGCCGCAGCACGAGCCCGCCCAGGGCCGGGTCTCCGGCCCTACCGTTGAACCCGTGACCCACGTAGACGACGCCCCGATCCTCGAGTTCGACCCAGCGCGCGACGCCGTGGTCGAGCCTCACCTGGCGATCGAGAGATTCGACCTGCCCCAGCACGTCGTGCTCTGTTTATTTCGGGACGCCATCGCGTCGTTCGTCAAGGCTCGCGGAGGTCGTGAGATCGGGCGGCTGGCGTCGGAGCTGGGCTCGCATCCGGTGTTCGAGGTCGATATCGACGGTCGCCGCGTCGCCATCGCGCAGGCCGCAGTCGGCGCGCCGCTCGCTGCCGGCTGGCTCGATGAGCTGATCGCGCTCGGCGGCCGCGCCTTCATCGCCGCGGGCGGCGCGGGCGTCCTGGTCCCGGGCCTCGTGATGGGCCATGTCATCGTTCCGACGGCGGCCATCCGCGACGAGGGCACGAGCTATCACTACCTGCCCGCGTCGCGCGAGGTCGCCCCGTCGCCCGATGCGCTCGAGGCCATCGTGGCCACGCTCGACGCACATGGCGTCCCGCACGTGACCGGCAAGACGTGGACGACAGACGGCTTCTATCGTGAGACGAGAGACAAGGTCCGGCGGCGAGTGGTCGAGGGCTGCCTGACAGTCGAGATGGAAGCTGCAGCGTTCTTCGCGGTCGCCCGCTTCCGAGGCGTCTCCTTCGGACAGATGCTCTATGCCGGTGACGATCTCTCCGGGGAGGCGTGGGATAGCCGGGGTTGGCTGCACCACCAGACCGGCCGCGACCTGCTCCTTCGGCTCGCGGCGGAAGCGGTCCTCCGCATCGAGCCGACCGACCCGTCTCCCTGAACGCCGCCCCGGCCTCTTGACATGTGACTATTTAGTCACCTAATCTCCCGACATGGATCCGCAGGCTCCCGTCTTCCGGGCGCTGAGTGACCCAAGCCGACGACTCCTCCTGGACCGGCTGTTCGAGCGCGATGGCCAGACGCTCGGCGAGCTTTGCACGGTCCTCCCGGAGATGACGCGGTTCGGGGTCATGCGGCACCTCGGAGTCCTGGAGAAAGCGAACCTGATCGCGACGCGGAAGGTCGGCCGTGAGAAGCGGCACTACCTCAACCCCGTCCCGATCCGGCTGATGCACGACCGCTGGATCAGCAAATACGCGCTGCCAGTGCTCGGCGCGATGAGCAACCTCAAAGATCATCTCGAGGGGAGACCAGTGACCGCCAACCTGCCCGACCACGTCTACAGCGTCTACCTCAAGGCCGATCAGGCTCGAGTCTGGCGCGCCATCACTGACGGCGTCGAGACCGAGCAGTACTACTACGGCACGCGCGTCGGCTCCACCTGGGAGCGAGGCGCCCGGATCACCTACGAGTACCCGGACGGCACGCTTGCCGCCGACGGCGAGGTCCTCGACATCGATCCGCCGAACAAACTCGCGATGAGCTTCCACGCGCGCTGGGATCCGACGATCGAAGCCGAGGGCCCGGTCACGATGACCTGGGAGCTCGAAGCCCAGGGACCGGAGTCGACCAAGCTCACCGTCATCACCGGCGGCCTGAAGGCTGGCTCGAAGACCACCGAAGAGTTCACCGGCGGCATCGTCTACATCGTCAGCGGGCTCAAGACCTACGTCGAAACGGGCGCGCCGATGGCCGCCGCCGCGGCAGGCTGAGGACCGGTCCCCTAGAGGAACGTCACGTGGCGTGAATTCCGAAGCACGATCGCCTGGCGCTTCGTGAGCGCCTCGCCGCTGCCGTAGGGATCCATGAGGTTCGTCTGCGGGTCGCCGCCGAACAGCGCCCGGCCCAGGCCGGTGACGTGCGGCAGCCCGCAGGCGTGCCCGATCTCGTGCGCAAGGGCCCACGGCCGCGTCATCGTGATCGCGCCCGGCTCAAGCGTCACGTAGTCCGCGAGGGGGCCGATCGAGCAGCCGACGACCTGGTCGATCTCGGCAACGACGAATGCGGTCACCGGCGCACCCGTGCCGATCGCCGAGCCAACGGTGGTTCGAACCAGGTGCCCGTTGAAGTAGCGACCCGCGGCTTCGAAATCCTCGACGAAGGCCCGCTGGTTGCAATGAACGCTGAGCGCCTGGGCTGGCGCCGGGCTCGTCTCGACATCGACGAACCGGCCACCGGCGGCGACCAGCCGAACGCGCGCCTCCTTCCAGAGGATCTCGCGCGTCAGCTCGATCGCGGGCGTGAGCGCGCCTTCGACGGCATCATTAGCCACGCTCAGGACGTTGGCGCCGGACGGCTTCGAAAGCACGACCACCCGAAGACGGAGCTGCTTGACCGGCAGCACACCGAAGGCGTTCAGGACCAGCTCCGGCAGCCCGACGACCCGGTTCAGGAGCTCCTTCGCGAGGTTGCCGGCCTGACGGCCAGCCACCCGGACCACGCTTGTCGCTGCTGAAAATGCCACGCGTCGAGTGTGCTCGACCGCGGTAGAATTCGCCCGCTCCGAGCGGGAGTAACTCAGCTGGCAGAGTGTCTGCTTCCCAAGCAGAATGTCGCGGGTTCGAATCCCGTCTCCCGCTCCAACGCTCTCCACGGAGCGTGAACAGACCGACAACCTGAACGGCTGACGGTCGCGGAGGACACCCCTTCGACCCGCGAGAGCAACTGCTTTCGAGCGCCCCAGGTTACGAAGTTGCGGGTTGTTACCTTGGATGCCTCACCCGCTAAGAGAGGTGTCCATCGCAATGCCACGACTCGCCAAGCCGTCCGCAGTCCGTACGACTCCCACCCCTGAGAGAATTGCTGCGTGACTGGCTGGAAACCACTGAGCGTCCGAGAGGGACGCGGGATGGAGAATCGCGACGGACCATTCGAGGGCGTCCCTGACTGGATGTTCGGCCCGCTGTGGCAGTGGTTCACTGATCGTTTCCCGGTGGTGGATCAATACGGCACCCGAGCGCCGCTCGATGACTACCGCAATCTTGCGAGCGCACTCCGCATCTCGCTCGAAAGCACCAGCGAACCGAACCCTTCGTCGCCGAACGGCCATCGGCAGCGCTTATTCGCACTCGCAAAGGCATCGCCCGACGTACTCCTAGAGTGCGCCGACTACTGGCTGTTCGACGCCGACCTGAAAACCAACGGCCTTGAGAAGTACGAGGGTGAAGCACTCGGCGAACTGCTGGCGCGGGCCGGGTCGGTCTACCGGGTTGACCCCGGGGCCTCCCGCGATGCTCGTCCGCCGCGTCGCCGACGAGACAGCAGCAGTCGTAGCCGCACTCTCTGCGCAGGGCCGAGCCGGTGACCATCTTGGCCTAGCGTGGCGCGCAGCCTTCCGTCGTCACCCTGACCCGAGTACCTCGTACCGCGAGTCCATCCGGGCCGTTGAGGTTGCGGCGATCCCGGTCGTATCACCGAACAACACGAAGGCGACCCTCGGCACGGTCATTGCCGACATCCGCAACGACCCGACGAAGTGGGTGGTTGACCTGCACGGCTCGTCGGCAACTGAGCAGGTGGAGGCCGTCCGCGGGATGCTCGAACTCCTATGGAAGGGTCAAAGCGACCGGCACGGAACGCCGGACCCGAATGCCCCACTATCGGTAAGTCAGGAGCAGGGCTCGAATCAGCAGGCAACGGCGACGACGGCCGGCTCCGCGTCGGGCATCACGACGACCGTTGCCAACACCCTCGTCGTCATCGCGACGTCTGGCGCACTGCCGGACGCCAACGGCAGCACCGAGTTCTCGAGCTGGTCGAACGGCGGGCTGACGAGCCTGACCGAACGCGGCGATTCGACGGTCAACGACGGGAATGGCGGCTCCCTTGGGCTCGCCGACGGGGTCCGCACAAGCACCGGCGCGACCGGCGCGACGACCTTCACAACCGCGAGCTCGGCCACCAAGGACAGCGTTGTCATCGCCCTCAAGAACCCGCGCAGTATCTGCGTCCATCGGGTGACCGACACAACATGGAACGAAGGCACCGTGACGTGGGTGACAAAGCCTGCGGCAGATCCCGCAGCCATCAGCTGCGTGGTCGGCAATCAGGCAGCCGGACCGATCGACTATCCGCTCGGCACGAACGTCCCAGGCCCGGGCATCTGGTCATTCCAGGTGACGAGCGACCACTCGTCTCTGGTGTCCTACGCGTCGAAGGAGCACGCGACACTGGCCGACCCGAAGCTCCTGCTGACGGTCAGCTACGGCCCCCTCGGCGTCGATGACTACGTGACGCGCTGGACGTACTCGGCGCTCAATGAGCGGCTCACCGAGAAGACGCCATCAACCTACGGCATCGACCCGACGTGCCCGCCACCACCGGCGAACCAGGCGTGCCGTTTCTCGACGTCCACCTATGACGAGCTCGGCGCGGTCCGCCTGGCGGTCGACTTCGGCGGCGTGACCACCGGCACCGAGTTCGACCGCGCCGGCCGCGCGACGACAACGTTCGAAGACCCATTCCTTAGCGGCGCCGGCCTCGACCCAGCGACGACGTCGACCGCTACGTATGACCCCGATGGCCGTGTCGACCACGCTCGCGACCGCAACCAGGTCGGCAGCGCCGCCGATGACTACACGGACAACGACTACGACTCGCTCGGCCGGACGATCGGCGTTACTGAGGCTGCGAATACCGCCGACGAGAGCCTGACCCAGATGACCTACGACGCGCTGGATCGCCGGCTCACGCTCGTCGTCGCGGGTCAGGACACCGCCTATGGCTACGACCTAGGCGGCCGCACGCTCTCGACCGACGACGACTTCACGTGCGAGAGCCAGACCTACGACTACCGCGACCTCGCCCAGGCCGTCACGTCGGGTCTCGACGGCGGCACCTGCGGGATCTCGCAACAGACGCATTGGCGGACAGTCACCAACGCGTACGACGGTTTGGGCCGGCTGCGGACCGTGACCGTCACGAACACGTGGGACGACGTCGGCGAGGGTGACAGGACGACGGAAGACGTCCTCGACTCAGCCGGCAACCGCCTGTCGGCCGCGAAGTACGTCGCGGCGACGCAGACCACGACCACGACGAGCTTCACGGTCACGAAGCTCGATGCGACGATCGCCGAGAGCCGGCCCGACGGCTCGACGGCGAAGTCGACGTTCGATCCGGCCGGCAACGCCGCCGATCGCTGCTACTGGAAGCCCGGGCTTAGCGTGGGCGATTGCCTGATCGTCGGCGCGATCGGTTGGCAGAACCCGCCCAGTCAGAGCACCTCCACGACGTTCGACGCCCGCAACAGCAAGGTCCAGCAGGTCGACGGCCTGACAAACCAGACGACGACGTACGACCCGCTCCACAACTACCAGCCGCGAGAGAGCTACCTGCCGACCGGCTCGGGCCGCGAGCTCCAGTCGCTCTCGGGCTATGACTCTCGCCACCGCCTCATCTCCGTAACTCACCAGCTCTGCGTCGTCTCTAACGTCGTTACGCACTCCTGCTCGAGCACGACCGCGGCAGGGTCAGACACATACACATATGACGACAACGACAACCGGACCCGCGTCAATGAGGCGAACGGTGCAACGACCCTGGACCGCTACTACTGCTACGACGGCCGTAACCAGCTCGTGAGTGTCGGCGGGACGACCTGCACGTCTGGAACTCCCGAGAGCTACACGTACGACCCCGCCGGCAACCGCCTCACTGCGCCTGGGCGGACGTTCACGTATACAGGCGACGGCCAGCTGACGTCGTGCACCGGGCCGACCTGCTCGATCAGCTACGACTCGGCCGGACGAACGGCCACCTGGACCGAGAACGGCGTCGCCTGGAGCTACCTATACGACAGCGAAGGCCGCCTCACGAGCGCTTGCAAGGCCAGCTCCTGCTTGGGCTCCGGGTTCGATCGGATTGACATGACGTACGACGGCGAAGGTCATCGGACGCAGGTCGTGGAAACGCCTGCGACGCCGACGCAGCAGATTCCGGTCGTCACGCGGACCTTCCGCTATCAGGGCTCCGCGGTGGTCGAGGAGTCGGCCGCATCTGTGAATGGAACCGTTGTGCGGACGTTCGTAGTCGACGACGCCGGGGCCCCTGTCAAGGTCTGTCTGCCCGACTGCGCGACCGCGACCTACCTGCCGACCTGGAACGGCCACGGCGACCTCCTAGCCCTCTGGCGCCAAAACGCCGACGGCACCCTCACGCTCGCAAACAGTGTGACATATGACACGTGGGGCAAACCCAGCAACGTCCTCGGCCACAACGGCTACACCGATCTCGGCGTCCGCCTGCTGTATGTGGGCCGCTCCGACGTCTGGTGGGACAACGCCTTCGGCGCCGGCCTGCTGTACATGCACGCCCGCCACTACAGCCCGACGCTCGGGCGGTTCCTGCAACCTGATCCGTCCAATGAGGAACAGAACCCCTACGTGTATGCCGCGAACTCGTGCATGACCTTTGCCGACCCTGCGGGAACGGCCTACCGCCGCCCTGATACCGGGAAGTGCAAGGAGCTGAAGGAAGAGCTAATGAGGGCCGTCTATGAGGTCGTACGACGCGCTTGGGAGAACCGGATAGGACGAATCGACGATCCCTTCGATCATGCGACCTCCTACCGGGAGGCTCAGGAACACTTGCGCAGCCTCCTGGGTCCGTTCAACTCCGGAGGCTGCCCGAAGAAGGTCGGATATCCGAAGCCATACACCGTGAAGTGGAGTCAACATGAGATGCCCCCGCCGCGCGGGGCCAGTCAGACGGCCACCGTGTCGATCGACGGCAAGTCGATTGTTGTCGTCATTGCGGGTGTCGGTGCCGCTGCGGTAGCTGCGAAGCTTGTCGGTGGCTCTGGCGCTGGTGGAGGCGGTTTCATGTTCATGGCATATCGCCGCACGGGCGTTACGATGCTGCTGCGGTGACGACAATGGGCGTTAGTCCGTCCAACCCGCGGCGGCGGGAGCCCGGTGGTGGTCACGCCCTTGGCTGGGACCGACTTCTACGAGCGGCAAGCATGGATCGCATGAAGCGAGTCGCCAAGCTCGTAAGGCTGCCGGCTTCGGCCTCAGCGATACGACCAGTCGGGCGCGCCTACGTTCTCGACGGTGGCAGGACCTCTGCTGCGGCGTTAGGGGTTGCGCGGCATCAGCTGCGAACCGTTCTCGGTATGCGCGACTTCGAGCGACTCAACCGTTGGATCGTTAGGCGCCTCGAATACAGCGTCGGTGACTGGATGACGGTGATGGGGGCGTTCGAACTCCTTAGAGGGTCCCAGTCGGCGCTGCCTCTGCCCTTTGAACCGGAGCTCAATGCAGACATCGGATCGGTCCTCCGCAAGGAAATCGATGAGCCAAGGTGGTCCGTCTTGTTCGACATCCAAGGAGAACGCGCGCTCTCCACTTGGGATGCGCGCATGACCGCGGAGTCCGGCCACTCGCCCCTATTCCCGATCTATGAAGCCCACAAGCGTGACGCATTCCTCCGAATCTGGTCATTAGTGATCAGAATCGGCGGCGCGGACTCTCCGTCGAGGATTGCGGAATGGGCCGAGCGCACATGGGCCGAGGTCGGGCAAACAGTAAAGATCGAACCTCCCGTGGGAGGCCGTCGGGCCTGAGTGCGATCGCGCACTTATGGGTGGGCCCGACGCCGCAGAGCGTTTGTCCCGCGACACCATAAGTAACGCTGATTCGCTCGCGGTCCCACGCAAACGCCACAACGCTCACGACCGGCAGACTTCCCAAGCAGAATGTCGCGGGTTCGATTCCCGTCTCCCGCTCCAACGCTCTCCAATGAGGGTGTACGCGCTCGATGTCGCACGGAGCTGCGTCTCACGGATGCCGTGATCGGCAGCGGGATGGGCTGGGTGAGCTTCACGCATCCGACCTGCGGTCTTACACTCGCCCTACTCGGAGCAGGAGAAACCCATGGCTCAACGTAAGCGTGCCCACCCATCCAGCGGGTCCGAGGATGGCTCAACTCAGTCCGCTGACTCGCGACAGCTAGAGCAGGCTCGGCTCCTAGACCGGGCCATGACGATGCCGGGCGTCGCCGAGCAGATCGACATCTACGGGCGATACGCGCCGTACGTGCCCCAGTTGGCCGGTGGTCGGGTAAATGTGAGGCATTCGACCGGCGGCAACGAGTAGCCGCGATGCCAAGCTGGGGGAAATCCTCAATGAGCTTGAGCAGAACAAGCGGCCCAATGGACAACCGAACTGGGACCTCGTCAGACGCAAGTACCTGACGGCGCTGCACGCCCGCACGAAGCGCAACACGATCCTCTACTACACGGACTACCTGCAGACCAACGACCCCATCGTGAGCATCCGGCTGCAGGACATGCAGGGATTGATGGAGGTCTGTCGCGACCTCACCGGGCCGTCCCTGGACATCCTGATTCATAGTCCTGGCGGAAGCGCTGAGGCGACCGCGAGCATCGTTCGATACATCCGCAGAAAGTTCACTGACGTTCGGGTGTTCGTGCCTCTAGCGGCGATGTCCGCGGCGACGATGTGGGCCCTGTCGGCAAAACGCATCGTGATGGGGAAGCACTCCCAGCTCGGACCGATTGATCCGCAGATGATTACTCCTCAGGGCCTCGTGCCCGCTCGCGCCATCATCGAGCAGTTCGAGATGGCGAAGACCGAGTGCGCGGCGAACCCAGCCGTACTCGGGCCATGGATACCAATCATTCAGCAGTACGGACCTGCGCTCTTGAAGCAGTGTGAGATGGCCGAGACGTTGTCTCGCAACCTCGTGGGCGAATGGCTCAAGACGGGAATGTTCGCCAAGAAGAAGAACGCTCAGGTGCTGTCCGACGATGCGGCGAACTACTTCGCCAGCGCCAAGGAGCACCCATCGCACGGACTCGGGATCGATCGCGACCAAGCCCGTAGCAAGAAAGTGGTCGTAGAGGACCTCGAGGAAGATCAGGACCTACAGGATGCCGTACTGAGCGTGCACCACGCCACGATGCACACCCTGGATGGTCCGGCCGTAAAGATCATCGAGAACCACCTTGGGCGCGCATTTGTGCAGTCGCAACAGATGGTCGCAATCCCGCTGCAGATGCCGATGCCGATGCCTCCTGCGCCGGTCCCGTCACCGTCCAATCCATAGAACGGGCTCCCAGCGGCCAACACGGCTCGCATTAGCGTCGGCCCTACATGAACTTGCGGCGTTTGAACGCGGCCACATCCTCACGCGTCAGGTCGAACCACTCGGTGTCTCCACGTCGGCGCGCTGCAAAGCGGCGGTGCCAGTAGTCCTCGATCCCCTCGGGATCGTCGGTCGGGATGATGTGGATGACCTGCCGACCCTCCGCGAGCGCGGTGTCGAGGGCGCGCATCCTTCTGGCGAACGCTCGAGTGTGGCCGATCTTGTGATGCTTCCCCGACCGGATCAGGTACACCTGACCGAGTTCGGGCTGGCCTGCTCGCTCGGCGATGTCAGTGCGTGTTGACACGGGAGTGGCTTGCAGGATGTCCAAAACGTCGGCCCATTCGGGGTGTAAAGCGCAGTACTCGATAAGTCGTTCGAGTTGCTCGGCGCGGCGCCACCGTTCGAACACCTTGGCGTCAGGGAACGTCGGATCGGCGACATGGCGGACGTGGCGCTCGCCGCTGGTTGGCATATGGCCGAGGCGGCGTGTTTCGCCTGCGAGCAGGCCGAACAGGTAGTCATCCGTGTATCGGCCGGTCATCGCGTTCCGCTTGAACCCGGCTTCCTCGACGGCATCTCCATAGCGCGGCCAGTAGTTCTCCCACTCGCGCTCGCGGATGCCAGTCTCGGCCATGAACCGGTCACGGCCGAGAGGCTTTCCGCCGTTCTCAGCGGCCGTGCGCCGTATCTCCTCGATGACGTACTCGCGGCTCGCGTTCACGGCGGCAGCGTAACCCGCTCCGCGTAGTCGGCGGCGTCGCGAAACAGGTAGTCGAGCGACGCCGAAGGGTCCGTCATGACCCCCAAGTCGGCGGCGTGCTCCACAAAAGCCGCAGCCAAGGCGTCCGCTGCGAGTTCCCATGGACCTCGCGCCGTGGTGCCCCGTGGGATCGCGGCGAGTGCCGGATCATCGTCGTGGTCGAGATAGATGTGGGCGAGTTCGTGGAGCGCGGTCGCCTCCGCATCGGGGTCGGACAAACGCTCCAAGACGTGCAAGCTAAAGCTATAGTGTTCGCCTTCGACCCCCGGATGCATCTCAGGCGCGACGTGTACGTTGGGTCGCGAGTCGTCCGTGATGGCCTGCACAACGTGCGTGAGGCGGTCCTCCCGCACCATGCTCGGCGGCGGCCACTCTGCCACCTAAGGCTTCGGCGTTGGCAGGGAGTCCCGGTACTCGTATGCAGCGCCGAGGGCTTCCGCACAGGCAGTCCCGTGCGCCTGTACCGACTTCCACTCGGTGAGCCCTCCGAGGTCCTCGGCCTTCTTCACGGCTTCGGCAACGCCTTCGGGTGCATCCGAGGGCAGGAGAGGACCATCCGCGTACTTCTTCGCTGCCGCAAACAAGTCCGCCGCGGGCGTGAGCATGTACGCCCCAAGGTTCGCTTCGTAGATGGCGATGTACTGGTACACCGCGGCGCAGTAGGTGGAGAGGTTCTCAGTGAACGCCTCGACTTCCTTGCGCCGCTGCGCCGCGGGGTCCGAGCAGCCGACCAATACGACAAGGGCGACGAGAACGGCCGTGACCGGTTTCATGGCGGGAGGATACGGGCGCAGCCCATCCAGAGCGACTGCTTTCGGCCTGTCGGGGTGGCGGCTTGACGTTCGAGGTTACGGTGATAGCGGGCATTCCGACTGGGCGCTTCCCAAGCAGAATGTCGCGGGTTCGAATCCCGTCTCCCGCTCCAAATCCCCTTGACGGCTGTCCTGGCTTAGAGTCGCGGCGAAACCCCGATGGCTTCGAGGTGGTTATTCATCGGTGATGGGCAGCGTTGAGCGTCGGGCGCTGGTCGCGGCCGGGATCACGATCGTCCTGTGGGCGTCAGCCTACGTCGGCATCCGCGCACTGGCCGGCACGTTCTCGCCGGGAGCCATCGCCGTCGGACGGCTGGCGGTCGCCGCTCTCGCCCTCGCACCGCTTCTGCTGCGGCAGGGCTGGCAACCTGTTGGACGCCGGGACCTCGTACTGATCGTCGCGTCCGGGCTCCTCTGGTACGCGCTGTATTTCGTCGTCCTCAACGAGGCCGAGCGCCACGTCGACGCCGCGACCGCGTCGCTGCTCGTGAACACCGGCCCGATCTTCGTCGCCTCCTTCGCCGGCATGTTCCTTGGCGAGGGCCTGCCGCGGCGGCTGCTTGTCGGCGTCCTGGTCGCGTTCGCGGGGGCGATCGTCGTGGGCCTGTCGACGTCCGGCTCGGATGGCACGACGACGGTCTCCCTCGAGGGCGTCGTCCTGTGCCTCATCGCCGCTGTCTCGTACGCCGCCGGGGTGACGCTCCAGAAGCGTCCTGCGGCCACGGTCCCGGCGCTCCAGCTCACGTGGCTCGCCTGCTTCTCGGGCCTCGTCGCCACCCTGCCCTTCGCCCCGACACTGATCGGGGAGCTCAACGGCGCCCCGCTCGAACAGGTGAGCTGGCTTGTGTATCTCGGCCTCTTTCCGACGGCGCTCGGCTTCACAACCTGGGCCTACGCGCTTCGTCGCACGAGCGCTGGCCGCCTCGGCGCGACGACCTACCTCATCCCGCCGGTGGTCATCGTCATCGCCTGGCTCCTCCTGGGCGAGCTGCCGCCGGCCCTTGCGGTGGTTGGCGGCGCCATCTGCATCGCCGGCGTCGTGATCGTTCGGACACCGTCGCTTGGCAGGCGACGTCCGCCGCCCGAGCCAGAG
>Ga0075418_10004647_pt1 | contig 15611 bp, 13 predicted proteins | sample SoiMetdeltSBSDD2_FD_81776 | JGI IMG/M metagenome (GOLD analysis project Ga0075418, IMG submission 81776) | Bulk soil microbial communities from a Populus tree surrounding site in Tennessee, USA - Soil MetaG P. deltoides SBSDD2 | ecosystem: Environmental > Terrestrial > Soil > Tree plantation...
CTAGTGCTCATGACCGAGGTAGCTAGAGTCTGGTCGCCTGGTTCAAAGATATAGTATGGGTAAATCTCCCTCATCGCGCCATACGCTACGGTCGGAATGGAAACTTCTTTATCCGCATCCCAAAAGGCAAAGAATCCGTCATCCGCTTTAAACAGCTTTGTGATTTGTTCCGTCAATATTTCGAGAGTGGATTGTAAATTATCGGCTTCCAACGCTTTGGCTGTGAACCCATTAAGTAGCTCCAGGAAAACAGTATGGGCCTGGCGGTCATTTTCATATTTTTGTAGTCTGTGGATCGCCTCGGTTCGTTCACGGGTGATGTTACTAAGATTGCCGGTCACCAGGGCAATGAGGGTTAGCGCAATGATACGCAAAATATTGCCGGGGTCCGTTAACAGGGCGGCAATGGGATGGCCGCTCAGGGATTGAATAAACACACTCGTAACAACGGCAAGGAAAGCCACGATGAGTCCACCACGAACGCCAAAATACCATGCGGCCACGATGACCGGGATAGTGGCTAGCGAGGCTATACCCGTTCCCAATTGATCATGGTACCGGTTGAACAGCACCACGTAGGAACCAAATGTAAGCGCTACAAGGCCATATCGGAAAATTCGCTGGCGTAATTCAGTAAATTGACTCATGGATGGGCTTGGCACTAATAAACGAAAAAATCTGCCTGGTTTATTGGTCAGCATGCTATGTTTAATTGTATTCCGCATGGCGATGAAAAGGATTGCAGTTTTGAAAAACCCACTGAACAATTCTGTCCGCCGAAATGGAGGGAATCCCCCATTGCCTTCCAAACCACGCATTACACGTCCACGGTATTCGGATCGGCGATGTATTGCCACCAATTGTGATGAATTCCGTTCTTACGGCCTTTCGTTTTGGGGAAGTGTTTCATCCACCAGAGGTGATGTTTGCGAGTATCACCATGGCCCCATTCTGCAGCAGTGACCGGACGTTTGATACCTCTAAAGTCGGGGAAGTTGTAGAGCCAGTCATCCGATTCGCTCAACACGGTGGAAATATTGCCCCAGTCATAATCACGTTCGCTGTTCGGCGCAAAATGCACATTGCCTAGCGCGGCCCGTCCATGGTGGGTCTTGTCGTAGCGGGTGAAGCGCTTCCATAAATTATCGTCGCCAGTTAACTTCTCGAAAGTCTTTTCCATAATGGATTCGGCGCGGTGGCCCATGTTTTCGAGCATCTCGCCGACGCCGCGTTCGTAGGAAAAGCCCATGATTACAAATCTTCGTCCGGCAGCGTCGGTGTGGTTCAGTGGAGGGGCGTTGCACCAAAAAGCGCCTGGTCCAGCCATCCTGGATTCATAAAAACCGGCATACGGAAAACCAAAGAGCCACACCTCGTCAATTTCATCCTTTGCCACGCGTTGCAAAATATCGAACCGATTAAGGATTGCATGGTAATCAGCTTCATCTGGCATGTGTGGCGGTATGGTACGCCGCCACATAGTTAGATAGGTCTGAGCGTCATACACAAAACCATCCGCCTTCACCGGGAACTCAGCCACTTCAATTTTCTCGGTGATCTGATAACGCACAAGGCCACAGCTGACTTGTGAAATATCCGATATGAATCCCTCCGTAAGTGCTTCGACCTTGTTCCAGCGCATGTATTCGAGCAGTCTTTTCCCGGTGGCCGGTTCCACGACCGGATCATAGATGATCAAAAGGGTCCTGAGAACCGTTGGTCGCGGAGGCTCTCCAGAAGAATCAGGAGCAAGGCTGGGCTGAGTTGGAAGCGAGGGTTTTCGTCGAAAAAAGGGGAAGAATCGCATCTGTTCGAGAGATTTATGGAACAATAAAGGTGGAAGCTCGAAAGCAGAGAATACTTGCCGCCACTATCAGGCAAGACAATTACGGAAGATTTGTAGCAAAGTAGACCTGGTTGTCTATGGCGAGATAGAGCACATAGTTTGGGCTGACCGTCATCGCACTAATAGGTCCGGGTTTGAATGGGTTGCCCTTGCCCGCGTGACCTGTGACCTGGTTTTGCAATTCAAGCGCGCGGGGCGTGAACCGAAAAACTTTACGGTTTTCTGAATCCAATAACAGGATCACGCTGTTTGGCGGAGCCGTCAGGGACAATTGCGTGAAGTCTGCCTGCGCAAACAGGTTGATATCCTGGTGGGCCGGGTAGGGGTCTTGAAAGTTGACAGGATCCGCGCAACGAGTGGGCGTTTCCGCAATGCGGCTAAAAGTGCAGGTGGAAAGATGACCATCTTCATGGAGAAGATAGAGATCATCGCCGCTGACCGCCAAGTCAATGGCGTTATCGATCGAGTTCGGGATCTGGTTGCCAAAATAAAAGTACGGAGAATCCAAAAATGCGCTGTCTTTTCCCACAAAAACCCAGATCGAGCGTGCGCTTGCATCCAGCACGTAGAGGTTACCGGCATCCAATGCAAAAGATGTGACTCGTCCCCAATTGGTGTTTGGCAGTGCAGGGAGCGGTATGGCTTGTGGCACCTGGCCGGGAGCGCAATACAAAAGTTGCCCAGTTGCATCGATACCCAGCACCGTCGCGCTGACCGCATTGATCTTGGGCAATGCCAACAAATCGACCAGCGCCTCTACCTGATAACCTGCATACATGCCAGGTTGGCAACTGAATGTAGTGTCGAGTTCAAGGCTGCGGCCGGTGAAGGTGGCATGCAGAATGCTGCCTTTCTCGGCATCGAGCATGTAAAGATCGCTCTCGCTCGCAGCGATGCGGCTGATCTTCGTTATGTTGTTCAGGCCATTCGCGAAGGCAGGGATGAACTCAAGCCTTACAACGCCCATCAATAAGTCGAGTTTTGCCTGTGCCTCCGATCGTAACAGATTCGCTTCATCCGTTTCGCGATATTCGATGGCTTTGTCTGCATAGTCGATCACTTTGATCAATTCGTCGCGCTGCCGGGTTGGATCTGTCTCACTGCTGGCTTGCGCGTTGGTGGTTAACGCATTTTGATAGAGCTCGTGATATCTTTCGTTGAGGCCGTACTTGGCAAAGACCACCCATCCTGTAACAGAAACCAGCAGCGGGATAATGATGGCAATAAAGACCAGTGCATAGGTAGGCAGGAAAAGCATGGGTGGCTGTTTACGTCTGCTTTCCACGCCCGGGAGGAGCCGCGGGATAAATCTGCTCAGGAAGACTCCCAAACGCTCGTTCACGCGCCGGCCCGATTGGATTCCTCCAACCATCACTTTTGCCATCTGTCGTGTGGCTTCAGCATGCGCACTGGGTTTGGGAGCTGGCTCTCCTTTTGGCCTTGTAAAAAGAGAAAACCCTTTCCATGCGGCCAGAAGGGATGACAATCGATTTGGCGTGGAAGTCTCTTCTTCTTCATCCTCCGTCAGGAGCTCTTCATCCAGTTCTTCTTCAATCGCTTCTTCTTCGATTTCAGGCGCCATTTCGATGGGCGTTTCGGTAGGTTTAGCGCGCGGAATGGATGGCGGAAAACTGCGTGGCGCGGCCGCGACTGACGATGATGGAGGTGTGGACAGTTTTTCTTCCTGAAACGTTGAAGGCAAACTCTCCTGCGGCGGTTGTGGAGGGATGGCATACGCAGATGGCTGAATCATGTGCGCAGCAAAGTCCGCCAGTTCGTCCAGTTCCTCTTCGGTGATGGTCGTGGGAGAAGCAGAGATTGGCCGGTTCTCCTGCGTGGAAGTGTGGGATTGATCAGAAGCAGCTGGCGATTGGACTTGTGGCTGTGCCTCACCATCATTAGAGATGGATGGCTGCTGGTTTTCGCTCTCTTTTTGAAGAGAGTGCTGAGTCGCAGAGAAGAAGTCTTCTGTTGATTGGCCCACAGCAGAGGTTTCAGCGGCGGCAAGAACCGGGGGAGCAGAAGCAGGTAAGCTCTTAATTTGACGCGCACTGCCGACGTCTGCATGAAGAACCGTAATGATACCTGGTCCGTTTTGTGAATGAATCAGCGCTGCGTGCAGGTCGCCCTTGGTCAAAGTCAACTTTCGGTAACTGGCTTCGAGTGATGTGTTGGGCCGTTCTCCAAGCAAATCGGCCTCCCAATCACGGGGGAACTTGCCGCACAAGACCAACAGATCGTTGGCACGTAAATCCACTTGTGCAAGGTACGATTGTATGCTCTGGCTCGAGCCGAGTCCCTTGCCCGAAAGGGCCATGTCGTGGATGTGCTTTGCCTTCCCATCGCTGACCCGGATTGCATGTGTGGGACCGCAAAGCAGTAACGTACACTGCTCTTCTCGAACCACAGCCAGCACAAGAAAACCCAGCGCGTACAGTCCCCGCCCGGTGGTGGAAAGATTGCGTTCGAGCAACGCGGCATTGATGCTCTCCGCAGCTTTGCGCATGGCAGATGTCAGTGGGCCAGCGGATTGATAGAAGGTGGTGGCAGCTTTTCTATTTAATGTGTCGATCTCCGCTGCTGCAAACGTGGCATTCCCTGCAAGCATCAGATACAGAATCAAGCTGTCTTTCTCACGTCCACGCGCGGTTTTACGCGGTGGCGTGAGCGCCAGCAATCCCGGCAGTTCTGCCAGGTCCTGACCGTTGAGTCTGTGAATGGGGAGGATGTTGAGATCTAATGTAGGCACGGCGTAAGAATAGGTAAAATGTCGCTATCATTATACTGGTAAAATCTGAAGGATGAAGGCGGAAGGACACTTATCATCTGGCGAAGGTGTGCAAGATGAAATATTTTTTGGATATAGAAGATGAATTTTAAATTACACAAAGATTTTGCTGAAATTGACTCGATGACATGGAATACCCTGGTTAAGCAGAGTATTACCGATACGCCGTTCTCGCGTTATGAATATCTGAGTGAATGGTGGAAGACGCTGGGCGGAGGCGAATGGAAATCTGCGGAATTAGTTTTAGCTTCCGCGAGTGAGAATGAACAACTGATTGGAATCGCTCCTTTGTTCATTGCCGAGTACGATAATCGTCAGGCCCTCATGCTGATGGGAAGCATCGAAATTTCAGATTATTTGGATTTGATCGTGCGTGAAGCGGACCTGTCACGCTTTCTCTCCGGACTGATCGACTTTCTCGCCTCCTCCTTAGCCGATACCTGGTCTGCCATCGACTGGTATAACCTACCTGACCACTCTCCCACGCTGACCGCGCTCAAAGCCAACTCCGAAGGACGCGGCTGGACCTACCGCGAAGAGATTTATCGTCCTACGCCGCGCATTCCATTGAACGGCTCGTTTGAAGAATACCTTTCCCGCATCGAAAAGAAACAGCGTCACGAAATCCGCCGCAAGATGCGCCGCGCAGCCGAATCAGAGCTGAACGTCCGCTTTGTTCGGATCGATAAAAGTGCGGATATCGAGAAGGAAATCAATGATTTCTTCGAATTGATGACGCAGGACTCCAACAAGGCCAACTTCTTGCATCCCGCCATGCGCGAACAAATGACGGTGACGATTCGTGCCGCCTTTGAACACTGTTATCTCTGGCTGGCTTTTTTGGAAGTCGGCGGAGTAAAGGTCGCTGCGTCACTCAATTTTGATTACAACAATAAATTGTGGGGGTACAACTCCGGCGTCAGCCGCGAACATATGGAGCTTTCCCCCGGCTGGGTATTACTGGGTCATGTAATCCAATGGTGTTGCGAAAACGGACGCTACGAATTCGACTTCATGCGCGGTGACGAAGAGTATAAGTATCGCTTTGGCGGGGTGAATCGGTTTGTGATGAGAGCAACGGCAGCTCGGCCGTGAAGCAATTTTCTTACCAGGTCACCCAAATCACCCAGAATAGCAGCGGGCCCAGCAGGAATTGAGGAACTATCGCAAAGAGCAAGGCCTTCTGATAGCTGATCTTTAACTCTGATTTAAATACAAGCGATTCATAGAAGACCAGCAGGATGGCGCTGAGCGGTAGAAGCAGCAGGAATACATTGTTCCATAAAGTAAGGATTGCACACAGCCCATACAGGAATTGTGCGGGGGCCAGAGCGTAACAGTGTAAATAAAAAGATGTTTTGAGCGTCGATTTCCGGATAGGGTGGCTGCCCATCCATTCCATCCAGGCGATGTAGGTGAACGGAGTAATCATTGCATACAGTGCCTGCGAAAGTAAGCCACTACTTAATGCCTGAATGAATTCATTCAGGGTTCGGATATTCCCATCCTTGAGCAGAGCGGAAATTGTCAGCGGCAGGACGGCCACGATCAGCCATAACAGTACCGGCGAAAGAAACTCATCGAAACGGTCTTCCGGCTTCTTGCTCAGTTCTTCATGGACGTATTCGATCGCCCACCTGGGCCTGAACATGGAGCGGAACAACGTTTTCGGGAGTAATAAAATCCACACGATGATTTCGTAGACAGCGTCTTCGATGGATTGAAAAAGTTTGCCGAAGTCCATGGGTTTACTCCACTGCTATGAGTTAGTAAGCTTACCCTCCTCCACTCACTCCTCCTACAATCCCACCTTCTGTCAGCCTGCGTAAATCGCTCAATGCGGCTTCGATTTCCTCCACGCGGACCGGGCGATCTTCATCACGATGCTTCAACATGCCAGTATTCGCTCTTTCAATTGCCAATTCGCGAATCGATGCGTTCTTGGCCAGAGCTTCCTTCACCAGTGCCGCCCCTTGAGCATACCCAATTACGGGGTTGAGAGCGGTTATGATGATGGCGTTCTTTGCCAGCCAGCCTTCGGCTTTTTCGCGGTTGGCTGTCACGCCTTTCACGGCGCGCTCAGTAAACGCATTGACCGACCCGATCATCACCTGCATCATCTCGAACAGGTTGTGGGCGATGATGGGCATCATCACATTTAGTTCCAATTGTCCCGCTTGTGCGGCGAGTGCCACAGTGGTATCGCAACCGATCACATGGAACATGGCCTGATTGAGCATCTCTGCTAAAACAGGGTTCACTTTCCCGGGCATGATGGAAGATCCAGGCTGAACGGCCGGGAGGCGAATTTCGTCGAGACCGGTGGAAGGTCCGGAAGAGAGCAGGCGAAAATCATTAGCAATGCGGCCGAGAGTCAAAGCCAGAGTCCGCAAGGAAGCGGAGAAGTCTGCTGCATCTGCCATCGATTGCATGGATTCAAATAAATTATCAGATGTATACAATTCCAGCCCCGTGAGTTCAGATAATTTCTTGACCATCCGGGCGTGATATTCTGGATGAGCGTTCAAACCAGATCCGACGGCTGTCCCGCCGATGCCCAGCCTTCTCAACCCCTCCGCTGATCTTCGGATGCGCTCCGTATCGCGTTCGATGGCTTTGGCGTAAGCGCCAAACTCCTGGCCAAGTCGTACAGGCACCGCATCCTGCAAATGGGTACGACCCGACTTCACTACCTTATCAAACTCTTTTGATTTTGCTTCCAGTGCAGATTGCAAATTCTTCAATGAAGTGAGCAATTCATCCACGCGCCACAACGCGCCGAGCCGAACGGAGGTCGGAATCACGTCATTCGTAGATTGTGCCATATTGACATGGTCGTTCGGGTGAACATAATATTTTCCGAGTTCGCCACCCAGCATTTCGGTAGCGCGATTCGCGATGACTTCATTCCCATTCATATTGTGGCTGGTCCCCGCGCCCGCCTGAAACGGCTCGACGACAAATTGCTTGTCCCATTTCCCTTCCATCACTTCCGCGCCAGCCTGGGCAATAGCATCCGAAAGTTGCTGGGCTGTGAAATGCCGGCCATCCACTTCCCGGTCGTTGAACAGGCCCAATTCAAAGTTCACGAGCGCCGCGGCGCGTTTGACCGCTGCAATGGACCAGATAAACGCGCGCCAGGGACGCAGTCCGCTGATGGGAAAGTTGTCCACTGCACGCTGGGTCTGCACGCCGTAATAAGCCGAAGCCGGGACGTTCAGTTCGCCGAGCGAGTCTTTTTCCTTGCGAAATTCCTTTGATGTCATGTTTTCTCCGTTGATCACGTCATTGCGAGGAGCGGTAGCGACGAGGCAATCTCCCTATTCGTTGAGATTGCCTCGTCGCCGCACTTCGACTTCGGGTCAACGATCAAGACCCTCCGCTCAGGATGCAGGCGACTCGCAACACTTGCACCTGCGGCACACTCCCTGGCACCGCCGGCCAGGGCAGGTGTGCCCCGGACGCAAGTGCGATTTGCCAAGCAAATCGGGAGTGCAGGTGTGACATTTTTTCTATTTTACACCGTTGCCCGAGGCGCACGTCATATTTTCAACATGACATACTGCCAGGCTTATATTGCCTGGCGCTCGGCTATTTGCCGTTACAATTACGCCCAATTCGCACGGTGCCACATCGTTTATTAAACTTTAGGCTTTGATTCCGACTTACAAAGCGGTTCTAAAAGTTGATTGGTTCGATGAGACCTGCAGTAGAAGGACAAGCTTTGGAAGAACTTCTCCCTCTCTTTTTAATATTTATGAAAGTGAACCTGCTGAGCACTTCCGGACCGGCTTCGGTAGGTCTGTTGTATCACGAGGTGGTTGGCAAATGGGTAACAGAGGCGCAGTTTGTCCAGGCCGTGGGGTTATCCTCTGTGTTGCCGGGCAGCGATGCGCTGCAGCTTGCCATGTACATCGGTTATACCGTGGCAGGTATTCCAGGCGGGTTAGTGGCCTTATTGGCGTCCATTCTGCCTCCCACGGTCATCATCTTGGGCGTGACGATGATCCTGCATCGTCTGAGACGCGAAGCCTGGGTGAGCAATTTTGTGGAAGGTCTGGCGCCCGCCATTACGGTGTTGATGCTGTTCACAGCCTGGAAGATCTTTCAAAAAGGCGGGGCCACTGGCTGGGAGGGCTGGACCATCGGCATACTTAGCCTGATCAGCATGCTCCTCAAAGTTCCGGAGCGTATAGTGGTCATCATTGCCGCATTGGTGGGGGTGTTTTTCCTCTCATGAATCAGTCGAAATTTGAGGTATGGCTCGGCCTGCTATGGATGTTCCTCAAGGTGAATATGCTTTCACCCTCAGGCCCTGCCTCGATTGGTTTGTTATACAAGGAAGCTGTCGGCAAGATCATGACGGAAGCGCAATTTGTAGAAGCGGTGGGGTTTTCGAATGTTTTGCCAGGCAGCGAAGCGCTGAAACTTGCCATGTTCGTGGGCTTTGCCGCAGGCGGAATTCCTGGCGTGTTCACAGCGTTGCTGGGAGCCATCCTGCCTCCTACTGTGCTAATGTTTGTTGTTGCGGCAATGCTGCAGCGCTTCCAGCATGAGGACTGGCTGAACGGCTTTGTAGCAGGCCTGAGTCCGGCAGTAGCGGCGCTGATTGTTGTTGTGGCCTGGGAGTTGTTCCGCGCCAGCACACGTCAGAAGATCGATCGCCGCGCCTGGTTCATTGCGGGGTTAAGCGCTTTGGCGCTATGGTCGGCTATGCCATCCCCCATGGTTCTATTGGGCGCCGGGATTCTGGGCGTCATACTTTACGGTCAGCGGAGTTAGTCATTATGTTTGATGTATTGATCACAACCAATGGATATAAAGAATCGTGGAAGGCGATTGAGTATGGCGCATGGTTTACAAAGGCCATGCAGATGAAGCTCACGCTTCTGGGCGTGACCGAAACCCTGAATCCTGCAGCGATAGACGATCACCACCCCCTGGAGGATGTGTTTGAGCGCGCCGTCCAATTGTTTAGGGAAAGGGGCCTAACGTACAGCCTGGAGATCCAGAATGGTGACGCGGAGACGGTCATCTCGAGGCGGGCCAACAGCGGTGAGTTCATCACCGTGGTGAGTCCGCTCGGGCGTCCACAAATCCGGCGGTGGCTGGTGGGGCGTTCCATTCGACATATTATAGAAACGGTTGTCAATCCGATTGTGTATGTGCCCGAAGCATGCCTGCCATTGAACAAGGTGTTGATCTGTGTGGGTGGCCTAGGCTATGAAGTGAACGCCGAAAACATCGGGTTGCAGATTGCGATGAAAAGCCAGGCCGATGTGACTTTGTTGCACATTGTCCCACCTGTGGATTTGGATTACCCCACATCGCGCGCTGCCAATGAAAACTGGCAGGACTTAATTAATAGCGATACGATGCTTGGTCGCAACCTTCGCAAAGCCGTTGAAGTAGCCCAAATAGCAGGCCTGACTGCCCGGGTGGAAGTGAGGCACGGAAATGTGGTCGAAGAGATTGCCTCTGCCATGAAAACGGGAAATTATGATTTGTTGTGCATGGGGTCACAGTTTGGCGGAAATGCATTACGCCAGCTGTATGCCCCAAATGTGACCGCGGAAATTGCGGAATACGCGCGCTGCCCGGTTTTGACCGCGCGGTACAAGTCTGTGTAACTTTGCTCTTTACGCGGCTAAGCCGTCTCCAAGGGCATTACAGCCCGGGCGTATATTTATTTTCCCATTCCGTGATCGCCGCGCGCAAGGTAGCTTTGATCTCTGGGTCTGTCACTTCGTCGATTCCATTAAATTTTTGGAGACCTACATTCACAATTACGCCACCCTCGGGTGAATTTGATAAATAAATCCCTCGTCCCGCCAGCGGGGTACTGGCCAGCCGCGCCTGTAAGATTGAATCGATTTGCCCAACAATGCCAGTAGCAGGTGGTGCAGACCGATCCTCTATTTCACTGGTGGAGCCTTTCGCCGCGGCTGGCGCGGCCATTTCACGGCCAGGCGGCTTTGGCGTCGGTCCAAGTGTTGACGAGGCTGGGGCCGAAGCGACAGGTTTCGGCTGAGCAGGAAGCGGTGTGCCTGGGGCACTCTGCACGGGAGCTGCTGGTGCAGGCACGGGTTTTCCCTCCAGCCACGGACGAATCAGCGTCAGCATTTCGATCAGGCGTTTTCGTTGGTCTGCAGTAAGAGAAGCTGTATCTGCCCGCACACCATCCAGGTCAAGTGTCAGATATCCGTTCTCGTTCTTGATGCGCATGAGACCCGGGTCATCCACTTTCATGGTGACCGGAGTCGCGCGAGCGGGTGGGTTGTTTGTCTTTTCCTGTTCCTCTTCGGCCCTTCGTTGCTTATAACCCTTCCCACGGCCTTCCCAAATGCCGAAGAGATAGACAGAAACCGCGATAGTGAGCCAGATGATATGTGTCCAGGGAATTTCCATACTTCACCTTGCTATTTGACACTGTCCACAGTGTCACCTTTCCTGCTGGCACTGTGGACAAACGTGTGTTCCCCGCTGACCAACGACGATGCGTTGAATTTCCGTGCCGCAGACGGGGCAGGGCTGGCCTGCTCGGTCATACACCCGAAAATAATGCTGGTATTGCCCGCCGCGATAGACCCAATCGATGGATGCGCCATTACGACGGATACCTTCCTTCAGCACTTTGCGGATCGCTTCATGCAATGCCTGGGCCTGTTGTTGCGTGACTGTATCAGACGCGGCGACCGGATGCAGTTTCGACATGTGCAGGGCTTCATCGGTGTAGATGTTGCCAAGCCCGGCGATGAAGGTCTGATCGAGGAGCAAGGGCTTGAGCTGGCGTTTTTTTTGCTGAAGTGCGTTGTGTAGCCAGTGTGAGGTAAACTCTTTGCCGAAGGGTTCCGGTCCGAGTTGGCCCAGCACTTCGGTTGGATTCGCTGTAAGCCAGACGCGCCCAAACTTGCGCGTATCATTGAATACCAATGATTGATTGCCAGATAATTTTATTATAAGCCGGTCATGCTTTGCTGGTCTGATTGTACTATCCCGCACCAGAAGGTCGCCGCTCATCCGCAAATGGATCAACAGGCTGTAGTCTTTGAGCTGGATGTTGAGAAATTTCGCCCGGCGCACTACGTCCAATATCCGTTGACCCTGGATGTACTCTTTGAACTTCTTCGGCGAAGGAATAGCCAGGGTGCGATTCCAGCGCAGGTCAGCAACGAGAATCTTTTTACCGACCAGAGTAGGCCTCAGTTGGCGTGCGAATGTTTCGACTTCAGGTAATTCAGGCATAGATCGTTGGAATGTTTGCAGGTTTGAACGTTTAAAAGTTCCCACATGCAAACTTGCTAACTCTATTCGTTGAACATCTCTCCCACGCTCCTGCCCTCATGGGCGCGGCGGATCACTTCACCGAGCATGGGAGCAATGGAAAGGATCGTTACTCGTCCTTCCAATGGCTTCATCTTTTCAGGCGGGATTGGAATCGTATCGGTTGTAAGGATGTGTTTGATATCCAGTTCTGCCAGACGTTCCGCGGCGTTGTTGGAAAAGATTGGATGAATAAATGCAAGGTAAATATTGCGTGCCCCTTTTTCTCGAACAACGCTGACGGCCTGGGCAATCGAACCACCGGTATCCACTTCGTCATCCACAATGATCACATCGCGTCCCTGCACATCGCCGATCAAGGTCAATGCTTCCGCTTTGGCATCATTGCCAGATCGCCGCTTTTCAATAAAAGCGATGGGTAGATCCAGGTCAAGAGCGTAGTTGCGTCCTTTTTTTGCGAAGCCCAAATCTGTGGCAACCACGACCGGGTCTTTCATCTCCAGACGCAATTTGCGATTGATATAGTTGCTGATCATGTGAGAAGCCGTTAGTACATCGCCTGGGATCGAGAAGAACCCCTGTATCTGCCCAGCATGTGGATCAAACGTCATGTAACGGTCGGCACCGGCGATCTCGATCATGTCCGCGACCAGACGAGCAGTAATGGGCACGCGCGGTTGATCTTTTTTGTCAGAACGTCCATAACACAAATAAGGAACAACGGCTGTAATACGGGCGGCAGAATCCAACCGCAGGGTTTGGATCATGATCAACAATTCCATCAAGTTGTAATGTACTGGCGAGGAGGTTGTTTGGATGACATATACATCCTGGCCGCGGGCGCTGCTTTTCAATTTGATGAAAATATTTTCGTTCGGAAACTCAATCACTTCCCGCGGGCTTAATTTTTGGTCCAGATAATCGGCGATCTTCTGTGCTAAATCGGGTGAGCCGGAGCCCGCATAAAGTTTGATCTCGCCGTACGTTTTTATGTCATGCTGATACATATCTTCCTACAGCTCCTGATCTGAATTCCCATTCAGTAATATTTTGATGGCTTCATGAGGGGAAAGATCCCGCCGGATGACCTTTTCCAAGACTTCGTCATATTTCTCTTTTTGGACTTTCTTGAAGAATTGACTCATCAACTCTGCCTGCAAGACTGACTCCAATTCGGACCCTAACCTGGCGCGGTCACGCAGGGACCATTCCCCATTTTGACGGATGTGGGCCGCGTGTTTCGCAATGGACTCTGCCACTTCCGCAATTCCTGTTCCATCCGTAGCGATGGTTTTGTTGATCGGTGGAATCCAAATCTTTGAATCGGTTTCGGGCGCATCAATGAACATCGGCCGCCCATGATGACGAAACCCGCGTTTGGTCGGGTGCGCAAGCCCGAGCGCAGTCCGAAGCGCACGTTCGGTATTTTCCACGCCGGGGCGGTCTGACTTGTTGATGACCAGCACGTCCGCGATTTCCAAAATCCCAGCCTTGATGGCCTGGATATCGTCACCGAGTCCGGGTGCTTCCACCACAACGGTGGTGTGTGCGAGACGCGCGATATCCACTTCGCTTTGTCCCGCGCCGACAGTTTCAATGATAATGATATCGTAACCTGCGGCATCAAAGACTTGCGTGAATGACGCAGTCGTTTGGGCGAGCCCACCCACCGATCCACGCGATGCCATGGAACGAATGAAAACGCCCTCATCGCCGGAAAGATCACGCATTCGTACACGGTCACCCAGAACAGCCCCGCCTGTGAACGGACTGGACGGGTCCACGGCGATGATCGCAACTTTCTTACGCGAAGCGTGCTGTTTGCGATAGAAGAGTGCAAGTTGGTTGACAAGGGACGATTTGCCCGTGCCAGGTGCGCCGGTCACACCGATGAGGTGAGCCTTTCCAGTGTGCGGAAAGAGTGCCACTAACGCGGCGCGTCCCTCAGGTGAGTCATTTTCAACCTGGGTTAATAAACGCGATAACGAAAGGCGATTGCCTTCTAGAACAGATTTGGCTAAAGGCATATTCAAACATAAAATGAAATTGCGTGGCGCACTCGCTGTTTAAGCCTCGGCGCCGCGTAACATCACGTTTTTACTGCTTCCCGTACATCCTTGATAATATCCTCGGTAGAGGCACCCGGACCGTAAATCCCGGTAATGCCCATCTCTTTGAGACGCGGCATATCTTCATCCGGGATGATGCCTCCAATGAAGACCTTGACGTTTTCCTGTCCGTTTGATTTGAGCAATTCCAGAATCCGCGGGGCGAGCGCCATATGCGCGCCAGAAAGAATGGATAAACCAACCACGTCCACATCCTCATGCAGGGCGGCCTCCGCGATCATTTCAGGCGTCTGGCGTAAGCCGGTGTAAATCACTTCCATGCCTGCGTCGCGCAGGGCACGTGCCACGACTTTGGCGCCGCGGTCGTGCCCATCCAGCCCGGGTTTGGCAACCAGCACACGGATTTTCTTATCTGTCATGTTTCCTCCGCGGATTAATTTCTCGCGTCATTATACTATGATGGTTAAGAGGCAAAGCTTGGGACGATCGAGCGCGTGCAGCCTCACGAAGCCCTCATGATGCATTTCCAGAATAGAAGATTCGAAATAATACGGTGGACACTTCACTCCATGTAACATTTTCATGATTTTTCCATGTTGACTCCACAACTGGGACGGATAAAATACACATTGCAGAACGATTTACAAACCATAGAGTTACTTGAGGAGATTATCTATGTATACGAGAAGTCTTGGGTTATTCCGTTCATTGGTCACGGGGCTGAGCCTGGTGGCCATTCTTGTGGGGACGGTTGGACCGGTGCCTGTGCTGGCTTCACATACACCAGACCCAACCAGTGTGACCATTGCGGGAGATCTGCAATCGGAGCTGGGTTGCCCGGGTGATTGGCAGCCAGAATGCGCCAATACTTTTCTGGCATATGACGCAGCGGATACTGTTTGGCAGGGGACATTTATCGTCCCGGCGGGGACTTACGAATATAAAGCTGCGCTCAATGGCACTTGGGATGAGAACTATGGCGCCAATGCTGCGGCGGGGGGCGCCAACATCCCACTCACTGCTGATGGAAGCTCGGTCAAGTTCTATTACGATCACGAATCCCATTGGATCACTTCGAACGTCAACTCGGTGATTGCCGTTGTACCGGGTGATTTCCAATCTGAGCTGGGCTGTCCAGGTGATTGGCAACCGGATTGTCTGCGATCCTGGCTGCAGGACCCGGATGGGAATGGCGTCTACTCCTTTTCCACCAGCGCCATCCCGGCTGGCAGTTACGAAGCCAAAGTGGCTCACAATGAGTCGTGGGATCTTAACTATGGCGCCGGCGGAGTGCAGAACGGCCCTAATATCCCCTTAACCGTCGGATCGAACGAGATCGTTGCCTTCGACTATGATGTGGCCACGCACATCCTCACCATCACAACCACTCCTATCCCGCCCCCTGGTCCCACCAGTGTGACCATCGCCGGCAGTCTGCAGAGCGAACTGGGCTGCCCTGATGATTGGCAACCCGAGTGTTCAAACACCTTCCTAACGTACGATTTCGACGATGATGTCTGGCAAAAGGCCTTCGATCTTCCGGCGGGGAATTTTGAATACAAGGCCGCGCTCAATGCCAGTTGGACTGAAAACTATGGCCTGCATGCCGTACGTGATGGCGCAA
>Ga0075418_10004654_pt1 | contig 15600 bp, 13 predicted proteins | sample SoiMetdeltSBSDD2_FD_81776 | JGI IMG/M metagenome (GOLD analysis project Ga0075418, IMG submission 81776) | Bulk soil microbial communities from a Populus tree surrounding site in Tennessee, USA - Soil MetaG P. deltoides SBSDD2 | ecosystem: Environmental > Terrestrial > Soil > Tree plantation...
CGCATGATAGAAAAGATTTACCGGCAGCGCCGTCCTTAAGTTCCCTGTACATTCAACCAATTGTCGATTTGTTCCAGGTTCACCATGGTCAAATTAGTAGTGATCACGATTATACGCCTGTTTTAATGATCGATATCAAGGAAAACGGCGAGGCAGTGCTGACTGCGCTGGTAAAAATGTTATCAGTTTATTCAACTGTATTTGACAGGAAGATCAATCCCAAAGCAGTACAGATTGTTATCAGCGGGGATCGTGGAGATCGTTTAAAATGGGGATCATATCCGTCCTTTGTTTTATTTGATGGCAGGACCAGCGAACAATATACTAAAGAACAGTTGGAACGAGTAGCGTTTATCAGTGATTCGTATCTCAATTATGTAAAGCAAAAAGACAGCACCGATTCATTGATAAAACGGGTGGCAGAAAAAACACATCAAATGAAAAAACTCCTGCGTCTTTGGGCAATACCTGATAGTTCTTCGTCATGGACCCGGCTGCGCGAACTTGGAGTTGATATCATTAATACTGATAAAGTAGAAGAATGCCGCAAATATTTTGCTGTGCGATAAATCTTATGCCGGGTCAAACTCCCAAACTGTTCGATAGTTTCCATATTTTTCAATGTAGGTTAAGAATGCATTATAAAAAACGTCAGCAGCAATGGTAGCACTATCGCCAATAACAAAGAGCTGGTCTTTTGCACGGGTTATGGCAACATTCATTCGTCGATAATCTTTTAAAAAACCAATATCACCATCATCATTACTTCGCACCAATGATAAAATGATGTTTTCTTTTTCCTGGCCCTGGAAGCTATCAATAGTGCTGATGCGGATTTGTTTTGGTAAAACTTCTTTGGCAGCAGTTATCTGTCCCGAATACGGCGAAATGAATACAGTTTTCAACGGATCAAGATGCTCTGTTTCTAATATTTTTTTTACTATTTCTAATTCCCCATTGTTTTGCAAACTTACGCCGTCAGGTCCGTGGACTTCGTGGTAACCGGAGCCAGCGGTGTCAATGAATGTAATATGTGTACCGGTATTTTGTAAATGAGAAGGACTTAGCAATTGATTATTATAAAAATAACTGCTGCTGAACCCGGCGATCACCTGTTTCATCCTGTATTGTGTATTCAGCAAATGAATATTATTGGTGTCATCAATCGCTATTTCCAGGATCGAGCGATCAAACCCGAGTTTTGCTGCTGCAAAACTTAAAACAGTAGGGGGAAGTTGCCAATGATCACCGGCCAACACGATCTTATCAGCCAATGCAAAAATACACCATGCTAAAGGTTCTATGCATTGACCGGCTTCATCCAAAATCAATGTTGGGAAATGAAGATGATCGATGCCTGCATCATAAATACCGATCGGTGTGCCCGCAATCACTTCTGCTTCTTCAAATAATTTTTCTTCATTGTAAGCTTGAATTTTCTTTATCTCCTGTCGTATGTTCTTTACTTCTTTAAATAAAAGCTGGCGTTGTTCTCTTTCCGCTTTCCCAAAACTTCTTTTGTATTTCAATGCCATTTTACGAAACTCCTCCGCTCTTATTTTCAATTGCTTTATTTCTTTTTGTTGTTTACTGTTTGCCAGCCTGCCTTCAGGTGTATGAGAAAAAATGGTTTCATCTGCTTTGCTTGCATTACCTACCCGTAACACTTTTACACCTTGTCGAATTAATCCCTTTGCAATATTATCAACGGCGGTATTGCTGGGTGCGGATGCCAAAACCCTTTCACCATTCCTGGTCAATTGTATGATGGCTTCGATCAATGTGGTCGTCTTACCCGTTCCGGGCGGCCCATGTACAATCGTGACCTGCTCGTTTTGCATAATAGCTTTTACTGCCTGTTGCTGGCTTTCATTCAGACTTTGATTGCGAAAGCTAACCGCGATATTTTTTATGGAAGCAGGATCAAGATTTGTTGGTGCGTCATCATGCAGCTGTTCAAATAATTTGAATAAAGGTTTATTGGTTTCTAATTCATTCAGCACTTTTTTCATTATCTCCGCTGTACGGGAATCAGGTGCCAGTTTAATACCCACGCCATCATCTTCTATCCAGTCAGGAAAATCAGGTGCGAACAAGCGGAATTCTCCATTGATCCCATCAAGGCCAAGCAACACGCCTTTCACTGGCTCTTCGCCCGTAATAAAGCATTCGATGGCTGCTCCATCTCTAAACATATTTGCTTCCGGTGGAAAGCCGAGCTTAAAACTTATTTCAGGATAATCGGCATAGCCAAAGCTTTTTCTTGTAACAATGATCGGGTGCAATGCCAACCCTTCAGCCTTCAATATTTTTAAAGTGTGTTGCTGATCCAGGCGATAACGTTGCGCCTGCTCTTTTTCTTCAAGTTCAATACAATTCAATAATATTTGAATATGTGGATGCATGCGGTGAAAGTAAGACAGATGCAAGTAATAAAGAACAGTCGGACCGGGCTAAGAAAAAATTAAAAAATCAATTGTCCTGCATTTTAAATTGGGCCAATTGACCCGCGGTCCATAATTCTCTCAATAAAATTTACTTTCTACACAAAATGAGGTTCAGTGTAATCAAATACTGTATCAATCGGATTATTGTGAAGATACTTTTGTGCTGTTAAGTAAAACAACAAACCATTTAAACCATTTTTATGCAAATCAAAAATCAGCAGAAGCCGTTTGGTGTAGCTTCAATGACCGTCGTAGTATTGCTTAGTATTTCAATTTTGTCCTGTACTAAAAGCAGTCAACTTTCATCATTCGAAATCCCGGCTGAAGAAATAGCAGCCAATGCTGCAAGCAATGAAGCGGCCAGTACCTACCAGGGACAGCAAACGTGGCCCATGGACCAAACCGAGTGGATACCTTGTGCCAATAATGGCAATGGTGAATATGTAAAATTCGAAGGGTATGTTCATTTCACTAGTACGATGACCGTAAACAACAATCATTTTACACTGGTAACACATATTAATCCTAACGAAGTAAGTGGAACCGGATTAATCACTGGTAGTAAATACGTGGCTTCAGGCGGAGGTCAGCAGATATACAGCGGCTCTTTTGTCAATGGGCAGTCAATTGCACGAGGATATACAAGGATCATGTTTACAGGCGCGGGACCCGGAAATAACCTGGCCATAGTTTTTAAGGCACAGGTTATTGTGAATGCCAGCGGTGACATTTCAAATCAATCGCTTGAAATAAAAAATACCTGCAATTAAGTCGGGATCAATAGTCATGGTCTGTTTTTTGCAAGAACCGCTTTTACTGAGAGGCGGTTCTTTCATTGAGTTGCATTCAAATTGCAGGTTATCGCAATCTTATTCGTACGGGTTTTCTTAATTTTAATTCCGAATTGATCATGGATTTCATCGACTATTATAAAATACTGGGAGTTGATAAAAATGCCACGCAGGATGATATTAAAAAAGCCTATCGCAAACTTGCAAGAAAATTTCATCCCGACCTGAACCCCAACGATAAAGAAGCGCATAAAAAATTCCAGCAGGTCAACGAAGCAAATGAGGTGTTAAGTGATCCCGAAAAAAGAAAGAAGTATGACCAGTATGGAAAAGACTGGCAGCAGGCTGAACAATTTGAACAGGCAAGACAATCCCAACAACGCCGGCGTGGCTATACTGAAAGTTTCAGTGGCGATTTTGACCAGGGTGATTTCTCCGAGTTTTTTAATTCGATGTTTGGTGGAATGGGTGGTGGTCACAACAGGAGAGAAGCAAAATTTCGCGGAGAAGATTATCATGCGGAGCTCCAATTAAACCTAACTGATGTTTATAAAACACACCCGCAAGTATTAACAGTAAATGGCAAAAACATCCGGATTACAATTCCTGCCGGTGTGGAAGATGGTCAGAAAATAAAGATCAAAGGGCATGGCAGCCCGGGTATTCATGGTGGTCCGAACGGTGATCTGTATATCGGCTTTCATATCGTTAATAATTCAAAATTCAGGCGTGACGGAAATGATCTTCATGCCAATGCTGATATTGACCTGTACACGGCTGTTTTAGGTGGCGAGATCACTGTCGATACATTTGATGGAAAAGCAAAGCTGACTATAAAACCGGAGACACAGAACGGAACTAAAATAAGACTGAAGGGGAAGGGTTTTCCCGTTTACAAAAAAGAAGGGGAGTATGGCGACCTGATCATCACATTAACGGTAAAGATCCCAACGAACCTTACTGAAAAGCAAAAGGAATTATTTGAACAAATATCAAAATTTTCATCCCAATGACGCAAGACCTCATAATTGCCGATGAGTTTTGTGCGAGTCACCAGCTCGAGATATCTTTTATTCATTCCTTAAAAGATCATGGAATGATAGAAACAGTATTTGTAGACCAGGCATTATGTATCTATGCAGAGGAATTACCGCGGCTGGAACAAATTGTAAGACTTCATCGTGATCTTGAAATTAATCTGGAAGGGATCGAAGTTATTAATGATCTGCTGGAGCGAATTGAAGAATTGCAAAATGAAATTGCAAGACTAAAAAACAGGTTGGATTTCTTCGAGGGTATTAAAGAGCAGTAGCATCTATCGGTTTTGCCGTCTATATAATTTTCTATTCGATTTTATGAGTGGATGGTGGTTTGCATTGTTGCGGACTATTTTTATCGAAACATTAAAACAATGCAAACAAAACTTTTCTTTTTCAGCATTGCAGTTTTTTTATTTGCCGGCTCTGCATTTTCCCAATCAAAAGATGAAAAGAAAATCCTGGACGTAATGAGGCTCGAAGAGAAATATTGGAGTGCAGGTGATATTGATGCTTATGTAAGTTTGTATGCTCCCGGTGATTCAACACGAATGATATTGAGCAGGGGTGCTGCGTATGGTAAGGATAGCATTCTGGCATTTTATAAAAGATACTGGCCTAAGGAAAGAATGGGAACATTAGTTCTGGATGGCGAACGCATGGAAAGACTGTCAAAAAAATATTATTATGTTACCGGTTATTTTCATGTAAGTTATCCTGATGGCAGAAACATTAACGGTCGCTATTCCGGGTTGATGAAAAAAATCAAAGGCAAATGGTATCTGTATACTGATCATTCCGGATAATTCAAGTATCAATTATTTAATTCCATATTAATACAAGGATGTTGAAAGAACATATTGGCAACCGCTGGTGTCGATAGTAAAGTGTCCGTTAGCTTTTATAGGTTGTTCAACGAGTATGTTGAGTGATGAGTAATGAGTGATCAGTCATCAGTGTCTTCGTTACTCATAACTCATAACTCATTACCTGCTTAGTTCTTCAATATCTTAAACTCCACTCTTCGGTTCAGTTGCCTGTTCTCAGGGTTATCGCTGCCATCCGCATTTGAATTTGGTGCTACCGGCATGGTTTCGCCATATCCATGTGATGTAATGCGACCGGGAGTTATTCCTTTTGAAATTATATATTCCATTACTGACCTTGCCCGGTTATCACTCAACTTGAAATTATATTCATCTGAACCGCGGTTATCGGTATGGGCACTCATTTCGATCTCAATTGCCGGGTTTTCCTGCAGCAATTTTACAACCCTGTCAAGCTCTACAAATGATTCCGGGCGCAGGTCCCACTTATCAAAATCAAAAAACACATTGTTCAACCTGACTACCTGCCCGATTTCGATAGGCACCAGGTACAGGTCCTTATGTATTTCTCTATAACCAACTTTTATTAATGAATCAAGGTTTAAATTCTCCGATTGTGCAAAAAATTTATCAGCCGTTGCCCGTATCAAATAATTTTTATCATAAGGTAATACGATCTTGAATGAACCGTCAATGGCACTTGATATTCCATTACCGGCCTCCAAACCATCGGGCAATGTTTCGTAAATGAGTGATGCAGCCAACGGTTGTTTTGTTTTTGCATTGTAAACATTTCCTGTTACCATTACGATTGGTTTTGGTCTTTCTTTTTCGAGCAGCTTTACTTTCACAATATCCGATTCACCAAATCCATTCTCGCTATTCGTTAAGTAAGCATATTCGCCACCGGCATCAAGAGTAAAGAATGCATCCCAATCAGGAGTATTGATCGGTGCGCCCAGGTTCACAGGATCACTCCACTTAAGCCATGTTTTATCCAGGCGTTTCGTCATCCAGATATCGTTGTCACCAAGTCCACCGGGCCGGTCACTACTGAAATAAAGTGTTTCTCCATCGGCAGCGAGATAAGGAGTCATTTCATCATATTTTTCAAGATTGATCTTTTTGCCGAGTGATTTTGGCTCAGACCAGGTCCCGTCTGCCAGGTGAAAACATACATAAATATCATTAAGAAAACCTCCTTTCTCCGGTGTCATATAAAGAAGCAATGCTTTACCATCATGCGTCATCGTTGCTCCTGATCTCACGCCCCTGTCATATTTCCAATAATTTTTTATCATTAATCCTTCAGGTTTGCTCCAATAACCATCCTCCTGCAAATAACACATGCTTACTCCATTGCCCGCATAATCTCCATTTACAAAGGCGCCCCGTATCAAAATCCGGTTATTATCGGGAGAGATCCAGAATACAGAGTTGTAGTGAGCAGTGTTTAATGGATAGCCAAGATGCACCGCCTTGCTCCAGGTCCCGGAAGTATCTCTCATGCTAAACCATATATCCTGCGAGTTAGGAACCGAATTATAATTTGTATTGTATGGATGATTCTGACGGATAAAAAACAACAGGTTACCATCTGCTGATATGGTCGGTCGTAGTTCATTAAGATCAGTGTTGATGAGTCCACCCATATTCTCCACTTTGATGATCGTGGAGGCGGTGATGATATTTTCTTTTTGCTGAACAAGCTTTGCTGTATCTGCAATCGTTGTATCACGGGCAGGTTGTGCGTTTGCCGATTTAAATACTAGGATGAAAAAGAAAACGTGTAAAATTTTTTTCATGGGATGGATTATGCCTGCGTAAATTAATAAAAGGAGAGCCCTTATTGTATTGGAAACTTACTTGTGGTTTTTTCGATTGAAACCCTTTTAGAAGGTCATAACCTATGATTATCAACGTAACTTTGCCTCAAATCAATAGCATGGAATTAGGTATTGGAATGTTTGGCGATCTGCACATTACTAAAAACGGAGAAATACAGCCTGCCGGCCAGCGATTGAAAGAACTGGTTGAAGAAATTAAACTGATGGATGAAGTGGGTCTTGATTTTTATGGCATAGGTGAACATCACCGGCCGGATTATGCAGTATCAACCCCTGAAATAATTTTAGCAGCAGCATCTTCAGTTACTAAAAAGATCAAATTAGGGAGTGCCGTCTCCGTATTAAGCTCCTCCGATCCTGTAAAGCTTTATCAAAGCTTTGCTACACTCGATCTGTTATCGGATGGAAGAGCCGAGTTAATGGCAGGTCGCGGCAGTTTTATTGAATCATTTCCCTTGTTTGGTTATAGCCTTGATGATTATGATGCCTTGTTTGAAGAAAAACTCGAATTGCTTTTGAAAATAAATAATGAGAACCCTGTTACATGGAAAGGTAAATTCAGACCTGCGTTAAATAAACAATTGATTTTGCCCCGCGCAGTTCATGATCATCTCGATATCTGGATTGCTGTGGGAGGTACGCCTGAGTCAGTGCTGCGTGCCGGCAAACATGGTTTGCCAGTCATATTTGCGATCATTGGAGGTAACCCGGCACAATTCAAGCCGCTGTTTGAATATTATAAAAATGTATACCAGCAATTCAATCATGATATGAACGCCTTCCGGGTTGGCGTACACATGCATGCATTCTTTGGTGATGATAGCAACCAAACGGCCGATGAATATTACCCGATATATTCTGCTCAAATGAATAGGGTGGGTCGTACCCGCGGCTGGCCTCCCTATCAGCCGCAGCAATATCAGGCAGGCCGGGGCCGTAATGGTCATCTGATCATAGGTAATGCGAGCGAATCGATCGAAAAAATTTTACACGTGCATGAATTGTTTGAGCTCACACGTTTTTCCGCGCATATGGATGTTGGCGGTCCTCCTCATCACTTAATGATGAAGTCAATCGAGATCTTTGGAACTAAGATTGCTCCAAAAGTGAGGGAAGCATTGAAAAAACAAGCGGTATAGTTTTATTTTTTTAGAAAGATAACTGCGGCACCGATCAGGGTGAGGATAATAACAACTTTCCGATAATTATCATCCTTGATCATCCTGACCACTTTTATTCCAACCAGGAAGCCGAAAGCCAGCGCTGGTAACAGCAGGAGATCGACCTTCAAGCTTGCTGCAGTAATATTTTTCCAATACAAAACCTGGAATGGCAGTTTAAAGAAATTGATAACTAAAAAGAGCCAGGCTGCCGTGCCGATAAAATCATTTTTAGATAATCGCATGGCAAGAAAATACAAATTGGAAAAAGCGCCGGCTAAATTTCCAAGCATGGTAGTAATGCCTGCGACGACACCTGTGCTTGCCGCAAAGAGAGGATGGGTTGGAACTTTTGGGGTCTTACGGAATTCCATTAAAAGCATAATGACGACAGTAAGAATTATAATCACGGCCATCACTTTCCTGAAAATAATTTCATTAAGGTCCTTGCCAGTGAATACACCGATCAAAATGCCCAGTGCCATCCATGGTACCAGCTTCCAGAAATGGTTCCATTGTGCATGCCGATGATAATACCACACCGCCGCAATATCTGCTGCACATAACAATGGCAGCACAATACCTGTAGAGGCCTTACCACCAAAGACTATCGCCATCAACGCCACATTGAGCATATCGATCCCTCTTAGTCCTGCCTTTGCAAGACCAAGGATGAATGCTCCTGAGAAAATTAAAAACAGGTCGAGGGCGGAATAGCTTGCAAGTGTCTCCATCTTTATAAGAGAACCGGAAGTTACGTAAACAATAATATGGGTTCTCATTTCATTCAAATGCAATTACCGTCTCGAACCCGCATTATTATTGCAAACTGTAAAAAGATTTTATCTTCACATTCCAGGATTATCAATGCTATGCCCTTATACATGGATGTACATATAGTACCGGGCGTTAAAGCCAAAGATGTAGCTGAAGCGCATCGAAAGGATTTGCTTCACCAGCATGAGTATGGGTGTAATTGCATGACGTATTGGATAGATGAAGAAAGGGAAACGATCTTTTGCCTGATCGACGCTGCGAATAAAGATGCGGTGAGAGAAATGCATAACAAGGCGCATGGATTGGTACCGAATAAAATAATTGAAGTAAGCAGTTCGATAGTGGAATCGTTTTTAGGCCGCATATATGATCCCGAAGATGTAAAAACCGGCGAGGATGGGCTCAAGATCTTTGCTGATTCGTCTTTTCGAACGTTGATCGTTACCAGGATCGCCGATCCGGTATTGCTCCAACATCAACTTGGAACTGAAAAAGCAAATGAATTGATCAACCGGTACAATGAGATCATTCGAAAAAATATTTTGTTACACAACGGGAGTGAAGTGGAGCACGGCGGTGACGGGTTTATTATTTCATTTGCTTCGGCATCAAAAGCGATTGCCTGTGCCCTGGCGATTCAAAAAGACATGCCAAAGTTCGACTCAACAATACTTGACTTTAGAATAGCAATCAATGGCGGAGAGCCAATTGAAAAAAGCAATAAACTGTTTGGTGATGTTATCCAGTTTGCAAATCATCTCGCTGCCATTTCGAATAATTCTCAAATCGTTATCGCTTCTTCGATAAAAGAACTGGTATCAAAAGATATATTGCAAAACAAGTTCAATGCGTTCTTGTCATTATCACCGCAGGATGAATCTGTTCTCAAGCAATTGTATCAGAAGCTGGAAGAAAAATGGCAGGACCCGGATTTCGATATACCTGAATATTGCAAGGAAATGGCAATGAGCCAGTCGCAATTGTACAGGAAAACTACTGCGCTTACGGGTTTGTCATGCAATACATTTTTGAAAGACTTCAGGTTGCAAAAAGCAAAAGACCAGATGAAAAAGCAACGCTACACAATATCACAAATAACATTTGACTCAGGGTTTACAAGCCCTTCCTATTTTACAAAGTGCTTTAAGAAAAAGTATGGGTTGCTTCCCATGGAGTATATTGATCTGCTCCATTGATAAATTTTTTCATTGTTAAATTGTTTAATGGTTTAATTGTTGAATGGTCATGAATCATCACAGTTGTAAATCAATTTGGCAATAAAACAATTGAACAATTGAACCATCTGACCATTGAATACTGATCTCCCCCTCGAATGAATTTTGCTATTGATTGACTGATTTTTTCTATATCATTTACCATTTCTTGAATGATTTGTTATAGCATGAAGGTCGATGATGATGCTATTTTTGATTTATCATTTAACTAAAAAAACTTAATCAATGAAAATCTATCTCATCCAACGAAATGTTCCCGGTGCAGGAAAATTTTCTGCTGCCGAAAGAAGATCTTTAGCCCAGCGATCATGCGAAGTACTCGAGCAAATGGGCTCGGATAAAATTGAATGGCTGCACAGCTATATCACCAGCGATAACCTTTGGTGTATCTACAAAGCGGAAGACATCGAGCTTGTAAAAGAACACGCAAGAAGAGGCGATTTCCCAGCCAATTTTATTCATGAGGTTGTTACAACCATTAGCCCTGCAACAGCCGAATTGGTTGCATAACCAATAGCTCTCCATTTTTTAACCATAAACCAAACAAACAATGAGACATTTATTCAGCAGCGCTTTGCGCCGCAGCAGGAAAGCTTTTGCCATCTTGCAAACAAGTAAGAACCCATTGATCTTAACCATGCTGTTTATTGCAGTATTAGCACCGGGTTGTAAAAAAGATGTATCAGTTGCCACCGTAGATGAAATTCAAACAAAATCAGTTGCCTTTTCGCAAAACGGATCAAATGGATTTGGGAATTATACAGGATTGGATCCGCAAACTGTATGGGAATTGCAGCAGGCCAAGATAGCTACAGCAAAGTATAACAACTTTGATAATGCAGTGGCAGACGGATATGTTGATATAAACGTAATTGTTCCTGAAATGGGTTATCATTTTCTGCGGATGGAAAATCTTAATGCAACATTCGAATATGATAAACCGGAGATACTTGTGTACAACAAAGAAGAAAATGGAAGAATGAAGCTTGTAGCACTTGAATATGCTGTGCCCATTTCTTTATCGGCAAATGCTCCGGCAGGTTTTACGGGTGATAATGATCATTGGTCAGTATACCAGGGAGTATTGTGGACATTGCATGCCTGGTTATGGGAATATAATCCCGAGGGTGTATTTAACCCAACGAATCCATTGATACATCTTCATTAAGCCTTTGTCCTACGCTCAATTCAACTACAAAGAAAAAGGAGACCGTTGGTCTCCTTTTAGTTTATGTGTTAATGATGATTATTAATACACAACTTTAATTTCTGCGCGACGATTCTGGGCACGTCCTGCAGATGTGTTATTGTCGGATACTGGTGTTGTAGCTCCCATTCCTTCGACAGTAATACGATCGGCACTAATACCTTTGCTTACCAAATAATTCTTAACTGCTGTTGCGCGTTGCTCACTTATTGTCTCTGCATTTTTTTCCATGTTATCAGCATGTCCTTCAATCGTTACTTTCATTTCAGGATGTTGTTTAAGAACTGTTACCACCCTGTTCAAAGAAGTATTTGCTGTAACTGAAATTTTCGCACTGTTCGTTGTAAACGCCATGTTCGCGTTTGAACTGCTTAACACCTTGCTTACATCAGCAGGTATTTCCGGACAACCATTGTTAGCTGCTACACCCGGTACGTCAGGACATTTATCTTTTTCATCATCGATGCCATCATCATCCCTGTCTTTATCTTCAGGGCAACCCTTATTGCTGGCAGGACCTGCCTGGTTTGGACATTTGTCTTCTTCATCGTTAATTCCATCTTTGTCAGAATCCGGAATCGGACAACCGTTGTACTTGGCTGTTCCTGGCTGGTCAGGACATTTATCTTCTTCATCATTGATGCCGTCCTTATCGGTGTCGGGTACTGGACAACCATTGTATTTAAGTGTGCCTTTTTCATTCGGGCATTTATCCTGATCATCAGTAATACCATCACCATCCGTATCTACCGGTGCAGGTGGTAACGGAGTTGCTGCTGCCTGGTATGGTTTGCTGCCTCCAAATAATCTGAGTTTTAATCCTGCCTGAATTGCCATGTTCCTGTAATTCAGATTTTCACCAAACGTACCTGTTACATCCATGTCAGAAATACCCTGAATATAACGTCCGAAGATCGTCACTTTTCCTCTTGGGAAAAGTTCAAGTCCGCCAAAAATTGAAAAGCTGGTTTGTTTAAAATCATCTTCGGTGCGGGCACTGCTGTGTTCATTATCTTCAAATGATGAGAAGAAGTCAACCTGCGGGCCTGCGGTAATTGCGAACTTTTCACCAGCATGCAGTTTTAAAATTAAAGGCACAGAGATATACCTGACTTTGCCATCATTTAATAATAATGCTGTTGTGGTGTTTGCCTGATAGCCATAAGAGCTATACAGCACCTGTGGTTCCACTGAGAATCTTGTGCCCAATGGAAAATTGAGCCAACCACCTACTGCCCATCCGGCTTCAAAATTGTAATCGACCCCTGTTGGATTGGTGCCCTTCGCTTTAAACTGACTTGCATTTACTGCACCTAATATACCGCCGGAAACAGTGTAACGCGTGTCACCTGTGCTCTGCGAGTATGTTATGCCAAGGATACAAAGCGACAGAACAAAAAGAAATGCTTTTTTCATAAAGTAATTTTTAGATTTAAAATGTTTACCCGTTCATACATATCATATAAAACAATAAATGACCCCCCGTTTTGTGGTAACGATGAAATCTCAGGTCATACTGCTTCATACTTTTTGTGAAAGTTTTAATACTAAGAGCGAATTTCAAATTCTATACCATAGCGATTTTCTTTTTCAATGTTGTAATGATCATGATGCGTAATAACACTAAATCAACGCAGTTGGAAGAGAATTATCTTTAAAAAAAGTGAACATCTTTCACAAAGAAATAAACCGACGGCTAAACATAAAACATCGTAATTATTCAAAACAATTCCCGTTTGTTGAATAAATGAGGGGAAATGACGCGTTAGCTCTACACATGATGTTATATTTCTACAGCAACCCGCTGATTATAATCAGGTAAATCTGGCACGTTTTTAAAAGCGTTATGTGCTAAATGATAAATACTTCGAAGCAAATTATGAGAAGAACATTGGGTTATTTATTGCCTGTGGTTCTAATGCTGTACTCAACAACCGTATCCGGTCAACGTAACATATCCGCAGAAAAAATCCTGAAAGAAGAGCAGAATAAGTTTTTTAAACAGCTGAATAATGTTTCTATTGATTCTGCTATCGTTTACCCGTTATCCCGTTCGTTGGAATCCGAGCTAAAAAGCATTCAAAAATATATCCTGAGCGCAGGCGCATTAACTGCTGCCGAAAAACAGAAGGCAATGCAAAGTCTCATTTATTTCGTTGTTGAGCTCAATAAGAACATAACAAATCAAAAGCTCGAAGTGTATGATCTGCCCTCCACTTTCAGATCTTATAAAAATATTCTACAGGCTGTCATGTATAATAAATCAACATCAGAGCTTTTGATCGCACCGGGACCGAGGCGGAGCCAGGTACTTGCTGCAGCTTTTAAAGAATACCGGCAATCATCATTGATAGAGGACGTTGCTGTATACAAACGGGTCGCTTCTTCACCTGAGTTTATCCTTTCATTTTTGGAAAGCAAACCGGGCTATCGTTTTACCGATTCATTGTTGTATGAAGCTGCGGTATATAACCCGCTGAAGTTTATCTCTTATCTCCGAAGACCTAACAGCAGTTTGCAGCAAAAGATCCGCAATACAAGCAATATATACCTGCAACAGGTAGTGTTTTTATCCGAAGAAAAGAACGCAACCGAACTTTTGCCATTTGTAAAACAGCTGGCAGAGGAAACGATCACGGTTGACTCAATTCTCAAAGCAAGATTGGATATAGTAAAATATTTCCAGTTGCTTGTAAATACAATGAAAGCGTCACAGCCTTCTGACGACGCATCATTTATTTTTGGTCGTCTGTTACGGAACGGCCTAAAAGAAAAATCTCTGTATTTCTATGTTAATTATATCAATCAGCAACATGATGCTTCGGATGCGGTAAGGTTTGCTTCAATAAAGGGCCTTAGGCCTGAAGACATTTATTATATTATTACGAGTGGGGGTGAGGAGTTATACACGTCTAGCTATCTTGGTTTGTACAAGCGATTGATGGAGCATTTCAAGAATCAATCAGCAGACTCGCTTTTTCAAATAGTGAACTACGATAATTTCCGCGTCTTCATGCGCATGGCCGCAAATTACAATGTGCTGCCTGACTTTTTAAGCCGAATGTCTTATGAGAGCGCTGCCGCACTCTTGAAACGATTTATTTCAGGGATTGAATCTGATACAAACACAGGACTTGAAAAGGCAATGGACATTGCAGATTCATTTACCGGGCTTGGAAACGCTACGGATATTATTGCCATTATCCGTGATGAGCTTGAGTCAAACCTGGCACGTTGCAAACAAGAGCAACAATACTTCGGCATTCGGTTATACGGTATCTTATTGCAGGTATTCGATCTGGTAAAGCAAAGTGATAATCTGAATAAATTATGGACCACGCTTGGCAACTACGAGATATTAAAACAAAAATCATTACAGAATAAAAATGGTGAGATCATAGAGCTTGTGTTATTTTATGGGGATGATGATGGAGTAGCCTCGTTCAATAATTTTCAAAAATTGTTTACCGATGTCACTAAATGGGAAACTTCTAAAACAAGTTCATGGCTAACGATCCGCTCTAAAACCAGTGAGCCTATTGTTATTTACGCGAACCTTCCGTTGGATTATAAAGATGAATCGGACCTGAGAGCCCAGGATTCCCTTTTTACTTATATGAGCGGGCAAGGTGCAGAACCTTCTATTCTTGTTCACCGTGGTCATAGCTATCATTTGGGCAAAACCTTAAGAAAGCTGCAGCCATCTGTTAAACTGGCAATATTAGGCTCGTGCGGCAGCTATAACAATGCCATTAGTATTGCATCGATCAACCCGGATATACAGATCATCGGCTCAAAGAAAATGGGATCTAAATCCATCAACGATCCGATCATCAGTATGATCAATGAAACATTGCTGAGTGGAAGCGATCTGTACTGGCCTGAAGTATGGGAGAAATTAAGGGCACGATTCAATAAGGATCAGGCCGCACTTAACCTGTTCAATGAATATATTCCTCCTGGAAAAAATGTAAGCCTGTTTGTTCTCAAATTGTTTAATTATTACAACAGGGCTGCATAAGCATTATTACCTGGTAACACTCAAGATCAGGTCGGCAGATAATTTCATTGTGTCGCAGCTTTTGAATTCATCTCTTAGCTTTTCAATCGAGGTCTTATAAATGGGGTCGGAAATAACTTTATCATAAGCTTTCTTGATTTGAGCAGCGTTAGGTTTTTCGGTTTTCAGGTCGATGCCTAGTTTAAAGAAGCCAATTCTTGCGCAAATCTCATTTTTGCCTTCATTAATTCCCGCCGCCACCATTGGTAACG
>Ga0075418_10004667_pt1 | contig 15578 bp, 13 predicted proteins | sample SoiMetdeltSBSDD2_FD_81776 | JGI IMG/M metagenome (GOLD analysis project Ga0075418, IMG submission 81776) | Bulk soil microbial communities from a Populus tree surrounding site in Tennessee, USA - Soil MetaG P. deltoides SBSDD2 | ecosystem: Environmental > Terrestrial > Soil > Tree plantation...
GGCTCGTGAGGCTCGGCTTCCGCGCCACGGCGCGGGAGCGCGAAGCCTCCGACGGGCTGTGCTGGAGCGACGCCGCGGTCGATCTCGCCCGGCTGGGGTACGGCCGCCGGCGGGAGCGGGACGCCGACGCGCGCGCCCTGGAGGGGATGCTCGCGCTCGAATACGACCCGCACTCCGCCTGCCGCTACCTCCGGAGGCTGGAGGAGGCGATCGCGCGCCGCGACCCGAGCGTGTCGGAGACGGGCGTCGCGCACCCGACGCCGGGCGACCGGATCCGCCGCCTCGAGCGTGCGCTGTACGGCCGCGTCGGCGACGTCGCGGTGCCGCGCGTGAACCGCGAGGTCTTCCGGCGCGCGCTCGGCGGCGCCGCGCTGGCGGCGGGCTTGATCCGGATCGACCTCGATGCCCCGTCGGCCCCGTCCTGGGGGGCGGCGCTGCAGGCGGCGCCGAAACCCAAGCTCATCGGCGCCCCCGTCGCGCTCGCGATCGCGGTCGCCGCGGCCGCGGTGGTCGCCGTCGTCACCTGGCTGATGCGCTGAAGGTTCCTCCCCCCGTTGGTATCCTCTGGGGATGCCGCGGAACGGGCTCTCCTCGTCGGACCTCGGGAGCATCCTGGAGGACCTGAGCCGCCGTTACGACCGCCGGTTCCTCGACAGCGACCCCGCGGGGCTCGTCCGGCGCTTCGACGACCCGGAGGACCGCGAGACCGTCGCGCTGCTCGCGGCCGGTCTCGCCTACGGGCGCGTCGCGTCGATCCGCGCGAGCCTCGAGAGGCTGCTCGCGATCCTGGGCCGGCGTCCGGCGCGGTTCGTCGCGGCCTTCGACGCCTCGCGCGATGGCGGAGCCTTCGACGGCTTCGCGCATCGCTTCACGCGTGGCCGGGACGTCGCGCGGCTGCTCCACCTCGTGCGACGGGCGCGGGACACGGCGGGATCGCTGGAGTCGTTCTTCCTCCAGGGGGACGACGGCCGCGCGGCCACGATCGAAGAGGCCCTCGACGCGTTCGGGCGACGTCTCTTCGAGCTGGAGGATCCTCCCGCCCCCGCTCGCGACGGCGCACGCTGGCTGATCCCGCGCCCCTCCGCCGGCTCGGCGTGCAAGCGCTCGTGCCTCTTCCTCCGATGGATGGTCCGTCCCGACGACGGCGTGGACTGCGGCGTGTGGACGCGGGTCTCCCGGGCGCGCCTGGTCCTCCCCCTCGATACGCACCTGGTGCGCGTCGTCCGGGCGCTGGGTTGGACGCGGCGGGTGAGCCCGGGCTGGCCGATGGCGCTCGACGCCACCGCGAGGCTCCGGGCGCTCGACCCGGCCGATCCGGTCCGCTTCGACTTCGCCCTCTCACGGCTCGGGATCCTCGGCCTGCTCCCCGCGCCGAGCGGACGGCTGAGCGCGCGCGCGGTCCGCGCGGCGATGGCCGGCCGATGAGCGGCCCGCGTCTGGGCGCGCACATGTCGATCGCCGGTGGGATGCCGCAGGCGATCGCGCGGGCGCTCTCCGTCGAGGCGACCGCGCTGCAGGTCTTCGTGAAGTCGGCGAACCAGTGGGCGGCGCGCCCGTTCGCAGACGGGGAGGCCGAGGCGTTCCGTCGCGCCACGCGCGACGCCGACCTGCTCCGCCACACCCTCGCGCACGCGTCGTACCTGATCAACCTGGCTTCGCCGGCCGAGGCGCTCTGGGAGAAGTCGGTGGCGTCGCTCCGCCTCGAGCTTTCGCGCTGCCACGACCTCGACATCCCGTGGCTGGTCGTGCATCCCGGATCGCACGTCGGGTCGGGCCTGGAGCGGGGGATCGAGCGCGTCGCCAGGGCGCTCGACCGTGTCCTGGCATCGGTCCCCGACGGCCCCGGCGTCCTTCTCGAGATCACCGCGGGGCAGGGAGCCCATCTCGGATCGCGCTTCGAGGAGCTCGCGGAGATCCTGCGGCGCACGGAGCGCTCGGATCGCGTGGGCGTGTGCTTCGACACCTGTCACGCGCTGGCGGCGGGATACGACTTCAGGGACGCGGCCTCGTACGAGCGGACGATGGGGGAGCTCGATCGCACGATCGGGCTCGACCGGCTCCGCGGATTCCACCTCAACGATTCCAAGGGGAAGCTCGGGAGCCGGATCGACCGGCACGAGCAGATCGGGCAGGGCCAGGTGGGGCTGGAGGGGTTCCGGCTCCTCCTGTCCGATCCCCGGTTCGCGGACGCGGCGATGGTCCTCGAGACCGAGAAGGGGGACGATCTCGCCGAGGACCGGGTCAACCTCGGGGTGCTGCGGTCGCTCGTCCGCCGATGAAGGCGGCCGCGTTCGACTACGAGCTTCCCCCCGAGCGCATCGCCCAGGAGCCGGCCGCCCGGCGGGACGCATCGCGGCTCCTCGTCCTCGACCGTGACACCGGACGCATCCTCCACCGGAGCTTCCCCGACCTCCTCGACGAGCTTCGCCCCGCCGATCTCCTCGTCCTCAACGACACCGAGGTCCTCCCGGCGAGGCTGGTCGGAGAGAAGCCGACGGGCGGCCGCGTGGAGGTCCTGCTCGTCGAGCCGCTCGATCCGGGCGCGGCGCCGACGGTCTGGCGGGCGCTGGTGGACGGCTCGAAATCCCTCCGGCCCGGGACGCGCTTGAGGTTTCGAGGCGGGATCGAGGCCGTCGCCCGCGCGCGGGAGGGAGACACCTGGAGCGTCGAGCTCATCCAGGGGCCTCGCGCCGCGATGGACGCGGCCGGAGAGATGCCGCTCCCGCCGTACGTCCGGCGGGAGCGAGACGATCCCCGGCGGGCGTTGGACCGCGAGCGCTACCAGACGGTCTACGCGAAGGCGCCGGGGGCCTCAGCGGCTCCGACCGCCGGCCTTCACTTCACGGAGGAGCTGCTCGCGCGCCTCGGGGAGCGCGGGGTCGCGACGGCGTGCCTCACGCTCCACGTCGGTCTCGGAACGTTCCTCCCGGTGCGCGAGGACGAGGTCGAAGCCCACGTCATGCACGAGGAAGCCTTCGCGATCCCGCCGGAGGCCGCCTCGGCGATCGCCGACTGCCGCGCTCGGGGGGGGCGGGTGGTCGCGGTCGGCACCACCGTCACGCGTGTGCTCGAGACCGTCGCGGCGGAGCCCGGGGGGATCCGGGCGACGCGGGGCCGCACCCGCCTCTTCATCTATCCCGGGTTCCGTTTCCGCGCCGTGGACGCTCTGGTGACGAACTTCCACCTTCCGCGATCCACGCTCCTCATGCTGGTCTGCGCGTTCGCGGGACGCGAGCCGGTCCTCGCCGCGTACGCCGAGGCGCTCCGCGAAGGGTACCGCTTCGCGTCCTACGGCGACGCGATGTTCGTGAGGGCCGCGTGAGCGCGTTCGCTTTCGAGGTCGGCGCGCGCTCGGGGAGGGCCCGGGCGGGCCGGATGTCGACGGCGCACGGCGTCGTCTCGACTCCGGCGTTCATGCCGGTCGGGACGCAGGGGACGGTCAAGGCGATGAGCCCTCCGGAGGTGCGCGCCTCCGGCGCCGAGATCGTGCTCGCGAACACCTACCACCTCGCGCTGCGCCCCGGGCACGAGGTGGTCCGGCAATTGGGCGGCTTGCACCGGTTCATGAGCTGGGACGGCCCGATCCTCACCGACTCCGGCGGGTTTCAGGCGTTCTCGATGGAGGGCCTCCGCACGCTCGACGAATCCGGGGTGCGCTTCCGCTCCCACCTCGACGGCTCGCTCCGCGAGCTGACGCCGGAATCGAGCATGGAGATCCAGGCGGCGCTCGCATCCGACATCGCGATGGTGCTCGACGAGTGTCCGCCCCTGCCGTCGGCGGAGGAGGCGGTCGCCGCGGCGGTCGCCCGGACGACCCGCTGGGCCAGACGGTCGCGGGACGCCTACCGCGGCCCCGGCGTGTGCTTCGGGATCGTGCAGGGAGGGACGTACGAGGCGCTCCGCGAGCACAGCGCGGGCGAGGTCACCGCGCTCGACTTTCCCGGGTACGCCATCGGCGGCGTGTCGGTCGGCGAGCCGCCGGAGGCGATCGCGAGGATGGCGCGCTTCACGGCCGATCGTCTTCCGGAGGACAAGCCGCGCTACCTGATGGGCGTGGGCCGGCCGGAGGACCTCGTCGAGGCGGTCGACGCGGGCATCGATCTGTTCGACTGCGTGCTCCCCACGCGGAACGCGCGGAACGGGACGCTGTTCACGTCGGCGGGCCGGATCAACATCAAGCGGGAGGAGTACCGCGCCGACGGGAGGCCGCTCGACCCGGCGTGCGCCTGCGAGACCTGCACGCGCTACTCGCGCGCCTACCTGCGCCACCTGTTCGTCTCGAACGAGATCCTCGGGTCCCGTCTCAACACGCTGCACAACCTCACGCACTACGCGGGGCTGATGACTGCGATGCGCGAGGCGATCGCGCGGGACCGCTTCGCCGCCTTCCGGGAGTCGTTCCTTGCGTCGCGGTGACGACCTGGTGTTCGTCGGCGACGTGCACCTCGATCGCGACGATCCCGATCTGCCCGCGTTTCTCGAAGCGCTCGAGCGGATCGGAGCGTCGGCGGCGCGCGTCGTGCTGATGGGGGACCTCTTCAACCTCTGGATCGGCGACCCCGCGCTCGAGCAGCCCCATCATCGGGCCGTCATCGACGTCCTTCGCGCCCTCCGTCGCGACGGCGTCCAGCTCCACTATCTCGAAGGGAACCGGGACTACCGGATCGCGCGCGCCCACCTCGGCGCGACGTTCGACGCCGTCTCCGACCTCGGACTCGACGAATCGTGGGGAGGCCGCAGGATCTGGGCGTCCCACGGCGACCTGGTCAACGCCGGGGACGCGCAGTACCGGATCTGGCGACGCGTCTCGCGATCCGACGTCGCGCAGGCGCTCTTCGGGCTGCTTCCCCGCTCGCGCCGGTTCCGGCTCGCGGAGGGGCTCGAGCGAAGGATGCGCGGGACCAACCTCGAGATGAAGCGCGAGCTGCCGTCCTCCACCCTGAACGCGTTCGCCTCGCCCCTGATGCGGGACGGGGCCGATGCGGTCGTCCTCGGCCATTTTCACCAGGAGCTCGATCTCGCCGTCGCCCCGGGGAAGCGGATCCTCGTGCTCCCGCTCTGGAAGGAGCGCCGCCGCTGCCTCAGGGTGACCGCGGACGGGACGATGCGCTTCGAGGAGTCCTGACGCTCAGGCCGGCTGCGGCTCCCCCTCGGCGGCGACCGATTCCGAGACCCGGATCATCGCCTTGCGGTCGAGCGGATGGAAGCGGTCCGCCGCCTCCAGGAGCGACTTCGCCGTGTTCCGCGGGAACGCCACGACTTCCACCTTGGGCCCCATGCTCTTCACCCGCCGCACGAGGGAGGTGAAATCGCCGTCCCCCGAGACGAGGACGACGACGTCCAGCTTCGGGGCCATGTCGAGGATGTCGAGCGCCATCTCCATGTCCCAGTCCCCCTTCATCGAACCGTCGGAGCGGACCTTCAGGGTCTTCCGGCGCACCTCGATGGCGCGCTGCTGGAGCATGGCGATGAACCCCGACTGGTCGATCTCCTTCGACTCGACGACGTACGCGGAGGCCTGGATCAGGCGGCGGTCGAGCACGCAGGCCTGGAGGAGCGCGTCGAAGTCCAGCTTCCCCTTGAGCTGCCGCGCGGCGTAGTACATGTTCTGGACGTCGATGAACACGCCGACGCGCTCGGGCTCCCCCTTCTTCCGGGAGTGGGCGCGCGAGGCCTTCGGAGACGCCTCCACGGCCTCCCGCGCCGCGACCACCGCCGCGGCCATCTCGTCGAGCCGCTTCGCCTGGTCCGACACGTCCTTCTTGCGCTCGCGGCGCAGCGTCGCGACCTCTTTCTGGAGCTCGGCGAGCGCATCCGCGATCGGCGCGAACGACGGCGCGGGAACCGCCGGTCCGGGGCTCTCCGCCATCTTGTCGATGCGATGCGCGAGCCGCCGCTGCTCCGTCGCCAACCGCTTCACCGAGCGATCCAGCTCCTCGACCCCGGAGAGCGAGGCGGCCGGCTTCGAGGGAGCGGGGGCGTCGCTCGCCGTGCTCCGCGCCTCGTCGAGCTCGCGCTTGAGCCTCTCGGCGAGCATGCGCGCCTCCGCGAGCTCCCCCTTCCGCTGGAGAAGATCGCGCTTGTTCGCCTTCTCGACGTCGCGCGTCTTGGCGATCTGCCCCTCCAGGTACCGGACCTTCTTCTGCAGCTCCGCGCACTTCTTCCGGAGGCGCTGGGCTTCCTTCGAGAGCGTCTCGCGGCTCGCCGACGCGGGACCGTCCGGGCCGCCCGCCTCGGGCGAGCTCCCGCGGCTGAGGATCTCGCTGAGCGCCTCCTCCACCGGGCTCTCGGCCGCCGCCGAGGCGGCGACGAAGAGGTAGCCCCCGAGCCGTCCGTTCGCGGACGCCACCGCGGGATCGGTCAGACGCTCGACACGCTCGGACGGGGAGAGTCCCGACCACTCCTTAGCGATCGTCGCCGTCTCCTTCCGCAGCGCACGCACGATCGCGAGGCCGGCGGTGTCGTCCCGTCCCGCTTTCTCCGCGAGGTCGGCGACGAGCCGTGGGCGCTTCTGGGATTGCGTCCGCATCCCGGGGTAGGAGATTCCGGCGGCGCTCGCCAGACGAACGAGGCGGTTCTGGTCGAGGAGATCGCTCAGGACGCGGTTGAGCCCCGTCGCCCCGAGCCGTGTCACGACCTCTCGCTCCGTGCGCGCCACCGGACTCCTCCGAGCGCCCGGTCCGACCGGGGACCCTTCCTCGTCTAAGCTGTTGTGAGTAAACTGTTTCCGAGACGAGCCCCGGCCGCCGTGGCGGTCGGAGTATACCACCGAGGAGCGCGCATGATCGTGGGGCTGGGCATCGACGTGATGGAGGTTGAAAGGATGGCCTCCGCGCTCCGGGAGCACGGGGGCCGGCTCGAGGAGAGGGTCTTCACCGAGGCCGAGCGCGCCGCCTGCGCGTCCCGCGCGGACCGCGTGCTCGCGCTGGCCGCCCGGTTCGCCGCCAAGGAGGCGTGCATGAAGGCTCTCGGGACCGGCTGGGCGGGGGGACTCGGGTTCCGGGACGTCGAGGTCGTGCGCGAGGGGGAGGGGGCGCCGCGCCTCGTCCTCTCGGGAGAAGCCGCCCGCCGCGCGGCGGGTCTGGGCGTCGTCCGCTCGCACGTCAGCCTCAGCCATCAGCCGGGACTCGCCGCCGCGGTCGTGATCCTCGAGCGTTAGGACGGGTGGCCCGGCTCGGGGTCCCGCAGCTCGATGACCCCCTTCTCCCGCATCCGAGCGAGCGTCCGCAGGACGTCCACCTCGCGAAGCGGGGTGATCTGGATGATCGACTTGACGTCCCACGTGCCGTCGATGCGGCTGAGAAGGAAGAACTCGGCCGGCGAGAGGTGCTCGGAGGTCAGCGACGCCGCCGGCTTGGCGAGCACGACGACCTTCGCCGGCGGGAGATAGTGGCGGTACGCCTTCTCCACGAACGACGCCTCGGCCTCCGCGAGGATGCGCCGGAGGGCCTCGTCCCCCGGATGCGACTTGTAGGCCCGATCGAGGATCTCGAGGGCGGCGTCGAACTCTCCCCGATTGAGCAGACGCCGCGCGACCTCCAGGTCGTCCACGGCGACGCTCGCGGGAGGGGGGGCGACCGCGGCTTTCGCGGCGGTCTGGACGGCGGGCCGGCGCGCGACGGCGGGCGCCGCGGCGACGACCGGTTGGCGGATCGGCTCGAGCTCCTCCATCGACTCCGCCGCCGGGCGCTCGGGCGGCGCCGGACGCTCGACCGCCCGGACGCCGGCGATCTCGGCCACTCCGGCGCGAAACAGCTCGTAGAGGAATTTCGTCACCAGGAACTCGGAGCCGTGCGCGTGCAGGAGGATCTCGGCGACCGTGCGCTCTCCGTTGATCGACTCGACGATCCGCTTCGCCATGCGGTTGCGCAGTACCTCCGCGGGCGGCACGCGCGCGGTGCGACGGAGCACGATCCCGGGGTCGTTGAACACCGTGCGGATCCGCTGCATCTCGTCCCACCGCTGGGCGCCGCGCAGGAGGATGTCGTCCACCCGCATGTTCACGGCGTAGATGTTCGCCTCGGCCACCGTCCCGTCGGCGTACCGGAACTCCGCGTCCCCCCATTCGAACAGGCCGAAGATCGTCTCCTGGGCCTTGTCCTCGAGCATCCGGCGCAGCTCGTCCTCCGTGAGGGCGTCCATGGAGACCAGGATCCGGCCCAAATGGCTCCGCTTCGTTTCCTGGAGCGCGAGCGCGCTGCGGAGGGTCTCCTCGGAGATCTTTCCCCTCGAGACGAGGAAGTGGCCGAGCATGTCCGAGGGCTCCTGGGACGAGCAGGCGATGACGCGCCCCTCGCGGACGAGGATCCGCTTCACGACCTTGTTCCTCTCGATGGATAGGGTCCCGGTCTTCCGGGCATTGCCCAGCCATTGGAGGATCTCGGTCAGGGACATGGTGCCGAGGCTCCCCTGGACCGGCATGACGCTCCTCGGCTCGAAAATCTAGGTCCCGGCCGCCGGGGGGCAAGGCGGCCGGCATCGTTGCCGCGGGGACGTCCGGTCCTTAGATTCTGGGCACCATGGACATGTACCGAATCCCCCGACGAGAAGTCCCGGCACGGATCCTCCTGGACGACGGGCGGACGCTCGACGGGACGCTGTTCACCTCCGATACGGGCCCCGGCGGGCGCCCCGAGCACGTCCTGCGTCACCTCAACGAGGGGGCCGAGGACTTCGTTCCGCTCCACTGCGGCGACGATGCCTTCCTCCTGAACAAGGCCGGGATCATCTGGGTGCAGCTGACCGGCGAGCCCGCGTCCGAGATCCGTGGCGACGCCCAGACCGGCCGCCCGGTCGCGGTGCGCTTCACGCTCGCCGGCGGGATCAGCGTGGTCGGGACCCTGTCGATCGTGATGCCGCCGGAGCGGAGCCGCGTGCTCGACTGCCTCAACGCGGGCGGCCGGTTCGTTCCGCTGTTCGGCGACGGCACCGCGACGCTCGTCCAGCGGGGATTCATCGTCTCCGTCCGCAGCGGCGAGGGCGCCAGCCGTAACTAGGCGCCCGCGGCCTCACTCGAACGCGGCGATCCCCGTGAGCTCCTGACCGACGATGAGGGTGTGGATGTCGTCGGTCCCTTCGTAGGTGTAGACCGACTCGATGTTGCACAGGTGGCGGCCGGTCTGGTATTCGTCCGCGACCCCGTTCGCCCCGAGGATCTCCCGCGCCAGGTGCGTGCACTCCCGGGCGACCCGGCAGCCGTTCATCTTCGCCATCGAGACCTGCTGGGGCGTGATCGTCCCGGCCTCCTTCAGCCGGCCGAGGTGGAGGTTGAGCAGCTGGCTCTTCGTGATCTCCGTCGCCATCCAGGCGAGCTTCCGCTGCGTGAGCTGGAAGCCGGCGATCGGCTTTCCGAACATGATCCGCTGCTGGCCGTACCGGAGCGCCTCGTCGAACACACACTGCGCGAGCCCGATGACCCCCCAAGCGATCCCGAAGCGGGCCTGGGTCAGGCACATCAGCGGGGACTTGAGGCCGTCCGAGCCGGGGAGGATCGCCTCCGCCGGCAGCTCGACGTCCTGGAAGATCAGCTCCGACGTGACGGAGGCGCGGAGCGAGAACTTCCCCGTGTGATCCTTCGTCGTGAACCCGGGGGCGCCGCGCTCCACGAGGAAGCCGCGGATGCCGTCGTCGGTCCTCGCCCAGACGACGGCGACGTCGGCGACCGACCCGCTGGTGATCCACGCCTTCGCGCCGTTGAGGATCCACCGGTCCTTCTTCTTCACGGCCCGGGTCTTCATGCGCCCCGGATCGGAGCCGTGGTCGGGCTCGGTCAACCCGAAGCAGCCGATCGCCTCGCCCTTGGCGAGGCGGGGGAGCCAGGCCGACTTCTGCGCCTCGGTCCCGAAGGCGTGGATCGGGTACATGACCAGCCCGCCCTGCACGGAGACGAACGAGCGGAGCCCGGAATCGCCCCGCTCCAGCTCCTGCATGATCAGGCCGTACGCGACCGCCCCGAGCCCCGCGCAGCCGTACCCGTGGAGGTTCGCCCCGAGGAGCCCCATCTCGCCGATCGCCGGGATCAGATGGTTCGGGAACGTTCCCTCCCGGAAGTGGTGCTCGATGACCGGAAGCACCTCCGCCGTGACCCACTCCCGCACGGAGTCGCGGATCATCCGCTCCTCCTCGCCGAGGAGCGGCTCGATGTTCGCGTAGTCGAGACCGCGGAACGATGCGCCAAGACCCATGACGTCCTCGGGCCCTACCGGTGCTTCCACCCCGGCGGGCGTTTCTCGACGAACGCGCGCAATCCCTCGTGGGCGTCGCTCGTCGCCATCAGCTCGGTCAGATAGAGATCGTGCAGCCGGAGGTGCGCCTCCTGCGGGGGCAGGTCCCGCGCCGCGTGGAGCGCGCGCTTGGCGTGGAGGAGCGCGGCGCCCGAGAGGGCGAGCAGCCGGCCGACCCAGGCCTCGGCCGCCGCGTCGAACCCTTCGGCCGGCAGGACGACGCTCGCCAGGCCGAGCCGCTTGGCTTCGGCGGCGTCGATGCTCTCGCCGGTCAGGAGGAGCGTGGAGGCGGCTCCGAGACCGATCCGGCGCGGCAGCAGCACCGTCGCGGGAGGAGCGAAGACGCCGAGCTTGATCTCGGGCTGGCCGAACGTCGCGCGCTCCGAGGCCACCACGAGATCGCATCCCAGCACGACCTCGAGCCCGCCCCCGAGCGCCGCGCCCTGGACGACCGCGACCACCGGCTTCGGGATCCGCTCGAACGCCGCGAACAGCTCCGTGAGCGCTTCCATCATGGGAGGGAGCAGGTCGCCCATGTGCTCGCCCACGTCCACCCCGGCGGAGAAGACCTTTCCCGCGGCGTCGATCCGGACGACGCGCACCGACGGATCGCCGCCCGCGCGATCGAGCTCGGAGGCGAGGCGCCGCATCATCGCGGTCGTCAGGACGTTCAACGGCGGACGATCGAGCGTGATCGTCGCCAGGCCGTCCGACGCGACCGCGCGGATCACGCGCGCTCCAGCAGCATCGCGCCGCCCATCCCCCCGGAGACGCAGAGCGTGGCGAGGCCGGTCCGCGCCGCGCGCCGGGCGAGCTCGTGCAGGAGCGTCACGACGATTCGCGCGCCGGAGCAGCCGATGGGATGCCCGAGCGCGATCGCGCCGCCGTTGACGTTGAGCCGCGCGCGGTCGAAGCGCAGCTCCCGGTCCACGGCGAGGACCTGGGCCGCGAACGCCTCGTTCAGCTCGATCAGATCGATCGCCTCCATCGCGACGCCGGTCGCGCGCAGGAGGTTCCGCACGGCGGGGACGGGACCGATCCCCATGATCGCCGGATCGACGCCGTCCACCCGCCAGCCCGTGATGCGCGCCCACGGCCGCACGCCCCGCCTTCGCGCCGCATCGGCCGAGAGGACGATCATCGCCGCGGCGCCGTCGGTGATCCCGCTCGAGTTCCCCGCGGTGACGGTCCCGGACGCATCGAACACGGCGGGGAGCTTCGCGAGCGATTCGGGGGTGACCCCGTCGCGCGGATGCTCGTCCCGATCGACCTCGCCGATCGGGACGATCTCCTCACGCAGCCGTCCGGAGCGGCGCGCCTCCTCGCAGCGCCGCTGGGTCTCGGCGGCGTAGGCGTCCTGCTCGGCGCGTCCGATGTCGTAGCGGCGCGCGAGCGTCTCCGCGGTCTCCCCCATCAGCTTTCCCGAGAGGGGATCGAGGAAGCCGTCGCGCGCCATGAGGTCGACGGCCTCCTTGTGCCCCATCCGGAAGCCCCATCGCGCATCGAGCATGTACGGAACCCGGCTCATCGATTCCATGCCGCCCGCGAGAACGATCTCGGCTTCGCCGGCGAGGATCGCGCGCGCGGCGGCGAGGATCGCCTGGAGCCCCGAGAGGCAGGCCTGGTTGATCGCAAAGGCCGGCCGCTCGACCGGGATCCCCGCACGCACCGCGACCTGGCGCGCGCCGTTCGGACCGCAGCCCGCCTGCCGCGCGTGGCCGAAGATCGTCTGATCGACGGCGTCCGGGGGCACATCCGCGCGCTCCATCGCCGCGCGCGCGGCGATCACGCCGAGATCGACCGCAGGCAGGGACGCGAGACCTCCGCCATAGCGGCCGATGGGCGTGCGCACCGGCCCGGAAATCACGATATCCTGGCTCACGAGAACTCCGATCGGTCGTTATAGCACGCGGATCGCGCGGTTCCGTCCGGAGACCCCCTGTGCGCCGCCTCCACCCCGGGATCGTGCTGGCCGCCCTGCTCGTCCTCGCCGCCGCGGGCCGCGCGCAGGAGCCGGCGCCGCGCGGCCCGTCGCTCGGCATCGCGCTGTCGGGGCCGAATCTTCCGGAAGGGCTCGCCGCCAAGGACCCCGCGCATCCGATCGACGTCCGGATCGTCGCGGATTGGGGAACGGTCGAGACCGCGCCGGGGGTGTTCGACTGGTCGTCGATCGAGCCGATCGTCGGCGCCGTCGCGGCGCGCGGCGGACGGATCGTCCTCGCGCTGCGCGGGGACTCGCCCGCGCACCCGAGGGAGACGTCTCCCGAATCGCTCCCCGAGGCCGCTTGGCTCGACGGCTGGACCGCGCTCCTGCGGAGCGCTGTCGCGACGCTCGGCTCGCGCCTTTCGGCAGTGGAGGTCGGGGAGAGGCCGGACCGGAGCTTCGACCCCTCGGTCTACGCGTTCATCCTCAAGTCCTCCGCGCTCGCGATCCACGCGGAGGCCAAGGAGCGGGGGTTTGCGATCCGGATCGCGCAGGGCGCCGTCTCTTCCGACGCGCTCGACTGGCAGAAACAGCTCTGGTCGCACGACGCGGCGGCCTACGTGGACGTCCTGCCCGTCGCCTTCGCTCCCGGCGCCGACGTCGCCGCAGGGGTGTCGTCGTTCGCGGCCGAGGCCCCCCTGCATCCGCCGGCGGCGGAGCTCCTCGCCATCGTCGGCTCCGCCGACGCGGCGGACGGCTGGGCGTCGCTCCGAGATGCGATCCGCGCGCTCGACGCGTCCGCCGCGACGGCGCTGGCGGTCTTCCCCCCGGATCCGGCCGAGGCCGAGGAGGCCGCGCGCGCTCTCTCCGACCTCCAGGCGCGCCTCGCCCCCGGGTACGCCCCCGCGCCGCGAGGCGGGCTCGCGCTCCGTCTCCCCGAAGGCGGCCCGGCGGAGGGGGGCGGGGTCCTCGGACGCTTCCTGCGCGGCGAGGACTTCGCGACGCTCGTGATCTACGACGCGCCGCAGGGGGGAGCCGATCAGCAGGTGCGCCTGCTCCTCGACACCGCGAACGTCAAGAACCCGGCGGTGATCGATCCGGTCGCGGGGACGTCGTTCGCGACCGGTCCCGCCTCGGTCCCCGGAGAGCGCGCGCGTGCGCTCCGGCTGCTGACCTCCGCGCACCCGCTCGCCGTCGCCTGGGAGCGCGCGGCGATCAACGAGCCGGGGCTCGAGCCGTCGGCCGAGGACGTCCGCGTCGCCACCACCCGCGGGCTCACCGCGCAGGAGATCATCGCGCGGAACCAGCAGGTCCAGAAGGTCCAGGACGACGGTCTCGCGCGCTGGACGGCGAAGGGCCGCGTCGACTTCCACTTCAAGCTCGCGCAGGGAGGGGGCTCGTTCGACATCTCGATCGAGAGCAACTACTTCTGGCGGCGCGGCGTTCCCCTCGAGTGGCAGCAGACGCGCTACTACGTCAACGGGAACATCGTGACGTGGAAGCGGATCCCCGAGATCCCGTTCATCCAGCCGGAGAAGGTCGTCACGCTGCCGCTGGATCTCACCTTCGACAAGACGTACGACTACCGTCTCGTCGGCGAGGACACGATCGAGGGACGGCGAGCGTACGTGCTCGCCTTCGAGCCCGCCGCCGCGCTCGCGGGGAAGAGCCTGTACCGCGGACGCGTCTGGATCGACGCGGAGAGCTTCGTGCGCCTGCGCACCTCCGTCATCCAGACGAACCTGGAGCCGCCGGTGCTCCAGAACGAGGAGACCGACACCTACGTCCCGATCCCCGCGGGGGAGGCCACCTACCGCCTGATCGGCCGGATCACGGGGCAGCAGCTGTGGACCGGCGGCGGGCGCAACTTCGTCGTCACCCGCGAGCTGACCTTCACCGAGTTCTCGATCAACCCGCCCGCCGAGGAGTTCGACCGCGCGCTCCGGGACGCGTACGCGTCGAACGACCAGATGCTCCGGGACACCGACGCAGGCTTCCGGTATCTCGAGCGGCAGCCGGACGGGGGACGCGTCGTCCGCGAGACGATGAAGACGAGCGCGCTCTTCGCGCTCGCCGGCGCGGTCCACGACGACGCGATCGACGGCACGGTGCCGATCGCGGGCGTCAACTGGTTCGACTACGACTTCCTCAAGAAGAACATCCAGGTGGACGTCTTCTTCGCGGGCGTCTACGCCTTCGCGAACCTGACCGACCCGTCGATCCGGGGGACCAAGGTCGATCTCGGCGCGGAGGCGTCCCTCGTCGCGCTGAAGCTCGACGAGAAGCTGTTCGTCGAAGGCGAGGAGGACCTGACCCAGCGCATCCGGCGACGGAGCCAGTATCTCAGCGGGCGCTTCGGCCGGCCGCTCGGGCAGTTCTTCAAGGTCGCGCTGATCGGCGACATCGCCTGGAACGCCTACGACGACAGCTCCGAGGCTCGCGACGCGCTGGCGGCGGCCAACGCCGCGAACGGGACGAGCATCGCGTTCGTCCTGCCGGCGAACCATCAGGTCTACGCCGCGACGCTCCAGGCCGAGTTCAACCGCAAGGGGTACTCGATCACGGCCGCGGGCACCGCGTCGAGGCGCTCCGAGTGGGAGCGGTGGGGGCTCATCGACGGCGCGTCGGGCTCGTTCCTCGACACGACCTTCGACTCGTCGCAGAAGTCGTTCCAGACCTGGAAGCTGACCGCGTTCAAGGAGTGGTACCTGCCGAAGTTCCAGAAGGTGAAGCTCGAGGCGGATTACCTCGACGGCCGGAACCTCGACCGGTTCAGCCAGTACCAGTTCGGACGGTTCGGCGACGAGAGTCTCGTCGGCTTCACCGGCACCGGCGTGCGCTTCGACACCGGGTATCTCGGCCGCGTCGGCTGGGCGTTCAACATGTTCAACGTGGTGAGGCTCGACCTGTCGGTGGAGTCCGCGCGCGTGCGCGACACGCTCGTCGACGACCGCTGGCGCAGCCACACCGGCGCCGGCCTCGCTCTCAACACGGTCGGGCCGTGGAAGACGCTGTGGCAGCTCAGCTACGGCCGCGCCCTCGCCTCGGACGTCGACGGGCTCGAGGGGAAACAGGAATTCCTGCTCGCCATCCTCAAGCTGTTCTGACGCCGGAGCGCTGCTGCCGCGATGGTATTCTGCGGCGGCGATGAAGCAGCTCTTCCAGGACCCGAAGACCGGGGACGTGCGGGTGGTGGAGCTGGCGCCGCCGGCGCTCCGGGCCGGGACCCTTCTCGTGCGGAACGCCTTCTCGGTGGTGTCGCCGGGGACCGAGCGCGCGACCGTCGCCACGGCGCGGAGCTCCTACCTCGCCACCGCGCGCGCGCGCCCGGATCTGGTCCGGAGGGTGATGGACACCGTCCGGCGCGAAGGGGTGTTGGCCGCCTACCGCAAAGTCCAGGCGAAGCTCTCCGAGCCCCGCGCGCTCGGCTA
>Ga0075418_10004674_pt1 | contig 15567 bp, 14 predicted proteins | sample SoiMetdeltSBSDD2_FD_81776 | JGI IMG/M metagenome (GOLD analysis project Ga0075418, IMG submission 81776) | Bulk soil microbial communities from a Populus tree surrounding site in Tennessee, USA - Soil MetaG P. deltoides SBSDD2 | ecosystem: Environmental > Terrestrial > Soil > Tree plantation...
CGATCGACCATGTCGGCGACGAAGTACTCGACCTTCACGTTCAGCCCATCGCTGATCTCCGCCTTGGCCTTCTTCAGCTCGTCCTCATGTCGAGCCGAAATCGCAATATTCGCCCCGCATTCGGCCAAGCCGCGGGCACACGCCTTGCCAATCCCCTTGCTGCCACCGGTGATGAAGGCGGTGCGTCCGGAGAGGTTGAAGAGTTCTTTGAGCATGGTTGATTGCCTGAAGTGAGGAATGGGCATCGGTTCGCTGAGATTTTTTACCATACCCGGCGGTCGAATTCACCACATGCATGCGGGCGTCAGCACAGCAGCAACCGCATCCACTCCAGGTCATAGTAGCGCCCTTCGTACTTGAAATATCGCGGATCGATAAAGTCCGCCTGGAAACCGAATGCCTCGTATGCGCGGCGGGCCGGTTCATTCCCCACGGTGATGCAGAGGCACACTTCCTCGAGTCCCGCTTGCTGGCGGGCACGTTCAATGCAGGCCGCCAACAGCTCGCTGGCCACGCCTTGACGTCGGCAGGCGGGCACGACGTACATGCCGGCAATCGTGGCGCGAAATCGCTGCCGCAGCCGCGTCGGCCGATTCAGCGAGGCGATCCCCACAAGGCGATCTTCATCCCACGCGCCGAACGTCATGCTGTTTTCGCTGGCTGCGAGCCGGAGCGCAAAGGCTTCCAGTTCGAGGGCCGCTTCCTCGGAATGGTCAGTGCAATAGGCTGTGGGATGATCGCGCAGCGACTCCAGCCGAAGGGCTTGGTACGCGGCGGCATCCTGGGACGTAAGTGCGCGGATTTGCATGGCCGAAAACCCTAATTTGCGCCCCGGATTCCGGACACGGACACCGGCGAGCGGAACGAGGTTCGTCGTACCGATCCTTACGGAAATCGCTCCACGAAGGAACTGATCGCTTCACAAACCTGCCGACTTTTTACGTCCACATGGGGATCATCGACGCTCGGTATGGTTCCGAGGATTGCCCCCAAACTATCCTTCATTCGTTCGAACGCTTCGACGGCCTCGATCTCCCCACCGAAGTAGCGCGTGTGGAACATCCAGCCGTAGATTCCACATGTGATGGCGAATGGGGCGTTGACAGTATCGCGCTCGAGCGTGATCCTCGCGCCCAACTCATGCTCTTCGTCGCGAAGAACGACGCCGTTCTCGGAGCCGGCTTGGCCGACGGTGGTCCCGCTTTCAATCGGCACCCACGCCATCGCTCTCTCCTCCGGCGAACTCCGACTTACAGCGCCCCCACCACCAAATCTCCCACCTCTCTCGTCCCATACCCCATTTTCCCCGCGTTCTGGCTCTTCATCTTCGTCCCGGTTACCTGCTGGATCGCTTTCATCACGCGAGCGCCGGCCTTAGGTTGGCCGCTCTGCTCCAGCAGCATGCTCATCGCGGCGATGGCGGCAATCGGGTTGATGACGTTCTGGCCGGTGTACTTGGGAGCGCTGCCGCCCATCGGCTCGAACATCGAGACGCCGCCCGGATCGGGGTTGATATTGCCGCCGGCCGCGACGCCCAGACCTCCCTGAATCATCGCCCCGAGGTCGGTGATGATGTCGCCGAACATGTTGGTGGTGACGATCACGTCGTAGTACTCGGGGTTCTTCACCATCCACATGCAGCAGGCATCGACGTGGTTGTAATCGGCCTTGACGTCGGAGTATTCCGTGGCGACGTCCTGGAACGTCCGCCACCACAGGTCGTGGCCGTACGTCAGGACGTTGGTCTTGGCCACGAGCGTCAGCATCTTCCCCTTGGGGTTGTTCCGCTTCCGCGTGAACTCAAATGCCCAGCGGATGCACCGCTCGCATCCCTTGCGGGTGTAGACCGCCGTCTGCGTGGCCACCTCGTCGGCCGTGTTCTTCTTCAGAAAGCCGCCAACGCCGGCATACATGTCCTCGGTGTTCTCGCGGACGACGACGAAGTCGATGTGCTCCGGCCCCTTGCCGACGAGCGGGCACTCGACGCCCGGAAAGAGTTTTACTGGGCGAAGATTGATGTACTGGTCGAGTTGGAACCGCAGTTCCAGCAGCAGCCCCTTCTCGAGAATGCCCGGCTTCACGTCCGGATGGCCGACCGCTCCGAGATAGATAGCATTGAACTTCTTCAATTCCTCGACACCTCCGGCGGGCAATGTCTCCCCCAACTTGAGGTACCGCTCGCCACCCCACTCGAAGGTTTTCGTTTCGTAGGTGAACCCTTCGAGCTTGCTGACGGCAGCCAGGACTTTGAGGGCTTCGGCAGTGACTTCGGGACCAGTGCCGTCGCCAGGGATGACGGCTAGTTTCAGGTGGGCCATTGGGGAGGGGCTAGGGATTGGGGGCTAGGGGCTAGAGAAAGGCGAGTTTACAAGAGTCCGCGAATATGGGCGAGCGGGGTGTGAACCGTTATTGACGGACCGCACACCACGTCCAGTGACGGTCGCTTGTTTGTTGGACGGTGTCGCCCGAATAACCGAAGGGCGCAACCAGGTCACGTACTTCGTCGAGCGTTAGCGCCGCGTGCAGAGAATCGGCGAACATCTGGCGAGCGTGGCCGCCTTCATTGCCGGCGTAGGTTTGAACCAGCTCGTCCAGCCGTGACTTCGACTCTGGCCGCAACAAGTCGCGGAAAAAGAGCAGGCCGCCGGATTTCACGACTCGAACCGCCTGCTGAAAAATCGTGCTTGTCTCCGGAATGTGATGCACGATGCTGTTGCTCATCACGACGTCGAAGAACCCATCCGCAAAGCCAAGCGTTTTGGCGTCGGTCTTGACGAGCTGGATTCGCTCGATCAGTCCGGCCGCTTCCACGTTGTAGCGGGCCAGCTCCAGCATGTGCGCCGCGGCATCGACAGCCATTACACGGCAATCCTTGAACCGGCGGCACAGTTCGATCGGGATTTGCGCTGTGCCGGTTCCGAGGTCGAGGACATCAACGGTCGATGGACACCTCTCGCTCTCCAGCGCCGCCAGCAGATCGGTCACGAACAGCTCGTTGACCGCACGATGGTCCATCGCGTCGTAATCTACCGCCTCCTGCTCCGTGCCCATCACCTCAGGTTCGAGAATCCGCGGCAGCGACATCAGAGATGCTCCCCGGCGTCGTCCGCCAGTGGTTTCACCCCGGCAATCCGCAGGTACACACCCCACGCGATCAGGACGATCGCCACCGCGACGTATCCGGCCGCATATGGAGCGACCTGGGCAAAAAGCTCGCTGGGGACCGCCGTAGGTGTCAGGTACTCCGTTAGCGACGGCTGCTCCCCCAGGGAATTCGGCGTCCACGGCAGAAAGAGCGGACTTCCCGGCACGGGAGAATGCATGATGCCGAAACAGGTGCAGGCGGCCGCAACCAGCACGAACGCCGCCGCTTTGAACAGCTTGCGGTCGATGATTGTCGCCAGGATCGTGGACCAGAGGAGGCTCGTAACGATGAAGCCGTTGGCAAGGATGCGGAGGATTCCTATTTTTTCCGCCGTCGGCGATCCTGCGGCGATATTGGCGGTCGGCAGGATTTCATCGATGAAAATCATGGCCAGCGTCGCCAGCGCGGGCACACAGGCGAACGCCACGGCCGCGTAATGCCGTCGCGGCGTGGCGAGAAAACTTTGGGCGGCGATTTCCAGCCCGACGAAGATCAGAATGGGAAATATCGTCGGCTTGGGAACGTAGACATACAAATAACCGACGAAGCCGAGGACCCCGGCCAGCCCGACGAAAACGGCGGTAGCGAGTGTGTACGCCGAGCGGCCCCCCATCGCTTTGTACGCGGGATGGCCGATGTACGGCGTCGTCTGAATCACGCCGCCGCAGAGACTGGCGACAAGCGTCGCAATCGCTTCGATGCCGATCACTGTGCCGGTGTCGTACTCATCGCCTGCGGCCGCGGCACTCTCGGTGCAATCGATGCCACCCACGACCGTCCCGAGAGCGAACGGAATGACGATCGGCAAGTAGTAGAGCGCGTCACCCATGCCGTCGAGCCAGCCAAAGCGAAAGACGCTGAGCCACTCATACGGCCACAGGCCCGTCTCCGGCTTGAAGTCGGTTGCCATCGCCGGCAAGCGCAGCATCTCCGGCAGCGACTGGTTCATCGCCAGCATCGCGTAGTACATGGCGCCGGCGATCACAAGCGAGCCGAGTGCGCCCGGAATCTTGAAGGGGAGCGGTATCCGCGCTACCAGTGCGGTGAGAATGACAGCCAGCGATACCAGACCGATGAGCGGCAGGTGCAGGATTTCCAAGAGAGGCAGGAAACTGATCAGCACCAGTGCCACGGCTGCGAGCGATCCGAGCAGCCCAGCGCGGGGAAAGATACGGCGGATCCAATTCGAGCCAAGTGAACAGGCGAACTTGAAGACGCCGCTGAGGAAAATGGAGCAAATGCCGACGTGCCATGTGTGCAGTGCGGCGTCAGTTGCCGTGGGATAGAGATCGGTCCGCTCAAGCGCACTTTTGAATGCCGGCCCAAGAACGAAAAACACCATCCCAAAAGTACTCGGCGTGTCGAGGCCCAAGGGCATGGCCGTCACGTCGCTGCGGCCTGTTTTTTTGGCGAGCTGAAGGGCCAGCCAGAAGAAGAGCAAGTCGCCGACGACGACGCCGATGGCGGTGCCCGGGAGCATGTACCGCAGGGCAATGTTTGTAGGAAAGTTAAAGACCGTAGCCAGCAAGCTGACCGTGAGAAGGAGGTTGGCGACGTTATCTAACATCAAGCCAAAAAAGGCGTTAACGTCGCCGGGAGCAGCCCATGAATAGCGCGGTTTGGACACTAGCGACTGCGTGGCATGTGGTTTGCGAAACGGGAAGGCTGGAGTCTAGGAAACGGACGCCCAGCCTGTCAATTTGGCGAAGGGGGAATCCCTAAGTACCATGACTGCTTCACGTTGGCAACGCTGAAACTTGGCGGGCCCAAGAGTGATATCTTCGCTATTTGCGGTATAATCCCTGGTATCATCCATATCTAGTTCCGCGGAAATGGTTGCGGCTCGTCAGCGAACCACTTCCTACCTGAACTCTTCCTCTAGCGGTTCGTAGGAAAGCATGAAGGACGCACGTTCCAGTACGATCACACGGCAGGCTGCGGATCAGCTTGCTGCGATGTCCGACGAAGAGTTGCTGCTTGCTTATCACCGCACCGGTGAGCGAGATTTGTTTTCCCAACTGGTGGCCCGATACGAGCGGGAACTCTATAGCTACTTGAGACGCTACTTGGGTGATGCCGAAATGGCGGAAGACGCCTTCCAGGCGGCATTTCTCCAGGTGCACCTGAAGTGCAAGCACTATGAGCCGGGCCGCGCCGTCCGTCCCTGGCTGTATACCATCGCGACGAATCAGGCGATCGACGCCCAGCGGCGAAATCGCCGGCATCGCATGGTGAGCCTGGATCGCACCGGTCCGGCGGACGGAGATGACGTTGGAAAGCTGCTCGACTTGCTGGTTAGCGCGGAGCCGTCGCCTTCGGCTCACTTGACCGCGATGGAGCGGCAGTCGTGGCTCGCGCAAGCAGTGAAAGTCCTGCCTGACGGGCTCCGCGATGTCGTGCAACTGGTTTACTTCCAGGAATTGAAATATCGCGAAGCCGCCGAAGTTTTGGGAATACCAGTCGGAACCGTGAAGAGCCGGCTTCATGCGGCCGTCGCCAAGTTGAACGAAGCCTGGAATCAATCGCACCACCAATCGACATGAGCCTGCGTCGCGAACAACTGCTCGGTTTCCTGCTCGGCGCCCTGGAGCGCGCCGAACATGAGCAGGTAGAGCGGGAGTTGGCTGCCAATCCTCAGCTTCGCCAGGAACTGGCCGAAATAAGGGCCGTGCTGGAAAAGGTGGGTATGGACCAACTGCCTGAGCCGCTCGAGCCGCCCGCCGGCTTGGCGGAGCGGACGTGCCAGTTCGTGGCCGCCAAAGCGGAGAACGCAGCGCCGGTTGCGCTGCCGCCGGAGCGAGGCGCCGGCGCGTCGTCACGGGCTTATACGTTCACCGATGTGCTGGTGGCCGCATCGGTCCTGCTGGTGCTCGGCGCCCTGGTATTTCCGTCACTGGTGCGCAGCCGGTTCCTGGCCAGACTGACTGCTTGCCAGAACAATCTGCGCCAAATCGGCATGGCCATGTGGCAGGACAGCGAGCTTGGGCCCGACCAACGGTATTCGCGGATTCCCTGGGAGGACGATCGAGCCGTGGCGGGCATGATGGGGTCGATCCTCGTGGAAAAACAATTGCTCGCAAACCCTGACGCACTGATCTGTCCAACGTCCGATCTGGCGGTTCTGCTGCCGGGTTTTCGCAATCCTACGATTACGCAAATACGAAATGCCTCGGGGCAGGAAATGATTCGACTCCAGCAGATTGCGGGAGGGAGCCTGGCCTATCCCCTTGGCTTCACGCAAGGCGGCCGGATCGTGCCGCCACGCAATACGTACCGGGAAGGCTACTGCCTTGTGGGGGAGGCCCCAGCTGCGGAAGTAGGCAACGCTAAAAGCGCCAGTCACGACGGCCGCGGCGGAAATATCTTCTTTGAAGACGGACATATCCGTTGGATTGAGGACTCTGGATACTCCCTGCTTCCCGATCATCCTTACCGCAACCGGCAAGGTCAGGCAGCGCCGGGGGTCGATCAAGACGACGCGGTGCTCGGCGGCAGCGATATGCATCCCACTCCGGTCATCTTCCCGCTGCGCCCTCAACCGTGAGCCGCCATCGCCTTGTTGCCGAGCGTTGCCGGTCATGCAGGGACATGCCGGCGATCCTTTCCGCCGTGCTTTCGCTTCTGCTTGTGGCTGCCGCGGGTGCGCCCGCCCCTGCCGCCGAGAAGCTCGACCGCTTCTCGCAGCGGCAACTGCACATGGGCGTCGAGTTCGAAATCGTCCTCTACGCGCCCGATTCGCAAGCCGCGGAAAAGGCATTCGCTGCTGGTTTTGAGCGCGTTGCGCAGCTCGACCGGATCATGAGCGATTACGATGCCGACAGTGAACTGTCCCGGCTCTCGGCGTCGTCGCCAACTCCCGAGCCGGTCGCGGTTAGCGACGATTTGTGGACGGTGCTGACTCATGCGCAATCGGTCAGCAAACGCAGCGATGGCGCGTTTGACGTCACCGTGGGGCCGCTGACCAAGCTCTGGCGGCGTGCGCGGCGGCAAAAGGAGCCGCCGACCAACGAGCAGATTGCGCGGGCCCTCGAGTCCGTCGGTTGCCAGCACATGGTATTGCTGCCTGAAAAGAAGGCCGTGAGCCTCAAACGGCCCGCCATGCGACTCGATCTGGGCGGGATTGCCAAGGGATATGCCGCCGATCAGGCCCTGGCGGCGATCAGCAAGCTGGAAATCCGCCGGGCGCTAGTCCGCGCCAGTGGTGACATCGCGATGGGCCAGCCGCCTCCGGGCGAGAGCGGCTGGCGCGTCGGCATTGCTCCGCTGGATGCCGAAAAAGAACCGGCGCGGTTTGTCTCCCTGGCCAACTGTGCGATATCGACTTCGGGCGATTCGCGGCAGCATCTGGTCGTCGGCGGCAAGCGATATTCGCACCTGATCGATCCACGCACGGGCTGGGGCGTCGAGGGACGCAGCAGCGTAACCGTGATCGCGCCCAGCGGCATTGAGGCGGACGGGCTGGACTCGGCGATATCGGTATGGGGGCCAGAGAAGGGACTAAAGCTGGTCGAGGACTCGAAAGGTGCCGCGGCGCTGATTGTCGTGGAAAAAGAAGGCAAAGAAGTGGAGTATCGCTCCACCCGGTTAGCCGATTTTGAGGTGATGCCCTAGCAGCCATTTGGGGACCAAACCAAGCGCTCGAAATCTTAAGCGAGCTTGACTCACGCCAAATCCTTCAGGAAAATTCCGAGACCCACTTGTTCGCTGGTGACATCCAAGGTCTGCGGTCGTGCCAAGCTTCGCTGTCATTCTTCCCGCCGCCGGCAAGAGCAGCCGGTTCCGCGATCAGCATTACAAGAAGCCCTTTGTTCCGCTGGAAAATCGTCCCGTCTGGCTGCACGCAGCGGAGAAGTTCACCGGCCGCGACGACGTCAGGCAGACATTGCTGGTCATTTCACCCGAGGACCGCGAGGCATTTCAGTCGAAGATTGGCGCGAATGCCGCCCTGCTGGGAATCGAGATCGTGGACGGCGGCGCCGAGCGGGCAGACTCGGTGGCTAATGCTTTGGCCCGCGTCCAAAGCGACATCGATTTCGTCGCGGTACACGATGCCGCCCGACCTTGTCTGGCCGACGAATGGATCGACTCCGTGTTTGCCGCGGCCGTCAAGAGCGGAGCTGCCATCCTGGCAACACCCATCAGCGGCACGCTCAAGCGTGTGACGACCGAACGGACGGTTCAGGAAACCGTGTCGCGTGACGGTCTGTGGGAGGCGCAGACACCACAGGTCTTCCGCCGACAATTGCTGGTGGATGCCTATGCCCGCCGCGGAACATTTCCGGCCACGGATGACGCCCAGCTTGTCGAGCGGCTGGGCCAGAAGATCACGATCGTCCCCGGATCGTCGATGAATCTCAAGATCACGACGAAAGAAGACTTGCGGCTGGCGGCGGCGATACTTAAGGCGCTTCCCAAGCCAAAGCTCTTGGGGCCGGCTCATCCCTTTGCTGACGACGACCTATGGAAATGAGTTGCTCGCGCTGATCCGCTGAACCGCGGCAATGCGAATCGCACTTTCGTTTCATCGCTCCAACCACAACTGATCGAGGAACATTTCAGGTGCATCGGTGGTAGGCAACGGTTTTCTCATCGCATTGACGCGGGATCACGCCAAGCGCATCTTCGCGCAACCAGACGACGAAAAACTGCGGCACCTCCTGGAAGAGCTGCGCCACCTGCCGGACCTCAAGAAGACCGAGCGGGTGCTGGAACTGGGGAACCTGTGGGACCCTTTGCACCGCTGCCTCACGGATGGGGAACTGGATCCGATGGCCGGCGGATCGCCGCTGAAAGAGGCGATTTTGGGGGGGCGGCAATTGCACAAGGGGAACGACTGGGCGGCTGCCCTGGTGCGTCCGGACATGACGCCGTTCGTGGCGGAGGCGCTGGGTGACGTCAAGGAGGACGAGTTTCGCAGCAAGTTCTTTGCACTGAATCCTGCTTCCTACGGACGTCCGATCGACGAAAAGCACTTCATGGAAGTTTGGGTTGCACTGCGGCAGGTCACGGTCTTCTATGAGGCTTCCGCTGAGAACCTGGAAGCGGTGATCTTTTCGGGCAAATTCGAATCGTAAGCCAAGGCTCGTTTGTTCCGTGTTGTAGCCCGAAGTCGCGTCGCCAAGGTACTACTTTGCTACTTGACGATTTTCCGCAAGTGCCGGACAATTCATCAATTAGAGCAAGTAGTCGCCTGCCGCGCTGGCACAGGGAATCTGGACCGGAAGAGCATTCGTTCTGCGCCTGCGCCCCTATTTTCTCCTCCCATGAATCCGCTGGTTATCGACGTTCGAACGACCGACGACCAACGTGACGTGGTCCATCGGGCGGTGCAAGCCGTTGTCGAAGGGAAGCTGGTCGTCTTTCCCCTGGAAACGGTCTATGTTGCGGCTGCCAGCGCGCTGAACGAACCGGCCGTCAACCGCCTGACACGCAAGTGCAAGGACCACGATCCAGGTCCTCTAACCCTGGCAGTCAAGAGCGTGGACGAAGTTTTGGATTACGTCCCCCAACTGCCGATTTTGGGTCAACGGCTGGCCCGCCGCTGCTGGCCGGGGCCGGTCACCTTGGAGTTGGAAGACGCCCAGCCCGATAGTCTGGTGCATCGTCTCCCCGCGGGGGTTCGGGGAGTGATCGCCAAAGGGGGCGAAATCCGCATCCGTGTTCCGGGACACCAGTTGATCCTGTCAGCGCTCCGTCTGCTGGCTGGTCCACTGGTGATCGCCAGCGCTCGCCGCCTGGGCGGTCCCGACTGTGTGACGGCCCAGCAAATGGTGGAACTGCTCAATGGGGACGTGGACGTGATCCTCGATGCCGGCAAATGCAAGTTTGCCCAGCCGTCGTCACTCGTTCGGATTACCGGACCATCTTTGGAGGTCAAGCGCAGCGGCGCCGTCTCAGAAGCCAACCTGAAGCGGCTGGCAAGCTGGATGGCTGTGCTCGTCTGCACGGGAAACACGTGCCGCAGTCCCATGGCTGAAGTCCTTTTGCGCAAGCGGCTGGCCGACAAGCTCGGCTGTCAGATCGGCGACCTCGAGGACCGCGGCATCCTGGTTCTAAGCGCGGGTACGTCCGCATCCACAGGCGGCCGCGCGGCTGAAGAGGCGATTGCCGCCATGAAGGAGAGAGGGTTGGATCTGAGTGCCCATGAAACCCAGCCTTTGGACGAGCGGCTGGTGACGTTTGCAGACGTGATCCTGACGATGACCCGTAATCATCGCGACGCAATCGTGTCGTGTTTTCCACAGGCCGCGTCACGCACGTTTGTGTTGTCGCGAGGCCGCACGGACGTGTCCGATCCTATCGGCGGACCGCAGGATCTTTATCGCCGCTGTGCGGACCAGATTGATGCCTACCTGACTGAATGGGTCAGCGAGCTCGATCTCGACGGGAAGTAGTCCAGCTTTGACGTCCCCATAATCCTCGCGAATCAGCGTCCATCTCGGCCTTTCGGCGCGCCGGTAGGGGACGTCCACGGGAATGCCTGACGGGGTTTTGCCAGCGCCACAAGTGCTAGCTGTCCCTGACCTTATCGTTCGTAGCGGTCCTAACAGGGCAGGTCCCAAAAAACCGCCCGCCAGAGCGCCATTTCATCAAGCTTTCTCTTGCGAGGATATTTCACCCGGATAAAGTCGATACTTGTTGCCCCGCCGCAGGCAAAAGGCCAGGTTTCGCACCGAGCAAGAACTTCCACGGCGTCATGGCTCCCTCCCGCCCTAACTCAGAAGAGATCGACGAACTGCTCCTCAACGCCCGACTGCGGGACGAGCTGGAGCCGTTCCTTGACGAGTCGATCCACATGTTTGACTCGACCCATGTGCCTACGCGGAAGGAAAACGAGTTTCTCGCGTCGATGCTCGCCTGGGAACGGGCCCCGGTACTGCCGATCAGTCGCTGGTTCGAGCCGGAACTCAAGCTTCCAGCGCCAGACAAGCTGAGTGACGCAGAAATCAGCCACCTGCTCGCCGATACGATTGAGAAGCTCTATTCCCAGCGGATCATGCTGGACTTCACCGAGCATCTCTCCGACCGTCAGCTCTACACCCTGATCTTGCGCGACATTCTGCCGTCGCCGGAGAAAAAGGTCGATCTACCGCGGAACTACCTCCACTGGCACTGCTTCGACGACAGCGACGAACCGGACATCTGGCTTCGCTATTACGCCAGTGATGATGAGCGCCAGGTTTGGAGGGAGGAGACCGGCCAGGCCCTTCCGCCTCAGGCCAAGCCGCCTTTTCCACGCCGCATGCCGCGGCGACCGCAGTAGGGGGCCATTTCTGGCCTCAGGTGTTAATCGAGGCCGCGTGCTGCGGTACGTTTGCCCGGGAGCACCGCATGGCTACTGCCCTGGCACCAACTGCGTCCGCGCAACCGCTCGCACTACCTGCCGGTCGTGTCTTTCTTGCAGCCCAGTGGCGGGCGCTGGCCATGCTCAACTGGGAGGTTGAACCGCGCCTCATCGAGCCCTATGTCCCCCGCGGAACCGAACTCGACTTTCACGAGGGCAAAACCTACGTCAGTCTGGTTGGCTTTCTGTTTCTCGATACTTACGTCCTGGGCATCCCCTTCCCGTGGCATCGCAACTTTGAGGAAGTCAACCTTCGCTTTTACATCAGCCGCCAGGAGAGCGGGATGGTGAAGCGGGCCGTGGGCTTCGTCCGCGAGATTGTGCCGCGCTGGGCAATTGCCCGCATCGCGCGCTGGTCCTACAACGAGCCGTACGTATGCCACGCCATGCGGCATCGGCATGATGGCTATTGCCGCCAGGCGACGCCGCAGCACGCCGAAAAGCTGCTCGTCGAATACGGCTGGTGCTGCAACGGTAACTGGCTGAGCCTGGGTGTGGAGTGTTCCGGCAGCCCTCAGTCGCTGGTGGCTGGCAGCCACGAGGAGTTCATCGCCGAACACTACTGGGGGTATTGTCGCCAACGGGATGGCGGCACGGTGGAATACCGCGTCGAGCATCCTCCGTGGCAGGTGTGGCGGACGAATCGCTGCTGGGTGACGGGCGGCATCGCGGACTTCTACCCTGAGGAGTTTCGCGAGATCTTGTCGCAGCCGCCGACGACCTCGTTGCTGGCCGATGGCTCTACCGTCCGCGTCTATCAGCCGCGGCGGATTGCCTGATTTTGAAAACTGCTTGCCTTCTGCCCCCTGAATGAGGTAGACTCACGGGCGACAGGGGACGATGTCTTTTGCCTATTCCGGTGGGAGAAGTGGCCATGTGCTGGACTCGGCCCTGCGCGCTGGCGGCGTCGTGGATTGTGTTCTCTCTCGGCGTCGCCGTTCTACCGGCGCGCTCCGCCGAAAAGGCCGCGCTCACTTCCAGTACGGCTGAAGCTTCCGCGCTGGTTCAGCAAGCTCTCGACAATGAAGTGGCCGGCGACGGTGCATCACGCAAGGACCTTCTCCAGCAGGCGGTCGCGCACGATCCGCAATATCCGCCGGCCCGCTGGCAGCTGGGGCACGTGCGGACGAGTGACGCCTGGCTGCCTGCTGCCGAAGCGATGGCCAAAGGCGCCGCTGCCGAGTTGACGGCACAGTACCAGGTGAAGCGCGCTGAGGCGCTTGACAACGCGGCACTCGAGCTCAAGCTCGCGCAGTGGTGCGTGAAAAACGACATGCAGGACAGGGCGCGGCTGCACTTCTGGCGCGTGCTGTCGAATCCAAGGGCAAGCCAGTTCCAGGTAAAAGATGCGGCCAAGGCACTGGATCTGGTCCTTGCGGGCGGGACGATCCTCACGCGGCAGGCGCTGAAAGGAGAACAGGAGCGTGAGCAGCGGATCGCCGATGCCATCGAGAAATATCGCCCAATTCTGGCCCATCTTCAGCCGGCGATTGACGGCGGCTTCGGTGAAAAGCACGACCAGGCGGCGCAGAAGCTGGCGGCGATCGACGATCCAGAGGTAATCCCGACGATCGAGACGTATCTCCGTGACCACCAGGAAGGTTTTGGCGAAGAGCTGGTCAAGCTGCTGGCAAAGTTCCCACAGTTTGAATCCACGCAGACGTTGGTGCGGTACGCGGTCGTCACTCCCTATTTGAGCGTCCGCGAGAGAGCGATTGCCGAGCTCAAGTCGCGGCCGCTGCACGACTATATGCCGACGCTGCTGGCGGGGCTGATCGCGCCGATCGAGTCCCAATACCAATTCCAGCGCGACGCCCAAGGCAATATCCACTACCAGCAAGTCTTCGTCCAGGAGCGCGCCGACGGGACGCTCGTGCGGCAATTGGATCAGCTTTACCGGGCGGAGACGCAAGTGATTTTGGGCAATGGGAATGGCGAAGGCGCAAGACGGGCGGCGTTCTTCAACGCCAGCGTCAATTATGCGATTCAATCGGGAATCGCAAACGAAATCGCGCGACACAACATTCAATCCAAGGCGGCCAAACTGGCATCCAATCTGAACAACGAATCAGTGATCCACGTTCTGACGCAGGTTTCTGGTCAGCAGTTGCCGGCCAAGCCGCAGGCCTGGTGGCAGTGGTGGCAGGACTACAACCAGGTGCACTACCCCAAGCAGACGTATCGCCTTTACGCATACAGCGTTCAGCCGTACGTCGCCAATGCGGTTGGCATCTCCTGCTTCGTCAAGGGCACAACGGTTTGGACCGAGCAGGGACAACGGCCGATTGAAACGGTCCAGCCCGGCGATCGCGTGCTGGCACAGAATCCAGACACCGGCGAGTTGTGCTTCAAAGTCGTGATCGGTACGACGCTTCGGCCGCCGACGGACGCCTCCAAGCTCACTGTCAACGGCGAAGCGATCACCACTACCCTCGGCCACCCGCTGTGGGTCACCGGCAAAGGCTGGGAGATGGCTAAGAACCTCCAGGAAGGAGACCAGCTACACGGCATCGGCGGCATTGTTAACGTGAACGCAATCGAGCCGCTGCCGAACAAGGTTGAGGCCCACAATCTGGTGGTTGACGATTTCAACACCTATTTCGTCGGCAATTGCGGCATGATGGTCCACGACAACACCTATCGCAAACCGACGCGGGCGGTGGTCCCCGGGCTGGTGCCGGAAGTCGCGGGCAAAATTGGGAAGTAAGCATTCAAAAGGGGAAGTGAGAATCTGCCATGTCACGTCGCCAGATTTTGTTGACTGTCCTGCTATTCGGCAGTGCTCTGGTTTTCTGCCACTGCCAAAGCGTTTTAGCCGAGCCAGCGTCCAGCAAGGACAAAGGGCCGTCAGCTGCCGCTGGTTTCGTAAAGCAGGCACTCGATAACGAAGTGGCGGGCGACGGTGAAGGACGCCGCAAGCTCCTGGAGCAGGCGATTGCCCTTGATCCCGCCTACCCACCGGCCCATTGGCATTCGGGACATCTTCGCGGGGCAGATTCCTGGATCGCCGCCGCCGAAGCGATGGCCAAGACGGCCGACTCCGAGCTGACGGCACAGTACACGGCAAAACGTGAGGAGGCCGCTGAAAATGCCGCGCTGGAGCTCAAGCTGGCCCAGTGGTGCGTGAAGAACGATATGCCCGACCGCGCGCGGTTGCACTTCTGGGGCGTGCTGAAGAATCCCAAGGCGAGCGAATCGCAAGTGGCCGATGCCGCGGCGCAGCTCGACCTGGTGTCCGTGGGCGGGATGATTCTCACTCGCCGGGAACTGAAGCAGGCGCAGGAGCGCGAGAAGCGGATTGCCGACGCCATCGAAAAATACCGGCCGATCCTGGCGCAGCTCCAGCCGGCCATCGACGGAGACTTTGGCGTCAAGCACGACACCTCGGCCGCCAAGCTGGCGGGGCTGGAGGACCCGGCCGTCATTCCGGCGATCGAGACCTACGTAACTGATCATCGCGAAGGTTTTGGCGAGGAGCTGGTCAAGTTGCTGGCCATGTTCCCGCAGGTCGAAGCCACGCAGACGCTGGTGCGGTTTGCGGTCCTCTCGCCGTTTTTGAGCGTCCAACAGCGCGCCACGGCGGAGCTGAAAAAGCGGCCGCTGCATGACTATGTGCCAACGCTGCTGGCCGGGCTCGTGGCGCCGATCGAATCGCAATATCGCGTCGAGTTCGACGGTCGCGGCAATATCCGGTACGCGCAGCGGCTGCGGCAGGAGGGTGCCCGCGCCAACTTCGATAATCAGCGACTGGGAACCATCCGGCCGGCTGACGTGCAGGACAACAAAGCAACGGTCGAGCATAGCGCTCGCGCCAAAGGGATACCAAACGGCTCGATGGCGTCCGCGTTTGTTTGGAATTTTGGAACCGAGCTGGCCCTCGTGGAACTGGCCCACCGGCTGGAAGCGGACGACTTGCGGGCCAAAGCGCACAACCTGAATCATCGCACGCAAAACCGAGCGATCCTGCGGACACTGGCCGCCGCGACGGGTCAGCAGATTCCGGAGGACGTCGGCAGGTGGTGGCAGTGGTGGCAGGACTACAACCAGCTTCATTATCCCAAGCCCACCTACCAGTGGA
>Ga0075418_10004675_pt1 | contig 15567 bp, 13 predicted proteins | sample SoiMetdeltSBSDD2_FD_81776 | JGI IMG/M metagenome (GOLD analysis project Ga0075418, IMG submission 81776) | Bulk soil microbial communities from a Populus tree surrounding site in Tennessee, USA - Soil MetaG P. deltoides SBSDD2 | ecosystem: Environmental > Terrestrial > Soil > Tree plantation...
GCCGGACGGCAGCGCGAGCGTCCGGTGCTCGGTCGAATCGACGAGCACCACACGCGGCCGCGGCGGAGCGCCTTCGATCCTCTCGGCGACCTGCGCCGCGATGCGGTCGAGGTAAGGCTGCGCGGCCGGCGACGCGACGAATCGCCACCGCGACGCGAGCGCGCTCCGGACCTCGTTCTCGGCGGCGGCGGCGATGTGCCGGTCGGGAAGCTCGGGCGGGACCCGTCCGGAGGCGCAGGCGGCGCACTGGTGCTCCCCGTGGGGGAGCAGCGCTTGGGCGAGGAACGGAAGCCCGCAGGACTCGCAGGTGAAGACGATCTGCGGCGCGGCCGTTCCGGTGGCGACACGCGTGCCGCAGCGGCGGCAGCGATGGAGCGAGCGGCCGCCGAACGAGGGAGCGGTCACGAGCGAGGATCGCGTCCACGCCTCCCCGCACCTCGGACAGGACGCGGTATCGGTCCCTACTTCGGCGACGTCCATCGCGCCCACCCCCAAGCCGCCACCACGCCGGTCGCCGCGCCCGCCGCGACCCCCGTCAACGTCTCGCCTCCCGACATCCAGCTGATTCCGGTCCCCGCGATCGCGCCCGCGGCGACCCACATCGCAAGGGTCGCGATCGTCGCCTGCGATTCCGGAACGGCCTCCGCCAGCGCGTCCATATCGCCCTCACCGACCGTTTCAGGGAGGATATCGCTCTCGGCGACCGGCGGCACCGACGCCTCGAACGCTCCGCGGCGCGCCATCTCCGGGATCGCCGGAAGCGGATCGGGATCCTTCCAGAAATCGGGGACCGTCGCGGCCACGGCCGCCGCCGCGGCGCGCGCGACCGGCTGCGCGCGGCTCGCGTCCACGATCCGGTACGTCCGCTGGTGGGAGAGATCGACGTCCGAGTCGCATCGCCCACACCGCGCGCGCGCAGCGGTTGGAGGCCGATCGAGTTTGAAGTGCGTGCCGCAGCTCGGACAGTTGGCGATCACGACGGTGTCTCCCCGCGGACGAAGTCGGGCCGTGCGAGAACGTAGGGCCGCCGCCGAGGGGGGTCAAGAAAGCGCCGGGAACGGCGCTTTATTCGCCGGGATTTCGTGCCGGCGTGCTATCCTGGCGGCTTTCGTCGAAGGGGTCTCCGATGAAGATCTACGACGGACCGGACATCCGCAACGTCGCCCTGATCGGCCACGGCGATTGCGGCAAGACCTCCCTCGCTTCGGCGCTGCTGTTCGTCGCGGGGGCGGTCAACCGCCTGGGTCGCGTGGACGACGGGACGACGACGACCGACTTCGACGACGAGGAGATCGAGCGGAAGATCTCCCTGCAGACGTCGCTCGCCCACCTCGAGTGGCGGAACACGAAGATCAACCTGATCGATACGCCGGGATACGCGGCCTTCGTCGCCGACGCCAAGGCCGGCCTCTCGATCGCGGACGCGGCGCTGCTCCTGGTCGAGGCGGTCGCGGGCGTGCAGGTCATCACCGAGCGGGTCTTCAAGTATTGCCAGGAGTACCTGGTCCCCCGGATCTTCGTCATCAACAAGCTCGATCGGGACAACGCCTCGTTCGAGCGGACGATGAGCGCGATCTCCGAGCGCTTCGACCGTCGCGCGGTGCCGATCCAGGTTCCGATGGGCTCGGAGTCGGGGTTCGAAGGCGTGATCGACCTCATCACGATGAAGGCCCACCGCTACGCGAAGGACGGCAGCGGGCAGGTGACCTCGGGCGACGTTCCGGCCGACCTGCAGGAGATGGCGAAGGAGTATCACGGGAAGCTCGTGGAGATGGTCGCGGAGAGCGACGACTCCCTGATGGAGGTGTACTTCGAGAGCGGCGAGCTTCCGCACGACCGGATGGTGGCCGGGCTCCACAGGGCGTTCCTCGAGCGCAAGGTGTTCCCCGTCGTCGTGGCGTCGGCGACGCGCGCGATCGGCATTCGCAGCATCCTCGACGCGGCGGTGGAGCTGATGCCCGCTCCGTCGGAGCGCCCGCCGCGCGTCGGCGTCGTCCCGTCGACCGGGGCCGAGGACTCGCGCCCTCCGTCCGCGGAGGCGCCGGTCTCCGCGTTCGTCTTCAAGACGATCGCGGATCCCTACGCGGGGCGCATGTCCCTGTTCCGGGTGATCTCCGGCACGCTCAAGGGAGACACCCCCGTCCTGAACGTCAACCGCAACGTCCCCGAGCGGCTCGGGACCGTCAACCTGCTCCAGGGCAAGCAGCTCGTGCCGATCGCGGCGCTCCGGGCGGGAGATCTCGGTGTGGTCGCCAAGCTGAAGGAGACGCGGACCTCGGATACGCTCGCGGATCCCGCGGCTCCGATCCAGTACCCGCCGATCGCGTTCCCCGAGCCGGCGATCTCGTTCGCGATCGAGCCGAAGTCCAAGGGGGACGAGGACAAGATCTCGACCGCGCTCGCGCGCCTGATGGAGGAGGACCCGGTGCTCCGCGTCGCCCGCGACAGCCGGACGCACGAGCTCCTCGTCAGCGGGAACGGCCAAGTCCACGTCGAGGTCGCGATCGCCAAGATGAAGAAGAAGTTCGGGGTGGAAGCGGTCCTGAAGCAGCCGAAGGTCCCCTACCTCGAGACGATCAAGCGGAAGGTGCCCGCCGTCCAGGGCCGGCACAAGAAGCAGACCGGGGGCCGGGGCCAGTTCGGCGACTGCTGGATCGAGCTCGAGCCGCTCCCCCGGGGCGGCGGATTCGAGTTCGTGGACAAGATCTTCGGCGGCTCGATCCCGCAGAACTTCCGCCCCGCGGTGGAGAAGGGGATCCGCGAGTCGGCGGAGCGCGGCTGGCTCTCCGGGAATCCGGTCGTCGATTTCCGCGTGATCCTCACCGACGGGTCGTACCACGACGTCGATTCGTCGGAGATGGCGTTCAAGATCGCGGGCTCGCTCGCCTTCAAGGCCGCGATGGAGCAGGCCCGCCCGACGATCCTGGAGCCGATCAACAACGTGGAGATCACCGCGCCCGAGGAGAACATGGGCGACATCATGGGCGACCTCTCCTCGCGCCGCGGCAAGCCCCAGGGGATGGAGACGCAGGGTCGCTACCAGGTCATCAAGGCGCTCGTGCCGCTCTCCGAGATGCTCACGTACGCCTCCACGCTGAAGTCGATCACCTCCGACCGCGGGACCTATCACATGGAGTTCGACCACTACGACGAGGTCCCCGCGCAGGTGCAGGAGAAGATCGTCGCCGATTACGCCCGTCACCGGCAGCAAGAGGCGGAGAAGTAGAGGCGGCGTGACGCGCGACTGGGTCTACATCGGCGAGCTTGCGGATCACGTCGGAGCGAACGTCCAGCTGCGCGGCTGGATCTATCAGAAGCGCTCGTCGGGCAAGATCCGGTTCGTGGTCCTGCGAGACGGAACCGGATACCTCCAGTGCGTGGCGGGCATCAAGGACGTCTCCCCCGAGGTCTTCGAGGCGCTCGATCGCGTCACCGCGGAATCTTCGGTGGCGATCCGCGGCGTGGTGCGGAAGGACGACCGGGCGCCCGGCGGCTACGAGCTGGGGCTGACCGACCTGCGGATCCTGCACCTGGCCGCCGAGTATCCGATCCAGCCGAAGGAGCACGGGGTCGAGTTCCTGTTCGACCACAGGCACCTGTACCTCCGCTCGAAGACGCCCCACGCGGTCCTGACGATCCGCAACGAGGTCGTCCAGTCCTGCCGGGACTTCTTCTACCAGCGCGACTTCGTCCTGATCGATTCCCCGATCCTGACGCCGAACGCCTGCGAGGGGACGTCCACGCTGTTCGAGACCCCGTACTTCGACGAGAAGGCCTACCTGACGCAATCCGGCCAGCTCTACCTCGAGCCGGCCTGCATGGCGTTCGGCCGGGTGTACTGCTTCGGGCCGACGTTCCGCGCGGAGAAATCCAAGACGCGGCGTCACCTCACCGAGTTCTGGATGATCGAGCCGGAGGTCGCGTTCCTCGAGCTCCCGGGGCTGCTCGAGCTGGCCGAGGAGTTCGTCTCGTACGTCGTCGGCCGCGCGCTCGACCGCTGCCGGGAGAGCCTGAAGGTTCTCGAGCGGGACACGTCGCTGCTCGAGCGCGTGGTCCCCCCGTTCCCGCGGATCACCTACGACGACGCCGCGCGAGCGCTCGCGGAGCCGGAGGCCCAGGCCAAGATGCGCGAGGCGGGGGCTCCCGCGTTCGCCTACGGGAACGACTTCGGCGGCTTCGACGAGACGCTCCTGACGCGGCGCTTCGACCGGCCGGTGATGGTCACGCACTGGCCGGCGGAGATCAAGGCGTTCTACATGCAACCCGACGCGGACGACCCGACGAAGGCTCTGTGCGTGGACATGCTCGCCCCCGAGGGGTACGGCGAGATCATCGGCGGCAGCCAGCGGATCCACGACCACGATCTGCTCGCCAAGCGGATCGCCGAGCACGAGCTCCCCGAGGCTGCGTTCCGCTGGTACCTCGACATCCGCAAGTACGGGACGGTCCCGCACTCCGGGTTCGGAATGGGGATCGAGAGGTGCATCACCTGGATCACCGGGCTGCCGCACCTCCGCGAGGCGATCCCCTATCCGCGGCAGATCAACCGGCTCTACCCATGAGCCGCACGCGCGTCGGCGTCGTCAGCCTCGGCTGCTCGAAGAACCTCGTCGACACCGAGGTGATGCTGGGGCATCTCGATCGCGCCGGGTGCGCGTTCGTGACCGACCCGGCCGAGGCCGACGTCGTGATCGTCAACACCTGCAGCTTCATCGAGGCGGCGCGCGAGGAGTCGGTCCGCGCCATCCTCGACGCGGCGTCGATGAAGGAGTCGGGGGGCGTCAAGCGCGTGGTGGTGGCGGGCTGCATGGTCCAGCGCTACCGCGAGGAGCTCGCGCGCGAGCTCGCCTCCGACGTGGACGCATTCGTGGGGCTGGACGAATTGGACACGATCGTCGCTGCGGTCGGATTGGCGCCGAAGCCCAAGAGCGATCTGCCCCTGTTCGACGACCGGGGAGCCCGCTACCTCTACGACGCCGCCACGCCCCGCAAACTGGCCACCCCGCCGTGGACCGCGTACGTGAAGATCGCCGAAGGCTGCGATCACACCTGCTCGTTCTGCGCGATCCCGTCGTTCCGGGGCGCGTTCCGATCGCGCCCGCGGGCGGACGTCGTCGCCGAGGCGGAGTCGCTCGCGTGCCGCGGCGTTCGCGAGATCAACCTCATCGCCCAGGACTCGAGCCATTACGGGCGGGATCGTCGGGACGAGGGCGGCCTGCCCGAGCTTCTCGAGGCGCTCGACGGCGTGCCGGATCTCCGCTGGGTGCGCGTGCACTACCTCTACCCGAACACCATCACGGACCGGCTCGTCGAGACGATGGGGCGCTGCCGGACCGTCGTGCCGTACGTGGACATCCCCCTGCAGCACGCCGATCCCGGCGTCCTCCGCCGGATGCGCCGGGGGGGCTCCGCGGAGAGCCACCTCGCGCTCCTCGACCGGTTCCGCGCCGCCATCCCGGGGGCCGCCCTCCGCAGCACGTTCATCGTCGGATTCCCCGGCGAGACCGAGGCCGAGTTCGAGGCCTTGCTCGCGTTCCTCGAGGCCGCCCGCCTCGACCACGTCGGCGTCTTCACCTACTCACACGAGGATTCCACCTCCGCCCACGCCCTGGCCGACGACGTCCCGAAGGCGACCAAGGCGCGACGCCGCGCGCGTGTGATGGAGGCGCAGCAGGCGATCGCGTTCGAGAAGAACCTGCGCCGCGTCGGCTCGACCGCCGAGGTCCTGGTCGAGGGAGCGCACCCCGAGACCGAGCACCTGCTCGTCGGCCGCATGGCGACCCAGGCGCCCGATGTCGACGGCCAGATCCTCATCAACGACGGCCACGCCGCCCCCGGGACGTTCGCGCGCGTGACGTTCACCGAAACCGCGGGGTACGACCTCGTCGGACGCATCGTCGGTGCCGCGTAGCGACAAGGTCGCGGTCGCGCTCGCGACCGGCCTCGGCATCGGCTACGCCCCGATCGCCCCGGGGACGTTCGGGTCCCTCCCCGCGCTCGCGATCGCTTGGGCGCTCGATCGCGCGGCGGGAGGGTTCGGCGTCGCCGCGGGGGCCGCGCTCTTCGCGCTCGTCGGCACGTGGGCGGCGGACCGTGCGGCGGCGCATCTGGGCGCCTCCGATCCCGGGCCGGTCGTCGTCGACGAGATCGCGGGACAGCTGGTGACCCTGATGTTCGTGCCGATCGCGCCGCGCGTCCTGATCGCCGCGTTCCTCCTGTTCCGCGCGCTCGACGTCATCAAGCCCTGGCCCGCGAACCGTCTCGAAGCCCTCCCCGGTGGCTCGGGTATCATGGCCGACGACCTGATGGCCGGGCTCTACGCGAATCTGCTCGTCCAGGGGCTCGTCGCGTGGCGTCCCGCTTGGCTGGGCCTCTCATGAACGTCTGGAACTCCCTGGATGCCTTCCCCACCGGACGCGAGCCGGTCGTCGCCACGATCGGCAACTTCGACGGCGTCCACCTCGGTCATCAGAAGATCCTCGCGAGCGTGGCGCAGGCGGCCGCGGCGCGATCGTCCCCCTCGCTCCTCGTGACCTTCGAGCCGCACCCGCTGGCGGTGGTGGCCCCCTCGCGCCGGCCGAAGCTCCTCCAGACGCGGCGGCAGAAGATCGAGACGCTCCAGGCGACCGGCCTGGACGGCGTCCTGATCCTGCCGTTCGACCGGGAGATGGCGGCGCTCGACGGCGAGGAGTTCTTCGGCCGGTACCTCGGGACGCGGGTGCGCTTCGCCTCGGTCCACGTCGGGAGGAACTTCCGGTTCGGGCACGCGCGCGGCGGCGACATTCGCCTGCTGGAGTCGGTGGGCGCCGCGCAGGGCTTCTCCGTCGTCTGCGTCCCTCCGGTCGAGGTGGACGGCGAGACCGTCTCGTCCTCCGCGGTGCGCACGGCGGTCGAGGACGGGGACGTGGCGCGGTCGTACCGATTCCTCGGCCGCCCGTTCGCGGTGTCGGGCGAGGTGATCCGCGGCGCGGGGCGCGGGCGACTGATGGACTTTCCGACCGCCAATCTCGCCGTCGAGAACGAGATGATTCCGAGGCGCGGGGTCTACGTCACCGAGACCCTCGCGTTCGCCTTCCGCTATCCGTCGGTGACGAACGTCGGCGTGCGGCCGACGTTCGGCGGCACCTCCCTGTGCGTCGAGTCGCACCTCATCGACGCGGACGAGGACCTCTACGGCGAGCGGATCGAGGTCCGCTTCCTCGCGCGGCTCCGGGACGAGATGACGTTCGAAGGTCCCGCGCAGCTCGCCGATCAGATCGCGCGCGACCGGGCGGCCGCCGTGTCGTACTTCTCGAGCCCGAGCTTGTCCCGCTCCTGACCGCGCGCCTACCGCCAGACGCCGCCTTCGGCGAGACGGAACCCGAGGTCGAAGTGCGTGTACGGCTGCTGGTAGAGCCAGTCCCGTCCGAACGTCTGACACGACAGCTCGGGGCGGCCGTCCACGCCCTGCATCACGCCGTCCCAGGGGGCCCGGTAGGAGCCGCCGCGGACCACGTGGCACCGCCCCTTGAGCCGGCTCCGCTTCCACGGCGAGATCAGGGTCGCGTAGTTCGCGAAGCCCGAGGGGCCGGTCGGGTCCTTGCGCGGGGACTTCGCGTAGTACCGCTCGTCGTACCAGTCGGCGGTCGCCTCGGCGACGTTTCCCGCGATGTCGTAGAGGCCGTAGCCGGTCGGCGGATACGAGCCCACCTCGACCGTCCCCTCCGACCAGGTCAGGAAGATGCGCGCGCGATCGCGCTCGCGCTCCGGCCCCCAGGGGTACTCGACGCCCTCCCGGCCGCCGCGCGCCGCGCGCTCCCACTGGGCCTCGGTCGGCAGGTGGAAGTCCCGTCCGGTCCGATCCGACAGCCACGCGCAGTACGCCGCCATGTCCGACCAGCTGATCATGACCACCGGGTGGCGCGGGTGCTCCGTGACGTAGTTCTTCCCGAGAGGGTTCACCTCCGCGAAGTCGGGGTCGGGAGGCGAGGGGCGCCCGGTCGCGTCGCAGAAGCGCTCGTACTCGGCGTTCGTCACCTCGTAGCGCGCGAGGCGGAACGGGGAGATCTCGACCGCGTGCGCGGGACGCTCGATGTCCCGCCCGCGCGCGTCGTCCCCCATCGTGAACGTCCCACCGGGGATGTCCACCATGTCGGGGAGGATCGGCTCGACGTCGTGACGCACCTCGCGATACGTGACCGGGTTCTGCTTGATGGCGGCGACGGCGACGAGCGCTGCGACCGCGATGGCGGCCAGGATCGCCGCGACGCGAAAGCTCTTGGCTCCCATCGGCGCCGAGAATAGCATCGCAGCGTGGCGCTCCACGACGACACGCTCGCCAGCGGATCCGCGGGGCCGGGGCTGACGCCCGTGACGCAGGTCGATCCGCGCCTGCTCGCCTCCACGCGGCCGCGCGGCTACTTCGTGACGTTCGAGGGGATCGAAGGCTCGGGAAAGACGACCCAGATCGCGAGGCTCGCGGAGAAGCTCCAGGGCGCCGACGAGACGGTCGTCGTCACGCGCGAGCCCGGGGGAACGAGGGTGGGGCGCGGGCTCCGCGCCGTGCTCCTCGGCGACGAGGTGCTCCGTCTCTCGCCGCTGTCCGAGCTGCTGCTCTACGTCGCGGACCGCGCGCAGCATCTCCACGAGATCGTCGAGCCGGCCCTGGCGGCGGGAACCCACGTCCTGTGCGACCGCTACCTCGACGCCACGCTCGCCTACCAGGGGTACGCGCGCGGGCTCGACCTCGACCTCATCCGCCGCTTGCACGAGCATCCGCCGCTCGATCGCCGCCCCGATCGCACCGTGCTCCTCGATCTGGATCCCGAGCTCGGGCTCGAGCGGGCACGACGTCGCAACGACGAGCTCCGGCTCGAGCGGGCGGAAGGGCGCTTCGAGCGGGAGCCCCTGGACTTCCACAGGCGCGTCCGCGACGGCTACCTCGCGCTGGCGGAGGCCGAGCCGTTCCGCTTCCGGATCATCGCCGGCGAAGGGAGCGCGGAGAGCGTCGGGGCGCGCGTGGACGACCTCTTGTCGGACCTCTTCCCCGCCCTCGACTCGGACGAGCCCGCATGATCGCCCCGGAGGTCCTCGGCCACGAGCACGCCCGGACGGTGCTCGCGCGCCTGCTCGCCTCGGGGCGGCTCCCGCATGCGTTCCTGTTCCACGGCCCGGAGGGAATCGGCAAGGGCCGCGTCGCGCTCGCCCTCGCGCAGGCGCTGGTCTGCGAGTCGCCCACGGCGCAGGGCGAGGCCTGCGGGACGTGCCTCGGATGCACGAAGGCCTCGCACGGAAACCACCCCGACCTCATGATCACGACCCGGCTCCCCAAGAAGGAGAAGCGTGGAGCCGGGCGCGGGGGGGAGGAGCCCGACGAGGAGGACGACGGTGTGCCGGAAACCGGGAGCGGAGACCTGCGCTCGTTCATCGTCGTGCCCCAGATCCGCGAGCTGACCCGTCACGCCTCGTTCACCCCGCGCGAGGCGGGCCGCAGGGTGTTCATCGTGGACCCCGCCGACCGCATGAACGCCGAAGCGCAGAATGCCCTGCTCAAGACGCTCGAGGAGCCGCCCGGGGCGGCGGTGCTGATCCTCGTCGCGTCCCGTCCTCACCTGCTCTTGCCGACCGTGCGCTCGCGCTGCTTCCAGCTCGGCTTCGGCCCGATGCCGCCGCAGGACCTGGCGCGGGCGCTCGCGGCGCGAGGCATGCCCGACGGCGAGGCGCGGGCTCGGGCGGCGCTCGCGGAGGGCCGCCCCGCTCGCGCCGCCGCGCTGGACCTCACGCGGCTGGCCGAGCGCCGCGACGCGCTCCTCGATGCGCTCGAGGCCCTCGCGACCACACCCGCGCGCGCGGCGGACATCCCGGCGGTCGCCGCCGCTCTCGCCGGCGAGGACGAGGCCGATCTCCTCGAAGGCCTCGACCTCGCGGCCGCGCTGCTCAGCGACGTCGCACGCCATGCATCGGGACGGGGCGCGCTGCTCCACGGCGACGCCGTCGATCGGATCGCGACGCTGGCCCGCGCGCTCGGCGCCGAGCGCGCGGCCGCGATCGTCTCGCTGATCGACCGCACGCGGGGCGACCTGCGTCTCAACGTCAACAAGGCGCTCGCGCTGGAGACGATCCTCGCCGCGGTCGCCGGAGGGCCTACCGCCGCCTGAGCCAGGCCAAGGCCTCGACGTGCGCGGTCTGCGGGAAGAAGTCGTAGGGCGCGACGCGCTCCAGCACGTAACCTCCCGCGGCGAGCGCGGCGGCGTCGCGCGCGAGCGTCGCCGGGTCGCAGGACACGACCGCGATCCGCGGCGGGCCCCAGGTCGCCAGCCGGGACGCCACGCCTCGTCCGAAGCCCGTCCGCGGCGGGTCGGCGACGACGAGCGCCGGAGGCGCGTTCCCGGCGCGCGCCGCGAGGAAGCGCAGGACGTCCGACCGGACGAGCGCGACGTCGAGCCCCAACCGCCGCGCCGCCTCGTCGCCGCACGCGATCGCGTCGGGGTCCGCGTCCACGAGCGTCGCCCGTGTCCCGCGCCGGGCCGCCGCGAGGCCGATCGCGCCGACGCCGGCGTAGAGCTCGACGAGGTCGTCCGGATCGCCGGCCTCCTCGAGGAGCCGGCGGCCGAGGGCCTCCGCCGCCGCGGCGTGCACCTGGAGGAAGGTGCCGCCCGGGACCCGGAACGTCGTTCCGAGCACCTCCTCCTCGATCCAGCCCCGACCGGCGACGACCTCCGTCCTCGATCCGCCGCGGCGGCCGGGGGTCGACACCAGCCGAACCACGCCGACCAGGTCGGGATCGGCGGCCATCGCCGCGCGCGCGAAGGAGGCGATCGGCGGGACCGAGCCCGCCTCGCCCCGCAGCGCGAGCAGTTTCTCCGCGCTCGATCGGGAGACGCGGAGGATCAGGCGCGCATCTCCGGAGGCGTCCGGAGGCCGCGAGCGGACGAAGTCCAGCAGAGGCTGGAGAGCGGGGTGCGCGATCGTGCAGGACGGCACGTCGAGGATGGCCTGCGGATCGTCCACGCGGTGGTATCCCCAGCGCGTTCCGCCTCCCGGAACCCTCGCCGGCGTCAGCTCGATCCGGGTGCGGTAGCCGAGCGCCGGGTCGATCGGCACCAGGTCGGCGACGGGGACGTCCCGGAACCCTCCCAGCCGCTCGAGGGCGTCCACGACGAACCGCCGCTTGGCCTCACGCTGGGCCGTCTCGGCGACCGGCATCATCGGGCACCCTCCGCACCGCGACTGGAGCGGGCACGGGGGCACGCGCCGGTCCTGGGACGCGTCGAGGAGCCGGCGGACCACCGCGTCCACGTGCCGTCCGTGATCCCGGATCGGGAGCGCCTCGACCCGGTCTCCCGGGACGGCCCCCGCGACCATCCAGACCTTCCCGGCGACACGTCCGAGTCCCCGGCCCCCGGCCGCCCAACGATCGATCGTTACGCCGGTAACCCCATTGGGTTGGGTGGAGGGACGATCGGGACCCGACATCTTGTATTTTCCTGTTGACATCCCCGCCACCCGGCGTTAGGGTCGCGTTGCGTTCGGCACGGCTGTCTTGGAGTGGGGTGCTGATGGAAGCGTCGTCGGACGTTGCTCGCTCTCCCCGGCGGAGGGTCATCCCAATTCGACTCGACCCGCCAACATCCACCTTTCGGTCCGTCGGTAAGACGAGCCGGAGGGTCGGTCCCTGTGTACCCACCCTCGATATCTCGACCCGTGCCTGGGAATCCCGATACCGGGGGGAGCGAACAGCGTCCGACGGATTCTACACGCCTGGCGACGGGACTCAAGTCCTTCCTTAGCGCGCGCAGAATCCGTCCTCGAAAAGTCAGAATACGTCCTTTCGCGGCGCTTTACGCCTCCTTCGCGTCGCCGTACATCTTTGCCGGCGCCTGGATTCTAGGGGGAGGCCAGGTGGCCTCTGGGAGCCGCGAGATGTCGGGCGAACCGGGGGGTAATCGTCGGCATCGCGCGGCTCCGTTCTTTTTCGGGGCTCAATAGCCGCGCAGCCGCTCCAGGAACGCGTCCACGTTCGCCCGCGTCTCGGTCAGCGCGTCCCCGCCGAACTTCTCGAGCAGCGCGTCCGCCAGGACGAGCGCGGCCATCGCCTCGCCGACCACGCCGGCCGCGACGATCGGCACCGTGTCCGTTCGCTCGACGTCCGCGGTGAAGGCTTCCTTGGTCACCAGATCCACCGACGGGAGAGGCCGCGGCAGCGTCGCCAGCGGCTTGAGGTACCCGCGGAGGCGCACGATCTCGCCGTTGGTCATGCCTCCCTCGATCCCTCCGGCCCGATTGCTCGCGCGCGTGAAGCGGCGGGTCCGCGCGTCGTATCCGATCGGATCGTGGGCCTCGCGCCCCGTTCCCGCGGCGACCTCGAGGCCGGCGCCGATCGAGACCGCCTTGACGGCCTGAATCGAGAGGATCGCGCCCCCGAGCCGGGCCTCGATCCGGCGATCCCAGTGGACGTGGCTCCCGAGACCCGGCGGGACCCCGCGAGCGATGACCTCGAAGCAGCCGCCCACCGAGTCCCCCGCCCGCCGCGCGGCATCGACCTCCGCGATCATCGAGGCGACGGTCTCCGTGCTCGGGGAGCGCATGGGGGCGTCGTCGGGGAGCGCCAGGAGCGCGTCCACATCCTCCCCCTCCGCGTCCGGGGCGGTGACCCGGCCCACCGCGACGGTGCGGCTGGTCACCACGGCCCCGATCTCCCGGAGGAGCGCCTTGGCCAGCCCCCCGGCGGCGGTGCGCGCCGCGGTCTCCCTCGCGCTCGCCCGCTCGAGGATGTCGCGCGCGTCGTGCGTCCCGTACTTCTGCGCGCCGGCGAGGTCCGCGTGCCCCGGACGCGGACGCGTCACGGCCCGGAGCTCGTCCCCTCCGGGAGGATCGCCCTGGGTCGCCATCGCCTCGGCCCAGCTCGCATGGTCCCGGTTGCGGATCACGAGGGCGATGGGCGACCCGAGCGAGCGGCCGAACCGGACTCCTCCGAGGATCTCGACCTCGTCCGATTCGATCCGCATCCGGCCGCCGCGGCCGTAGCCCCCCATGCGCCGGACGAGGTCGCGATCGAGCGCGGCCTTGTCGATCGGAACTCCGGCCGGAAGGCCCTCGACGATCACCGACAGCGCGGGCCCGTGCGATTCGCCGGCGGTCAGGAAGCGAAGCGGCATCGGCGAGGGACGTTAGCACGTCGGCCGCGACGGTCCCGCGAAGACACGATATCGTGCGCGATCGTGGAGATCCTGACCGGCCGCCAGATGCGAAGCGTGGACGCGCGCGCGATGCGCGAGCTCGGGATCCCGAGCGAGCGACTGATGGAGTCCGCCGGGCGCGGCGTCGCGGAGTCGCTGGTCGAGGAGGTCCGTGACCTCGCCTCGCGGGAGGTCGTCCTCGCCTGCGGCAAGGGGAACAACGGCGGGGACGGGCTCGTCGCGGCGCGCCACCTCCGGCGGCTCGGTGTCGCCGCGGCGGTTCGGCTCGTCGCCGACGGGCCGCTGTCGGCGGACGCGGCGCGCGAGCTCGCGCGAGCGCGAGAGGCCGGCTGCCCCGTGGAGGAGATCGGCGACGAAGGGGCGTGGTCGCGCGCGTTCGGGGCGCTCGACCGCGACGCCGTGGTCGTCGACGCGCTCCTCGGCACCGGGGGGCGCGGGGGCGCCCGAGGCCTGATCTCCCGCACGATCGAGTGGATCTCCGATTCCGGGGGGACCGTCGTCGCCGTCGACCTGCCCTCCGGCGCCGACGCCGACTCCGGGAGGCTCGAGGGGCCGGTCGTGCGCGCGCACCGGACCTACACGCTGTGCCGGCCGAAGCCCTGCCTCGTGCTCGAGCCGGCGGCGTCCCACGCCGGAACCTGGACGGTGATCGACATCGGCATCCCGGACGCCGCGGTCGCCGCCGAGCGCGCCGAGCTCGCCTGGCTGGACGAGGCGGGCGCCGCCGCGCTCTACGTGCCCCGCTCTCCGGACGCGCACAAGGGCGCGATGGGGCGCCTGCTCGTCTTCGCCGGCTCGCGCGGGAAGTCGGGGGCCGCCGTCCTCGCCGGTCGCGCGGCGCTCCGCGCGGGCGCGGGGCTGGTGACGGTCGCAACCCCACGGTCGGTCCAGGCGGTGGTCGCGGGCGCCCAGGCGGAGCTGATGACCGAGGGGCTGTCGGAGACACGAGCGGGGTCCGCGAGCCGCGCCGCCGCGGGGGCCGTCCTGGCGCTCGCCCGCGACCGGACCGCGCTCGCGATCGGACCCGGCTTGGGCACCGCCGCCGAGACGCGCGCCGCCGCGCTGGCCGTGCTCGACCGGGCGGCGATCCCCTGCGTCGTGGATGCGGACGGCCTCAACGCGCTGGCCGCGCGCCGTGGTCGCCGGCCGCGCGCGCAGGCCCCGCCGCGCGTCCTGACCCCGCATCCCGGCGAGGCGGCGCGCTGCCTCCGGACCTCCGCCGCGGACGTCCAGGCCGATCGCCTCGGGAGCGCGCGGCGGCTGGCGGAAGAATACGCGTCGATCGTCGTCCTCAAGGGACGGCGGTCGATCGTCGCGCACCCGGACGGTCGGGGGTCGATCAACGCGAGCGGCAATCCCGGTCTTGCCACCGGCGGGACGGGAGACGCGCTCACCGGAATCATCGGCGCGCTTCTCGCCCGCGGACTCGACGCATTCGACGCGGCGCGGTTGGGAACCTACGTTCATGGAGCCGCGGGGGACCGGGCCGCGGCCGCGCGAGGCGTGGACGGTCTCGTGGCGGGGGACGTGATCGACGCTCTTCCGGACGTGTGGACCATTCTCGCCGGACGACGGGGGGTCTCGCGATGGACATGAGGGGAATCAAGGCGAAGTCGAAAGCGGCTCCGGCGCAAGCCGTCTCCTCGGGCGGCCCCCGGACGGTCTTCTCGCTGAGCGAGGAAGAGACGCTCGAGCTGGGGCGCGGCTTGGGGCGCGCGCTCCGGGGGGGCGAGCTGATCCTGCTCGAAGGGAACCTCGGAAACGGAAAGACGGTCTTCGCGCGCGGGATCGCGAGCGGGCTCGGGATCGCGCCCGAAGAGGTCTCCTCCCCCTCGTTCACGCTCGTCCACGAGTACAGGGGAGGGCGCGTTCCGGTCTTCCACATCGACCTGTACCGTCTGGACGGACCCGAGGAGGACGTGGGCGCGCTCGGGATCGAGGAGATCCTCTCCGCGGGGGGCGTGGTGATCGTCGAGTGGGGAGAGAAGCTCCCGCCGTTCCTCCGGCGAGGAGGAACGACGATCCGCATCCACGACGTCGGCGAGGGCTCGCGGCGGATCGAGATCGCCCAGGACTCAGCGCCGGCGCCGCGTCCACGAGGAGACGCTTAGAGCGCCAGCTCCCACGCGGAGACGATGCAGCACCCGTTTCCCGGCGGGCCCGGCGTTCGGCTCGCGTTCAGCCGCCGTCTGTAGCTTCCCGTCGTGCCCCTCGCTCGCGCGCTTTTCGCGCTGACCCTCGCAACGGTCTCGATCGTGTCTGCCGAGGAGCGCGCGGTCCCCGATGACGCCACGCTCCAGACGGTTCCCGACAACGCGACACCGGTGGCGGTCCCCGATGACGCGGCGCTCGAAGCGTCCGGCGCCGTGATCGGCGACGTCACGATCGA
>Ga0075418_10004676_pt1 | contig 15566 bp, 13 predicted proteins | sample SoiMetdeltSBSDD2_FD_81776 | JGI IMG/M metagenome (GOLD analysis project Ga0075418, IMG submission 81776) | Bulk soil microbial communities from a Populus tree surrounding site in Tennessee, USA - Soil MetaG P. deltoides SBSDD2 | ecosystem: Environmental > Terrestrial > Soil > Tree plantation...
CAACGCTACCGCCTGGGCAGGGTGGGTGGCACCGGGGCGGCGCGACCGGCCTCGTCGACCGCGGACACCGCGGCGGCGAAGCCGACGCCTTCAGGGGTTACGCGGTCGAGAATCCGCTCATGGGGATTGTCGACCGCGGAGGAGTGGAGCTAGCCGGACTCGAACCGGCGACCTCCTGGGTGCGATCTCCTCTGAGGTCGATCGCTTTGATCCTGCGTGGTGTCGCTACATGACCTCAGGTGATTCCCATTCGCCCCCGATTCGCTCCGTTCGGTAGCACGTGTGGTAGCACAGTCTACGCCTGATCAGGCAACACGTCTCTTCGCAAAGGCGTTCACTGCCGGCGTTAGGTGCAGCCAGGGGCGGCTCCTCGCCCGTCTTTCAGGCACCCCGTTTGGAGAGAGGCGGTTACCCCGGAAGGAGCGGGGTCTCGCGTGGATTTCACCTTTCGAGGGGAGGCCGGGCGAGCGGGCGTACCCTCATTCCAGGGATTGATCTCCACTCAAGGGGTCATTACCTGAGTCGTAGACGCAATCCCACTCCGGCTACCGAGGGGACGGAGTCATGGGCGAGCGACTAGTCCCCCAACGAGAGGGAAAGAACGTGAAAACCATCTTGAGACGTGCCGCGCCCTTGGTGACTATCGTGGCACTCGGGCTGTTCTCGGCTGCAACCGTCGTAGCTGCAAATCCGCATCAGGGCAGCCAGGGCCAGGGCAGCCAGGGCCAGGAGAACCAGGGCCAGGGGAACCAGGGCCAGGAGAACCAGGGCCAGGAGAACCAGGGCCAGGAGAACCAGGGCCAGGAGAACCAGGGCCAGGAGAACCAGGGCCAGGGGAACCAGGGTCAGGGCCAGGGCAACGATGGCGAAGGTCCTGGCAACCAAGGCCAGGGGAACGACGATCAGGGCCAGGGCGACCAGGGCGACCAGGGCGACCAGGGCGGCCAAGACGACCAGGACGACCAGGACGACCAGGGCGACCAGGGCGACCAGGGCCATCAGGGTGGTGCGAGCGACCCGAGCATGCAGTCGGACATCGCGCCAGAGTCGCGGACGCTCTTCTGCTCGACGAATGGAGACGTCTATCGCGCCAATGGCGACGGCATGGGTATCGCGCTCAACCTGCCCGACTCCGTCGGCGCTCTGATGGTTCAGCTCGGTCTCGTGAAGCCTGCGATCTTCTACCAGGGGATCGGCGCATCCTGCGATCAGCTGCCCGGGTTCAACGACTCCGGTCTATGGGTTGATCACGTGGGCGACGTCGTACCCGGCGTCGCTGTCTACCCACTGTTCGTTCCTGCATAGCCGGAGGGTTGGGGGAGAGGCGGGCGGGCCGACTACGTCGGGTCGCCCGCCTCAGGCTCGTTGGCGCCGCTCCAGCGCGTCAACAACCCCTTGGGACATGCAGCTGGGTCGACTTGCGAGAGGGCAGTGGAGTTGGCCGGACTCGAACCGGCGACGTCCGGGGTGCGATTGCTCTGTGACGAGTTCGCGGTACCGATTTTCGACTTAGTTGAGCGAAACCGGGTGCTGTGAATTCTTGCTCCAGACAAAGCAGAGGCCCCTGCGAGAGGGGCCCATTTCCGCGTGTCTGAGCCATGGAGCTAGCCGGACTCGAACCGGCGACCTCCTGGGTGCGATCCAGGCGCTCTCCCAGCTGAGCTATAGCCCCGCGCGAAGGAGTGTAGCCACCCCTAGGGGCCCGGACGGAGCGGCGAGCCGAGGCCCGGGATCGTCGGAGTCTTCTCCGGCGCGCTCTTCGGGACCTTGCAGGGCGTCGGGGGGTCCTCGCTCGCAGGCACGACGCGCGGCCGGTCCTGCGCATGCGGGATCGCGGCGCCGCCGATGAGGATCCCGAGCACGAGGAGCCAGAGCGCGGCGGTCATCCGGGCCCAGACCGGGTACGGCCGGTGGCCCTCGTGCGCCGGGGCGTGGGCCTCCTGCGCGACTGGCCGCGAGGCGCGGCTCGGGGGGAGGTGGGTCGCCGGGCGGTCGGGCAGCGCCGCTCGCGCCCGGGCACCGAGCTCGGGATCGACGAGGGCGAGCTCGGGGCTGAGCGGCTCGCTCGGCATACGTTCGGATTCTGGCTGATCGGTCGGTTCCCTCGCCGAACGAGGCGCGGGACCCGTGTCGCATGCGTGCCGACTCGTCCACAGGAGCGCTCAACCATGCGGCCTCGCGCAGTACCTGTCGCATCGGGACGTCTGGCTCGCGGGCGTCGTGGCGGATACGAGAGCCGTGACAGCGACCGAAGGGAGGATGCGTGCGCGCACGCACGATCGGACTCGGGGCGGCGGCGCTCGTCGCCCTCGGCACGGCGGCTCTTGCTCCTGGTGCAACCGGCGTTCACCAGCAGGAGGGAGACGTGATCGTCGCCTGCCAGAAGCGGAAGACCGGGCTCCTGCGCGTCGTTCGGGACGCCTCGGCCTGCAGGTTCGCCGAGCAGGTCCTCAGGTGGAACGTCCGCGGGCCTGCCGGTCCGGCTGGGCCTGCGGGACCACAAGGTCCAGCAGGCCCGGCGGGCGCGGCCGGGCCCCCCGGGCCTCCGGGCACGCAGGGGCCTGCCGGGCCGGCTGGGCCGCCGGGGCCGGCGGGTGCGATGGGGCCGGCCGGGCCGGCCGGCGCCACGGGCCCCGCAGGACCGGCAGGACCGGCGGGGCCTGCTGGACCGCAGGGGCCACCCGGCCCCGCGTCGCTCGCCGCGCTCGACGGGACGACCTGTACGCGGTCCGACGGCTCGACCGGCACGCTCGACGTCGTGACCACGACGACCAACGTCGTCGAGCTCCACTGCACGGGCGGTGGTGGGCCTCCGCCTCCGCCGCCGGCCGTCGGTCTCGTCATCAACGAGGTGGACTACGACCAGGTCGGGACGGACGGTGACGGCTTCGTCGAGCTGAAGAACGTCGGCTCGACTGCCGCGGCGCTGGACGGGATCGCGCTCGTGCTCGTGAACGGCGGTGACAGCGCCGAGTACGAGCGCGTCGCGTTGACCGGCTCGCTCGCTGCGGGTGCCCATCTCGTCGTGCCGGCGGAGATGCAGAACGGGGCGCCGGACGGCCTCGCTCTGGTCGACACGGCGACGAAGGCGCTGCTCGACGCCCTCTCGTACGAGGGCGAGATCCACGCCGCGACGGTCGACGGGCAGGTGTACGACCTCGTCGAGGGGACGCCGCTCCCCGCGAGTGTCGCGGACTCCAACACCGTGGACGGGTCCCTGTCCCGGCTCCCGGACGGCGCGGACACGAACGACGCCGCCACGGACTGGGCGTTCACGACGACGAAGACGCCGGGGACGGCGAACGTCGCCTCGTCGTAGGGCTATGAGCTCCCCGCGCCCGGCCCTGTGCGCCGGGCGCGGGAGCGCTCGCGCCGCTCGAGCCTCGCCTCGAGCTCCGCCAGCTCGCGGTGGAGGTCGCGGTAGCTCTCCCAGCGCTCGGGGGCGAGCCTGCCGTCCGCGAGCGCCGACTCGATCGCGCAGCCGGGCTCACCGTCGTGGCGGCAGTCGGAGAACCTGCACTGGGCCGCAAGCTCGGCGATGTCCTCGAACGCGTCCTCGAGGCCTTCGTCGGCGACCCAGAGGTGGAGCTCGCGCATGCCGGGGTTGTCGACCACGATCCCGCCGCCGGGCAGGACCACGAGCGCCCGGCGCGTCGTCGTGTGTCGACCGGAGCCATCTGCGGCGACGGAGCCCGTAGCGAGTCGTTCCTCGCCGACGAGCGCGTTGACGAGCGTCGACTTGCCGACGCCGGAGGGACCGAGAAGCGCGCCGGTGACGCCCGCAGGCACCTCGGCTCGAACGGCGTCGAGGCCGAGCCCGGTTCGGGCGGAGACGGCGTGAACCGGCACGGTTCCGCCGATCTCTTCGACCTCCGCGGCGACGGCGTCGGGGTCGGGCTCGAGGTCGGCCTTCGTCAACAGGATCACGGGGCGCGCGCCGCTCTCCCACGCGAGCGTCAGGTACCGCTCGAGCACCCGTGGGTTCACGTCGTCGGCCAGCGACGCGGTCACGAAGACGACGTCCACGTTGGCAGCGACGACCTGCTCGCGGGTCGCCTGCGAGCCGGGGTCGTGCGCTGCCCGCCGGGAGAAACGCGTCCTGCGGGGCAGGACCGCCTCGATCGTCGCGCGTCCACGCGTCGGCTGCCTCAGCGCGACCCAGTCTCCGACGACGGGCAGGTCGGCCGAGGATTCGGCCTCGTGGCGAAGCCGACCCGGGACTCGCGCGCGGAGCTCTCCGTCCGCGGTCACCACGTCCCACTCCCCGCGGTGCTGGACCGACACGCGCCCGGGCGCGAGGCCCTGCTCGCGATATGCCTCGAACGCTCGGGCCCACGATTCGTCCCAACCGAACTGCTCGAGTGCGTCCACGGCCCCATTGTCACGAACCCCGTGCCGCGTCGTTTCGAACGCTGGAAGTGGGGGAGCATGGAGAGCTGTGGGTGGAGTAGAGTCGGCGCGTTCCGTCAAGGGAGAGGGGAGAGAGATGCCACGTCGTCTGACCCACGCCCGCGTCTTCGCGGTCGCCTCGCTGCTGTTCGTGCTCGCCGCGTTCGTCGTCGGAGGCGGCGCCGTGGCGGCGCAACCGGCCGCCGACGGCCCGCTCGCCGAGAAAATGGTCTTCTTCGCCTCCGACGGGATGAGGCCGGACCTCGTCGACAAGTACGCGTCGCAGGGCCAGATGCCGACGATGGCGGAGCTCATGGCAGACGGCGTCAAAGGGCAGAACGGCCTCACTCAGGCCTTCCCGCCGAACACCGGCGTCGGCTGGCACACGCTGGCCACGGGGGCCTATCCCGGCGAGCACGGCTCGACGAACAACACGTACCACCGCACCGGGGAGACCAACTTCAACAACCGGACGGCCTTCGCCACCGACGGCGTGCTCCAGGCGGACGCCATCCACCAGGCCGCCGAGCGTGCGGGCAAGAGCATCGTGTCGGTCGAGTGGGTCGGTGCCCGGAACCTCCGGCCGGCGCTGCAGGGGCCGGTCGTGGACTTCCGCACCTTCTTCTCGAACCGGGGCGTTCTCCTGAACTACGACCTGCCGGGCCAGCCCGCGCTGTCCAACGCGTTCGGTGTCTCCTACCAGCGCGTCGACCTGGACGCCGCGGCCGGGTGGACGAACGTCCCGGCGTCCTTCAGCCCCGCCAGGCAGGAGGAGCTGAAGCTCACGAACACCGCGTTCCCGGCGGCCGACAACATCGATCGCTTCTTCGACCTCTACATCTTCGACTCGACGAACAACGGCACGACGAGCTACGACAAGGTGCTCGTCGTCCCCTCGACCGCGAACAAGAACGGCTCGCAGGCAGTCGCCAACCTCGACGCCGGCGAGTGGGCCGACGTCAAGGTGACGCTGACCGGCGGGCGCGCGGGCCAGACCGCCGGGTTCTACATCAAGGCGATCGAGATCGCACCGGACCTGTCGCAGTTCCGCGTGTACTTCACGTCGATCGCGCGCGTGAACGCGACCTACAACCAGCTCGGCCCGGCGGGCTCGGCGGCCTTCGAGCAGACGCTCGCGGACGACTTCCCGACGTCGACCGCCGCCGACTTCGCGCCCCTCGAGGCCGGGATCGTCGACGAGGACACGTACGTCGAGCAGGGACTGAAGTGGAAGGATGCGCACTTCGCCTACCTCGAGTACATCCTCGAGGATCTCGACGTCGATCCGGACCTGCTCATGCTCGGCGCTCCCACGACGGACGAGTTCCAGCACCAGTTCATGGGCCTGGTCAGCCCGGTGGACATCGACGGCGATCCGAATCCCTACTTCGACGACCTCACGAACGACGACGTCCCCGACGGGCGCACCGCGATCCGCGAGGGCTACATCCGCTCGGCCTACCACGAGGCGGACGAGACGCTGGCGACGGGTCTCGAGCTCGTGGGCGGCGACCCGACCGTGTTCGTGTCGTCCGACCACGGCTTCGCGCCGCAGTGGTACGCGGTGAACGCGGGCAAGGTGCTGGCCGACGCCGGGATCCAGACGCCGGAGCAGCTCAGCAACTGCCGGGCAGCCACGGGCGCGGGCGCGGTCAACCTGGCGAAGGCGTGCTGGGCGGGTGGAACCGCGCAGATCTACGTCAACACGACCCTGCCGACGGGCCAGACGTACGAGGGCGTGCGGACGGCCGTGATCAACGCCTTCCAGAACCTCACCGACCCGGCGAACCCCGGGAAGCAGGTCGTGCTGAAGATCATGAAGAAGGAGGAGCTCCGGGACGTCGACGGCTCCGACTCGCTTCATCCAAGCCGCTCCGGTGACGTCGTCGTCGTGCTGCGCCCGCCCTACCAGTTCGACGCGGCGACGGCAGGCCAGCGGATCGCCTTCTCGCAGTTCTTCGGGCAGCACGGCTATCTGCCGAACCTCGTCAACCTCGACCGGAACGTCAACATGCACGCGACGTTCATCGCCGCCGGCCCGGGCATCCGCAAGCAGGGGCCGGTGCAGGGCGTCCGTGCTGTCGATCTCGCTCCCACGGTGTCGTTCCTGCTCGGGATCCCGGGCCCGGTCAACGCGCGCGGGAAGATCCTCTACGACCTCCTGCCCTCGCCGGGGCGGTACAAGGAAGCCACGATCATCGGCTTCAACGACTTCCACGGCCAGATCACGCCGTTGACGCAGGCGGCGGACGACCTGGCGGCGCCTGCGGTCAACCCGGCCTTCGGAATCGGAGGCGCGGCCTTCCTGAAGCCGTGGTTCGACCTCTACCGCGGCGAGGCGAAGGACGGCTCGATCACGATCCACGGCGGTGACGCCGTGGGCGCGACGCCGCCGATCTCGAACTTCTTCGGCGACAAGCCGACGATGCTCGCGCTGAACATGCTCAAGCTGTCGGCGGACTCGCTCGGGAACCACAACTTCGACCGCGGCTCCGCGTATCTGCGCCAGGAGCTCATCCCGCTCGCGCAGTTCCCGTACGTGACCGCGAACGCGGTGTTCCAGACGAACAACCAGCTGCCTCCGGAGTGGAAGGCCTCGCAGGTCTTCAACTTCGACGGCTTCAAGCTGGGCGTGGTCGGCTTCACGCTGCCCGAGCTCCCGACGCTGATCTTCCCGGGCAACCTGAACCCGTTCAAGATCACCGACCCGGCCGCCGCGATCAACGCGGAGGCCGCACGGCTCCGCCAGCGGGGCAACCTCGACGCGGTCGTCGCAGTCGGGCACATGGGCGGCGACGGGCCGGAGATCCTGAGCCCGCTCCCGACGAGCCCGGTCATCGAGCTCGCCAACGACCTCGAGGGCGTGGACGCGGTCTTCGGCGGCCACACGCACGCCGAGTACATCGCGCACCTACCGGACGGCATGCTCGTGACCGAGACCCCGAACGCGGGCTTCCGGTTCAACCGTGTGCGCCTGACGATCGACACCAGAACGAAGTCGGTGATCTACAAGACCGCGGACTACCACAAGCCCTGGAACATCGGCGTCACGCCCGACGCCGCGATCCAGGCGATGATCAACGACCTCAACAGGCAGCTCGCGCCGATCCTGAACACCGTCATCGGGAGCTCGACCGTCGCGATCCCGCGGGCCGACTCGTGCGGTCGCGGCGACGGCCGCCTGTGCGAGTCGCTGATCGGCGACGTGACGATGGACGCGATGCGGGCGACGTACTCCACGCCCGGCAACCCGATCGACTTCGCGATCACGAACTCGGGCGGCCTCCGGGCGGACCTGACCTGTCCGACGGCGAACCTGCCGGACGACTTCTGTCCGGCCTTCACGCCGCCGCCGTATCCGATCACTCGCGGCTCGGTGCTCGGCGTGCTGCCGTTCGGCAACGTGGCGTTCACCGTGAGCATCAGCGGCGCGGAGCTGAAGACGTACCTCGAGAACGGGGTGTCCGCGATGCCCAACGCGAACGGGCGCTTCCCGCAGGTGTCGGGTCTCTGCTTCAGCTATGAGATCACGGCTGCGGCACAGAGCCGGGTGACGAGCGTCGTCCGGCAGGCCGCGAACGGGACCTGCACCGGCCCGGCGGTCGACCTGACCGCCGGCTCGACGTACCGGATCGTCCAGAACGACTTCATGGCGACGGGCGGAGACGGGTATCCGAACGTCTTCGCTCGCGGGACGACCCAGGAGCTGATGGACGAGGTGCTCGCCGACTACATCACGGCGAACACGCCGCTGAGCCCAGCGCTCCAGGGGCGGATCCAGTGCACCGACGCGAACGGCGCCACCGCCCCGAACTGCCCGGTGCCCGTTCCGTAGATCGACCCGTGGGGCCGGCCTCGGGCCGGCCCCACACCACCCACCTACGCCGCGAGAGCGTGCGCGAGCGCGGCGTCGAGGTCCGCGTACGCGAACTCGAACTCCGCATCGAGCAAGCGCGCAGGGAGCGTGCGCTGGCCCTCGAGGACCACCGCCTCGCCGCGCTCGCCGAAGAGCACCTTGATCGCGAAGGCGGGAACCGGAAGGACGGCCGGGCGGTGGAGTGCCCGGCCGAGCGCCTTCGCGAACGCCGCGCTGGTTGCGGGGCTCGGAGAAGCGAGGTTCACGGGGCCAGCGAGCTCGCCCTCGAGCACGAAGAGGTACGCCGCGACGAGGTCGTCCAACGAGACCCAGCTCCACCACTGGCGGCCCGAAGCGACGCGGCCGCCCACTCCGAGCTTGAACGGGAGAAGCATCTGCCGGAGGGCACCTCCGTCGCGCGTGAGCACCATGCCCTGCCGGAAGCTCACGACCCTGAGACCCGCCGCGCGAGCAGGCTCGGCGGCCGCCTCCCACGCCCGCCCGACGTCGGCGAGGAACCCGGTCCCGAGCTCCGACTCCTCGGTGAGGACCTCGTCGCCTCGGTCCCCGTAGATGCCGCATCCCCCGGCCGACACGAAGACGCGAGGTCGCGGCTCGAGCTCCGCGAGCGTACGCGCGAGCAGGCTCGTGCTCGAGACGCGCGAGTCGCGGATCTCGGCCTTGCGTGCGGCCGTCCACCGGAGATTGAGGTTCGCGCCGCTGAGGTTCACCGCGGCGTCGACGCCGGCGAGCGCCGCGGAGTCGATCGTGCCCGCGGCGGGGTCCCACGCGACCTCCGACGCGCCGCGAGCCTCGCGGCGGACGAGCCGCACAACGTCATGGCCCGCCGCTTCGAGCGCCGGCACGAGCGCGGAGCCGATCAGCCCGGACGCCCCGGAGACGACGACCTTCATGCTCCCGATTGTGGCAGCCCGCTGTCCTTGCCCGAGGCCGTGCGCGCGCGACGAGCGAGCGTTCTAGGCGCGCTGACGCCAGAAGACGGCTGCTGCTGCCGCCGCCTCGGCGAGGACGCTCAACAGGCCGATCGCGACGAGCCAGAGTCGAAAGTGCCGCATGCGACGAGTGATCGGCGGGACCGGCCGTCGTCTTTACCGTGGGCTCCTACCCCGGTGGGCGGAGAACGGCGAAGGGGTCCGTCACCTCGAGCCGGCGCGTACGGAAGCGGAACGCCTCCGCTGGGCGGCCGCCTGCGGGGCCGTGCGCGCGGCGCTCGCCGGTCGACTCGATGACGCCCCGCCGGAGCAGGACCCGCTTCAGGTTCGTGGCGGAGAGCTCGTAGCCCAGTGCGGCCTCGTACACGTTGCGCAGCTCGGCGAGGGTGAACGTCTCCGGCGCGAGCGCGAAGCCGAGGTTCGTGTAGGACAGCTTTCCCCGTAGCCGCTCGCGCCCCGCGAGCACGATCGCGCCGTGGTCGAAGGCCGTCTCCGGCAGCGAGTCGACCGGGTACCAGCGCGTGTCCTCGGGCACCCGCGGGTCGATCCCGAGCGGAACGAGGCCGAGGTAGGCGGTCGCGAGCTCGCGGCGCTCCGGATGACGCCGCGGGTCGCTCCAGGTGCCGAGCTGCTCGAGATGGGCGACGTCGCGGACGTCGACCTTGGTCGCGAGGTGCCGAAGGATCGACGCCTCGAGCGTCTCCCCGTCGCCGAGCGCTCCACCGGCGAGGGACCAGGTCCCGCTGAAGGGGTCGCGGGCGCGCTGCCACAGGAGTGTCTGCAGCTTCTCCTCGCGAACCTGGAGCACGACGGCGAGGACGGCTTGCGCGGGAGGGGTCGGTGGAGTGGTAGGATGCGCCACGAGGTTATCGACTCTGAGGCGAAAACTACCATGAGCGAGATACTCGGGCTAGGACGGAGACGCGAGGAGGTCGATCTCCTCGTCGTCGGCGGCGGCGTGGCCGGTCTGTTCGGCGCCCTGTGCGCGGCGTCCGAGGCCGACGTGCTCGTCCTCTCGAAGGGGCCGCTGCTCGCCTCGACGAGCTCGCTCGCGCAGGGTGGGATCGCCGCGGCGGTGGGGGAGGGCGACACGCCTGCGCTCCACGCCGAGGACACGCTCCGGACCGGGCGCGGCCTCTCGCGCCCGAGCGCCGTCTCCGCGCTCACCGAGGAGGCGCCGGCACGGATCCGCGACCTCGTCGACCTCGGCGTCGAGTTCGACGAGGGGCTCGGGCTCGAAGGAGGGCACTCGCAGCGGCGGGTCGTCCACGCCGGCGGCGCAGCCACCGGCGACCGCGTCGCTCGCAAGCTCGCCGAGCGCCTCCTCGAGCATCCGCGCATCCAAGTCGTCGAGGGGGCCCGCATGACCGCGCTCTGGACTGCGGACGATCGCTGCGTCGGTGCCGCGACCGACCAGGGGCCCGTCCGTGCGCGGGCGACGCTCCTGGCGACAGGTGGGGCGTCGGCGCTCTGGAGGCGAACGACGAATCCGCCGGGGGCGGTCGGCGAGGGGATCGCGGTCGCCTACCGGGCCGGCGCTGCCGTCGCCGACCTCGAGTTCATGCAGTTCCACCCGACGACCCTGGTCGACTCGAGCCTCCTCCTGTCGGAGGCGCTCCGCGGCGAGGGCGCCGTCCTCCTCGACGAGCACGGCCGCCGCTTTACCGACGAGCTGGGGCCCCGCGACGTCGTCGCTCGCGAGATCGCCGCGCGGGGGACCGCGCTTCTCGATCTCCGATCGGTGGACCGCGGTCGGTTTCCGACGTTGATGGGCAGCCTCGTCGATCGTGGGTACGACCCGGCGGCCAGCCCGATCCCCGTTGCTCCGGCGGCGCACTACACGGTCGGCGGCATCCTCACCGATCTCGAAGGCCGGTCCGAGGTGCCCGGCCTGTATGCCGCCGGGGAGTGTGCGGCGACAGGGGTGCACGGGGCGAACCGCCTCGCGTCGAACTCGCTGCTCGAGTGCCTCGTTTTCGGCCGGCGCGCAGCGCTCGCCGCCCTCGCCGACCCAGCGCCCACGACGCGGGCCGCGTCGCAGGTCCCGTTCCCGTCCCCTGCCGAGCCGGTCACCGACGCTCTCCGGAACGGGCTCTGGGCTGACTGCGGCCTCGTCCGGGACGCGGCCGGGCTCGAGCGGCTGCTCGGGGCACCGCACCTCCTCGTGCGGCTGATCGCGGAGAGCGCGCTCGTCCGCGAGGAAAGCCGAGGGTCGCACTTCCGCGCCGACTTCCCTGCCACGAGCGAGGCGTTCGAGCACCACGTCGTGCTCCGCCCCGGAGCCGAGCCCGCCCTGGAGACATGGCGGTAGCGGTCGACATGCTGGAGCGCGTCGCGTTCGCCGCCCTGGCCGAGGACCTCGGTGACGGAGACGTCACGACCGAGGCGACCGTCGACGCGGACGCGACCGGCGGCGCCGATCTCGTCGTCAAGGAGCCGGGCGTCGTCTGCGGGCTCGCCGTCGCCGAGGCGGTCTTCCGTGCCGTCGACCCGGAGCTGCGCTTCGAGCGGCTCGTCGAGGAGGGTGCGTCCGTGGCCGCCGGGACGGCCGTGGCCCGGGTGGCAGGGCCCGAGCGGGCGATCCTCACCGGCGAGCGCACGGCGCTGAACTTCCTCGCCCGGCTCTCCGGCATCGCGACGCTGACCCGTCGCTACGTCGATGCGGTCGATGGCACGGGCGCGGCGATCCTGGACACACGCAAGACGACACCCGGGCTCCGCGCACTCGAGAAGCATGCGGTCGCCACGGGCGGCGGCCGGAACCACCGCTTCGGCCTCGACGACGGCGTGCTCGTCAAGGACAACCATCTCCGCGCCGCGGGCTCGGTCGAGAGCGCGGTCGAGCGGCTGCGCGCTGCCACGCCACTCCCGATCGAGGTCGAGTGCGACACGCTCGAGCAGGTGTCGGAGGCGCTGGCCGCGGGAGCCGAGGCGATCCTCCTCGACAACATGATCCCCGACCAGCTGCGAGCCGCGGTCGCGCTCGCTCGCGGTCGCGCTCGCCTCGAGGCCTCCGGCGGCGTCACGCTCGAGAACGTCCGGGACGTCGCCGAGACGGGGGTCGACGAGATCTCGGTCGGGGCCCTCACCCACTCCGCCCGTTCCCTCGACGTCTCACTGGAGCTCACATGACGACTGCGGAGATCACGACGATGCAGGAGGAGATCCGCGCGCTCGCACAGGAGCGCGAGGCGGTGATCCTCGCGCACAACTACCAGGTGCCCGAAGTGCAGGACGTGGCCGACTTCGTCGGCGACTCGCTCGGCCTCTCGCGCGAGGCAGCGTCGACCGACGCCGGGTCGATCGTCTTCTGCGGGGTGCACTTCATGGCCGAGACGGCCGCGATCCTGTCGCCCGACAAGACCGTCCTCATCCCCGACCTCGACGCAGGCTGCTCGCTCGCGGCCTCGATCACGGCCGACCAGCTCCGGGCATGGAAGGCGGAGAACCCGGGCGCGGTCGTCGTCTCGTATGTGAACACGACCGCGGAGGTGAAGGCGGAGAGCGACTACTGCTGCACGTCCGGCAACGCGAAGGCGATCATCGAGTCGATCCCTGCGGACACCGAGATCCTGTTCCTGCCGGACATGTACCTCGGTCTCTGGCTGGAGAAGGTCACCGGGCGCACGCTGCGGATCTGGATGGGCGAGTGCCACGTGCACGCGGGGATCCGGCCCCGCGACATCGAACGCTGGCAGGAGGAAGCGCCGGACGCCGAGCTCCTCGTGCACCCGGAGTGCGGCTGCGCGAGCCAGTGCATGGCCTTCGGAAACGGCCGTACGCACATCCTCTCGACCGAGGGGATGGTCGACTTCGCGCGCACCTCGCCGAAGGACCGCTTCCTCGTGGCGACCGAGAACGGCATCCTCCACCGGCTGAGCAAGGAGGCGCCCGAGAAGCGCTTCGAGGCGGTCTCGGAGAAGGCGATCTGCCGCTACATGAAGATGATCACGCTCGAGAAGCTGCGCGACTCGCTCCGGGAATGGAAGTACGAGGTCACCGTTCCGGAGGACGTCGCGGAGCGTGCACGTGGAGCGATCGACCGCATGGTTGCGATCTCCTGAGATCGGGAACAGCTGCGTTGTGGCGCACGTTCTGCACGGCGTGAGTGCCCCGGCCGTGAAGCGCTTGACCGACGCGCAGCGGGCGTTCCTCGAGAACCCGTATGTCGGGGTCGTGACGGACCTGCGACCCGACGGCTCGCCGCACTCGACGGTCGTCTGGGTGGATGTCGACGACGACGGCGTCTCCTTCAACACCGCGTGGCCGCGAGCGAAGCCGCGCTACCTCGATGCGAACCCGCTGGTCGCGCTCGTCGTCGTCGATCCGGGCGACGAGTACCGCTGGGTGTCCCTGAGCGGCACCGCCACGCTGACCGAGAAAGGGGCGAACGAGCAGATCGACCGCCTCGCCAGGAAGTACAAGGGGCTCGACTCCTACCCCTGGCACAAGCCGGAGGAGACCCGCGTCTCCGTGCGGATCTCCCCGACCTGGATCGAGGCTCGCGGGCTGGAGTGACCAGAGGTCAGGCGACGCGCACGGAGTGCACCGGCGGGAGCTTCGTCGCCGCCGTGAACCAGGTCGCTCCGGCGTCGCCGCTCCCGAAGACGTCGCCCGACGTGGCGCCGAAGTAGAGGCCCATCGTCTCGCCGGCACCCTCCCGGCCGAAGGCCTGTCGCAGGATCGTCAGGTACGCGTCCTCGGCGGGGAGCCCGTCGCCGCGCGCGGTCCAGCTCGCGCCCGCGTCGCGCGTCTCGTAGACGCGAACCCTGCCGTCGGGAGTGACGCGGTCCAGGTCGGCGGTGAGCGGGATCACGTACGCGCTGTCCGGGTCCTGCGGGTCGATCACGAGCGGGAACCCGAAGTCGGAGGGGAGCCCGGTGTCGGTCCCGATGTCGACCCAGGTCTCGCCGGCGTCGTCCGAGCGGTAGACGCCCCCGTGGAACTGCATGAACAGACGTTCAGGCCGCGTCGGGTGGCGGTGCATGTTGTGGACGCAGAGCGTCAGCGTGTCCTCGCGCGACTCCTCGGGCACGTAACGCGGGACGAGGCCCTCGTTGCCGTGGCGCCACGTCTCGCCCGCGTCGTCCGAGAGCCACACCCCGACCGCGGAGATCCCGAGCGCGAGCCGCGACGGGTCACCCGGCCAGGTGGCGATCGAATGCAGGCACATGCCGCCGGCGCCCGGGTTCCACTCGGGCCGTGTCGGCTGCTCCCAGAACGGGACGTTCAGCTCCCAGGTCGTGCCGCCGTCGCGGGTCTCGAAGAGGACGCCCGGATCACCGCCCGCGTAGAGGAGCCCGTCCTCCTCGCCGGGGACGATCGACCAGAGCCGCTTCAGCGCCTGCTCACCGCCCTCGGGGAGCTCGAGCCCCTGCGCCTGCTCCCACTCGCCGGCCGGGTCGTCGGTGACGAAGACCTTCGGGCCGTAGAACGCCGAGGTCACCGCAGCGAGGTAGCGGCCGGAGCGCGGGTCGCGAATCGCGAACTCGACCGGCTCGCCCGCGAACGCGCGGGCCGCGATCTCGAATCCGCTGCCGGCGTCGCCCTGGAGCGCGAACAGGCCCTTCTTCGTGCCGACGAGAAGCTCGGTCATTGCCTTCTAACCTCCGCTGATCGAGGGGAGTACGTGGATGCGGTCGTCTGCGGCGAGCGACGTGTCCTCCCGGCCTCGCTCGCCGTTCACGAACACGTTGATGTGCTCCCGGATCGTCGACCGCTCGTCGAGGATCCAGCCGGCGATCGCCGGATGCTCGTCCTCGAGCGTGCGGAGCACGTCGCGCACCGTCCCGCCCTCGAGCTCGAGCTCCCTCCTGCCGCCCGCGAGCTCGGAGAGCGGCGCGCGGAGCCTCACGACGGGCATGGTGCGATCCTAGAGCGCATCGTCGATAGGACGACGAACGACGTCGAAACTCATCGACAGGTCCGAAAGGGCGGCCAAGTTACAAGTTGTAACTTGCGATGTCGCTGGCCTCGACGGTGCCCGCTACGGCTCGAGCTCGAGGAGGCCGTGGGGAGAGCCGAGCTCGGCGAGCTTGTCGAGGAAGGGCTGCGCCGGGAACGCCTCCGGCCCGAGCACGCCCACTCCGGTCCAGGAGCCGTCCGCGAGCAGCTCGAGCGCTGCCGCCGGGTTCAGCGCCGTCTGCCAGACGACGGCCTGCGTCCCGTACTCCCGCATCGACCACTCGTTGTCGACGACGTGGTAGAGGTAGGTCTTCCGCGGCCACCCGTCCTTCCCGAGGCCCGTGACGAGCGTGCCCGCGCAGGTCTTCCCGCTCATCCGCTCCCCGAGCGTCGCGGGGTCCGGGAGCGCCGCGGCGACGACGTCGCGCGGTGCGACCTCGACTCCCTTCACCGGGATCGGCTCC
>Ga0075418_10004678_pt1 | contig 15565 bp, 10 predicted proteins | sample SoiMetdeltSBSDD2_FD_81776 | JGI IMG/M metagenome (GOLD analysis project Ga0075418, IMG submission 81776) | Bulk soil microbial communities from a Populus tree surrounding site in Tennessee, USA - Soil MetaG P. deltoides SBSDD2 | ecosystem: Environmental > Terrestrial > Soil > Tree plantation...
TCGAGGCCCGCTTGCAGACCGGGCGAAGAAACCAGGTGCGGATCCAGGCGCGGCTGCGCGGCCACACGCTCGTCGGCGAGCAGCGCTACGTGTTCGGCCCCGACGAGCTGCGGCCGATCGCCTTTCCACGACACGCGCTGCATGCCTGGCGGCTGGTCTTCCGGCACCCGGACGACGACCGGCGGATCGAGCTGGAGGCGGCGCCTCCAGCTGATTTCAGCGAGCTTCTTTCCCGGTTGCGGCGGAAGGGCTGACCGCAAGCGGCTTCTCGCCGGCGATGAAGCGATCGACCCGCGCCGAGACGTCCTTGAGATAGGCCAGGTCACCACCCTGGATCTCCGTCGTGACATAGCCGGAATAGCCACTCTCCGCGAGCGCACGCCGCACTTCGGGCCAGTCGATGTCTCCCTCTCCCAGGTTCTTGAACGCGAAGGTCTGGCTCTTGCGGTCGATGCTGAAGTCTTTCAGGTGGATTTTCACGATCCGTGAACCGAGCGTCCGGATCCAGTCCTGCGGATAGGCGTTGATCACGACGTTCCCGACGTCGAAGTACGCTTTCACCCACGGCGACTCGAAATCGTCCACGTAGCGCGCGAACTCCAGCGGGCTTTGGAGGAACTTGTTCCAGACCTCCTCGACCGCGATGATGATCTTCGCATCGCGCGCCACGGGCAGCAGCCGCTCGCGAATCACGCGCTGCGACCGCGTCCACGCATCGCGGTACGAGGTCGCGGGATCGACCACCGCCGGCACCAGCAGCACCGCGTCGGCGCCCCAGAGCGCGGCATTCTTGATCGACGTCTCCATCCCCGCGACGCTCTTGGATACCACTTCGGGATCCGCGCTCGACAAGGGATAGCGCCAGTGATCCGAGTTCATCACGGAATGGATTTTCAGGCCCGTCTTCGTCGAGGCCTCCTTGATCTCGGCTGCTTCCGCTTCAGCCGTGATGGTCTGCATCTCGACCGCTTCGAACCCCGCCTCTTTCCCGATCGCAAAGCGCTCGGCGTACGAGTTGCGCTCCTTTTCCGATTTGTTGCGCGGCAGCATCGAGATCAGCGTCGACTTGCGAATCGTCGCCGGGTTCGGGGGGGACGGCGAGCCGCCGGCTGCGGGCTTCTGCTGCGCGCCGAGACCAGCCGGCGCGACGGCCAGCGCGGCCGTCAACGTCTTCAGGAAGTCGCGTCTGTTCTCCATGGAATGCTCCTTAATGGCATCCAACAAACCCTCTTCACGGGAGGGCCAGGAGTTCAGGAGAAAGTTCTTCTTGAAAAAGAATTCTCCTGATCTCTTGGCCCTCCTGTGAAAAAGCTCCCGGGGAGTTTGCCCGATCCTAACTTGCCTTCTTGATCTCCCGGCAAATCCGCTGCAGGACCGGGAACAACTCCCGGTCCGCCGGGCGAAAGGCGGCGCCGTCGATCACCAGCGGCGCGCCGAGCACGACGAGGGGCGCGCCGCGCGACGGGCACTCGATGGCCTGTTCAATCGAGAGCCCACCCACCGCCTGTACGGGGATCGACACCGCGCGAACGACCTCGTCGAGTTCGTCGAGCGGGCTCAGACCCTTGATCAGTCCCCGCTCGTCGAACCCGATGTGGTGCACGATGAAATCCACGCCCAGCGACTCCATCCAGACCGCGTTCGCCACGCGATCCTCGGCCGCCAGGTTGTCGCCCATCACCTTGATGCCGTATTTCTTCCCGGCCTCGACCACCTTCCGGATCGTCGCCTCGTGCGCGCGCCCCATCACCACGACGAGATCGGCGCCCGCCTTGGCCATCATCTCGGCTTCGAGGTACCCGCCATCCATCGTTTTCAGGTCAGCAACAATCGGATGATGCGGGAAACGCGAGCGCAGTCCTTCGACGGCATGAAGTCCCTCAGCGAGGAGCAGCGGCGTACCGGCCTCGAGCCAGTCCACACCGGCCTCGACGGCGATGGCCGCCGTCTCGATGGCTTCGTCGAGAGATGTCAGGTCGAGCGAGAGTTGAACGATGGGGAATGTCAGGTTGTCGAGGCGGCTCACCCCTGGAGTGTAGTCCGGGAAGCCGTCCCTGACGAAAGCCTGCCTCGCCGAAGCGCGAAGCGCGAAGGCGGGCCTAGGGCGCCGAGAGCGTGTAGGTCATGATCAGAGCGTAGACACCGGCGGAGTAGGCCCAGCTGTCCTGGAACGTGTAGGTCTGGCTGCCGGTCCACACTCCGGAGCCACGCCAGGAACCGAGCATCTTCGCAGCGTTCGCGTTCGCGGTGCCGGGTCTGAATCCGGTGCCGGTCGCGGTCCAGGACAGCATGCTCTCGGGAATCGTGTCGGTGCCGGAGACGAAGGCACCGTCGGCCTGGACCGTCAGCACGATACGGTCGTTGCCGGCCACGCGCGCCTTCGCGGTGACGGTCAGCGGTGCGGCCTGAACGGGCGGAAGCGTATCCGTGGTGGCCTGCGAATCGAGTACGACAGACGACCGATCGAAGGTGACCTTGACATGGCTGCCGATCACGGCGCTGACGGTGACCGTGCGAGCAAGGGGACTCTGCGCCTGAGCGCCCGCCTGCCAAAGAAGGATGCCGAGACTGGCAATCGCCAGGGTCGGCCGTCGGCGGCAGGCTTGAGAGTAAAAGTCATATATTGTCATATCGATTGGCCATTCGATATGACAACAGTGTAATATAACGCTCGCCACTAAACAACTCGATCGCCCCGGGGGCACGGGGGTCCGGGACCCCGGATCCCCGACCGCGAGAGCGTCAGTGCCGCGCCGGCTCCTTCGGCAGCAATGCGGAGAGCTCCGAATCGGTCCAGGGGCGGGTGCGGTCCTTGGTTGCTGCCCGGACCGCATTCACGGCTGCCGGGTCGACCGGTGCACCAGTCTGGCCCCATTCCCGCCGCACGTAGGTCAGGACTGCCGCGATCTGCTCGTCGGTGAAGATCTGGCCCACCGGCGGCATCAATCCCACCGGGCCTTCCTTCCCATGGAGCAGAATTCGGACGGGGACCTCTGGAGGGGCGAGCCCATAAGGCGACCCGACCAGCGGGGGCGCAATCTTTTCCATCCCGCGGCCATCGGGCTGGTGGCAGGCCTGACACACGTTGCGATAGACCTCCTGCCCCGCGTTGAAGCGCTTCTGCTGCTCCTGAGTCAGTGGCTCGACGGGAGCGGCGGCTCCGGGCTTGCCAGGCCACTCGACCCGCGCGAGCAGCTTCTCCGCCCGGCCACCGAGTTCTCCGCCTTTCTTCGCCAGCGCCGTAAACGGCACGGGCTCGGCATTCAGACGCAGGGGCGCCTGGCGCGCGACCGGCGACCGTGCAACCTGTGGAAAGGCGTACGCGCCACCAGGACCAGCGCGTCCGCCGGGACACGTCGGACACGGCGCGTTTGGATCCCCCGCCGGCCCGCCTCCCCTCCGTCCCTCCGCCCCTGGCATCGCGGCGCCGAGGAGCGCCACTTCGGCGCCACGCATCAGCGCGGCGCGCTGCCACTCGGGACGGCCCTCGTCGCCGATCGTGCCGAAGAGGCGCTGGCTGGCCGAATCCTGCGCGCCTCTGGCGACCGTGGCGGCGATCATGGTCGCGGCCACCTCGCGCGGCGCGGTCCTGGCGGGATCCTTCAGCAGCTGCTCGAGCACTGACATCTCGCTGCCCCGCAGGCCACTCAGGGTCGCATCGAGCGTGATCGGATCGTCGCCGCTCCGTTCCAGCATCCCCACGGCGGCCTGCTCCCGCGCACTCGCTGGCATCACGCCCAGCGTGGCGGCGAGCTGATGCCGGACCGGCCATTCGGAATCATCCAGCCGCTTCAGCACGGCCGCCTGCACTGGATTGTTCGGCTCTCCCAGCCACCGTTCCGCAATGCGGATCGCCGACACGCGCACCTCGCGCGAAGGATCGTCGAGCGCGGCAACGACCGTCGCCGGCTCAATCCCGTCGAGGCCATCCAGGGTCCACAACGCGTGCTGCCGCGTCTTCCAGTCCTTCGCGGAGCGCGCCAACTGGGTCAGGCTCCCGATGACCGAGCGCTCGTTCCGCTCGACCAGCAGCCGCTGGGCGGCGTCCCGCCACCATCCATTCGGATGCGACAACCGATCGACGAGCTGTGCCCCGCTCAACTGCGCCGCAACAGACGAGGTGTCGCGTCTGGTGGTGTCGTGCATGACGCGGTAGATCCGTCCGAGCCCATTCGGCGCTTCCAGCTTGCGCGACACGATGTGGTCGCGGAGGTACTCAGTGATGTCCGCACGCTGCTGAATCACACCGCGATACATGTCGACGATGTAGAGCGTGCCGTCGGGCGCGTTGGAGAGGTAGACGGGACGGAACCGTTCGTCCGTCGACGCCAGGAACTCACCGCGCTCGTAGGCCTTTCGCGCCTGCAGCGTCCGGCCATTGTCTTCGATGATGATCCGGCTCACCAGGTTCGCGGCCGGCTCGGCAACGAACATGTTGCCGTAGACCTCCGCCGGCAGCCGGTCGCCGCGGTAGATGAGCGGCGCGCAGACCGCCGTGAATCTGGCGAGCGTGCCATCCGGTCGATCGATGCCGAACTGATAGGCGCGATTGGTGCCCGGATTGGGGCGCACCGGCCAGACGACATTCACCGCGTTGGCCGGGTCGCGCACCGCCTCGTAGCTGCCGCGAGTACGAACCAGCGCCGGATTGCGGAGGAAATATGGCGTCGGCACGTAGTCGACGTGCACAGACGACTCGTTCGTGTTCCGGTAGATCCGGCCCGCATCATCCTGGGTCACGCCCCATTCGCCGCGGGTCAGCGTCCTGCGGACCTCGAACTTTCCGTCCTTCAGGCGCAGGTAGATGTCACTATCGGCGGTGTACATCCAGTTGTCCATCGCCCAGAGGAAGTCGTTGGCGTTCTGCTCGACGCGCGCCTCGCGCCGGCCGTAGAGATCGGTGATGGACTCTTTCGTATCCATCTTCAGGTCGCCGTTGGTGTCGCGCATCAGCCACGCGTTCGGCGGCTCGCCTACGAGCACGCCCCGATCCAGTACTTTGAGCGAACGGGCGAGCACGAGGCCGTCGGCAAAGACCGTGCGCTTGTCCATCACACCGTCCTTGTCGGTGTCCTCGAGCACGACCACCTTGCCGATCGGCTCCATGTAGGGCTCAGGGGCCTGGAGACTGGGCACGAAGCCGGGCATCTCGACCGCCCACAGGCGCCCCTGCCGATCCCAGTCGATCACGATGGGGTCCTGGATCAGCGGCTCGCTGGCCACGAGCTCGATCCGGTAGCCAGGCGGCATGTGGAACGTCTTGAGCGCGTCGGCCGGCGAGAGCGCGGGCGAGTCTGGTGATACTTTTTGAAGTTCCGGCGGCCACGGACGGTTGACTGGTGACGACTGTTGTCCGGACACGGTGAGGACCGCGGCGAACAGCAGCACGGCAGAAACGCGAACGCGCGTAAGAGACATGGCTTCAAGGTACACCAAACTAGATCCGAGGGGCTTCCGCCCCTCGGACTCCCCTACGCCGTCGCTCCCGCCTTCGCCAAGGCTACGGCGGGCAAGCGCTGGGCTACGTTCGCTCCGCTCCAACCTTCGCGCCGTGTCGTGCGAAGGTTGTCCGCCGGAGCCTTGGCGAAGGCGGACCCGGCGCTTCGGCTGGCAAGCCGGCTTGTCCGCCGGAGCTTCAGCGAAGGCGGGCGGGCGCGCGTGTCGCGCGCCTCGTCCGCTATGCGGCTCGCAAACAACGAGTAGACAATTCCTGTGGCCGAGCCGCATAGCGGACCATACGGATCGAGGGCAGACCGCATGACAAAGACCAGACGAGTGGCAGTAATCGGGCTTGGGCACTGGTATTCCGCGTACGGGCTCGCGCGCGGGCTGCCCGAGTATCCGGCCGCAACGCTGGTCGCTGCCGCATCCCCTGAGGCGCCCAAGCTCGAGGCGTTCACGTCGACGTTCAAGGTCCCCGGTTACCGTGATTACCGCGAGCTGCTCGAGCGCGAGGACGTGGACATCGTCCACGTCGCCACCCCGGTGTCGGAAATGGCCGACGTCGTCATCGCGTCCGCCCGGGCCGGCAAGCACATGGTGCTCGGCAAACCGATGGCGATGACCATCGACGAAGCGGATCGCATGGTCGAGGCGGTCGAGCAGTCCGGCGTCGCCTGTTTTCCATTCCAGGCGATCGGGCGGTTGCGGACAGCTGATCTGGTGAGGCGGATCCGCGGCGGTGAGATCGGCGACGTCAAGGTGATTCATCAGACGTGCCGGTGGTCGATCGCGGAGGACTGGTATCAATCCGGCCAGCCGGGCTGGTTCGCCGATCCGCGGTTCGTTCCCGGGGGTGCGTTCATCGACGAGGGCATCTACTGGATCGATTTCTTCCGCTACCTGACGGGCAGCGCCATCGTGCGCGTCGAGGCGCGGATGGCCAATCTGATCCACACGGACATCGCGGTCGAGGACTGGGGGATGGCGACGTTCACTCTCGACAACGGGGTGATCGCCACGCTCGAAGCCTCGTGGACGATCAACGCCCCGCGCAAGACCGGTCCCTCACCGAAACAGAACGCCGTGGTCAGGCTCGAAGTCGTGGGTTCACGGGGCGAGATCATCGATCAGTCGTTTCGTTCCCCGGGCCGCGCCGTCCTCGCCGCCGGCGCCGCCGATTGGGCATTCGAGCGCCAGCCGGAAGCCCCGGGATTCGCGCCGTCCGCGCCCTTTCCTCTCAGTCACCTGATCGAATCCCTGGATCAGAACCGTCCGCCGATTGCGTCGATCCGCGAGGCGCGCGATGCGTTCGTGGCGGCTATGGCCGCGTATGAGTCGGCGAGGCTGGGGAAAACGGTGACGCTTGCGCCTGCCCCCGAGGTCTGAACCGCGCAAAAGACTTCCTTTACAGGAGGGCCAGGAGATCAGGAGATTTTTGAGAAGTGGTCACTCCTGAACTCCTGGCCCTCCTGTGAAAGATTTTTCCTGTATCAAGCTGATACCTTCTAGGTATACCCATGCGAGTGGCGCTGGCACAGCTGAACCCCGTAAGCGGTGATATCGACGGCAACGCCGGCAAGATCTGCGCCGCGATCGCCGAAGCCGCGCACCAGGGGGCCGACCTCGTGGTCGCGCCGGAGATGGTGCTGCCCGGCTACTGCATCGGCGACCTCATCGAGAACGTCGATTTTCTCACCGCGAACGACCGCGCCATCCGGCGCATTGCCGAGGCGTCGCGGGGGATCACGTCGATCGTCGGGTTCATCGACTACAACCTTCACCAGCAGAACGACAACGGCACGGTGCGGAAGTACAACGCCGCCGCCGTGATGCGCGACGGTGTCATCCTCCAGCGCGCGCGAAAGTCGCTGCTGCCCAACTACCGCTACTTCGACGACAGGCGGTTCTTCACGCCCGGGGAAACCCGCGAGCCGGTCGACATTCCCACTGCGTCGGGCGAGGCGCGCATCGGCGTCTCGATCTGCGAGGACATGTGGGACGACTTCTACGAGGTCAAGCCGCTGCCGGAGCTCGCCGCCCAGGGGGCCTCCGTGCTGCTCAATCTCAACGCATCGCCGTTCTACCCGGGCAAGCGGCAGGAACGTGACGCCCTGATCCGCCGGCACCTCGCCGAGGTCCGCAAGCCGCTGGTCTACGTGAACACCGTCGGCGCCGCCGACAACGGCAAGAACGTGATCGCGTTCGACGGCGAAAGCCTGGTCTACGACGGGCATGGCCGCCTGATCGCGATCGGGCCGCAGTTCGAGGAAGAGCTCCTGGTGGTCGACCTCGGCGGCGACGCGTCACGGCATGCGGCCGTGGAGCTGCCACCGATCGATCGGGAGCGCGAGATCTACGACGCCCTGGTGATGGGACTTCGCGACTACATGCGGAAGAGCCATTTCACCGAGACCGTCGTTCCCGTCTCGGGAGGGATCGACTCGGCGCTGGTGCTGGCCATCGCCGTGGATGCGGTCGGCCCCGGGCACGTCCGGGCCTACAACCTCCCCTCGCAGTACAACTCCGATACCACGCGATCGATCGCCGAGCGGATCTCCTGTGCGCTCGGTGTGCGCTACGGCGTGATTCCGATCTCGTCGATAGACGAGGAAGTGCGTGCGGCCTTCGAGCGCCATGCGCACCGGATCGATCGCTCGCTCACCCGCGAGAATCTCCACGCCCGCATCCGCGGGTTGCTGATGATGGCCGAGTCGAACGATACCGGCGCCTTGCTGTTGTCCTGCGGCAACGAGACCGAGATCGCGCTCGGCTACGCGACTCTCTATGGCGACATGTGCGGCGGCATCTCGGTGATCGGCGACCTCTCCAAGGTCGACGTCTACCGGCTGGCCCGGCACGTCAACGCCCGTCACGCCCGCGAGATCATTCCGGAAGAGACCTTCACGCTCAAACCATCGGCCGAGCTCGCGCCCGGGCAGGTCGATCCATTCGACTACTACGTCATGGCACCGATCGTGAGCGAGCTCGCCGAGCGGCGCCGAAGCGTGTCGGAGCTGATCGTACTGTTCGAGAGCCGATCGCTCGACCTCGCCCGCTTCGTGCCCGATCCCGAGGGCCGGACGGTGTACGAGAAGCACACGACGGAGAGCTTCCGGGCCGTGGTGATCGAAGCCTTTCAGCGCATGCGCCGATCGGTTTACAAACGCCTCCAGGGTCCGCCGATTCTCGCCGTCAGCGAGCGCGCGTTCGGCTTCGATTTACGGGAGACGATTATCAATGGGTGGGAGGGCCACTGACACCCGCGGGTTCGCGGTTCGGGGGTTCGCGGGTTCGGAATCCGGCTAGCCAAAGGCGACGAGCCGGTTGGATTAGCCGCTGTTGCCTCTGATTACCCGGACTCCGAACCCGCGAGCCCGCGAGCCCGCGAACCGCGACTCAGTCCGCTCTTCTACACAACCTATGCCGCCGATTTGCGCGCACCAGCACGATCTCGGATCCGTCTCCGTCGGGCTGCGGGACGATGACGTAGTCGCCGCGGCGGGCCGCCAGGACGAAGCCGCCGACTCCTTGCGCCTCGCGCGCGTAGCCGCCGATCACATGCTCGAGCACGAAGCGGTCGGCCCTCATCCAGCGATCCTGGTAGACCCGTTGGCCGGCGAGAGTCTGCCGTTCCTCGAGCAGCAGCCCCTGCACGGTATGCCGTACGTCTCGCATTGTGTACGAGTAGTGGAAGAGCTTCCCTTCAACGATCGCCAGCGCTAACAGCACGGTTCCGGTGAGGACGCGGCGTCGCCACGCGGCGCTGGAGGCCGACGCACAAGCGAATCCCTGGGCGAACATGCGTCCGACCAGCAGCGCGAATATCGGATAGAACGGATTCAGGTACCAGGCGACCTTGGTCTGCATCATCGTCGGGATGAGCACGGTGACGCCCAGCCACGCACCGGCAAGGGTCTGGGCGTATGCATTCCCCGACAGCTCGCTCCACAGGCGCCGGAACCGCTCGCGCGACAAGGGAAACAGGAAGATCGCCACGGCGGTCGCGATCAGCCACACGTAGTGATCCTTCTGGAGGTTGTTCGGGTAATACAGAAGCGATCCGGTGTGCCCCTCGAGCGGAGTCGCGGTCCGGGCGACGAAATCGTACTGGAACATCGGGCCGAGAAACTGCCAGCCGTCCAGACGCCAGCGCGCCCATGCCCACCAGGCAATCGGCAGAACCGTCAGCATGAGTGCCGCGGTGAGCGCCGGCCAGCGCCGCTCTCCGGGACGACGGCCACCGACGACCAGCACCGTCACCACCAGGATGAGCGGCATGAGCACCGCCATCCCGCGCAGAAGGAACACGGCCGCGAGGACCGGGCCCAGCCAGGCGAGCCGCCACGGATGGTCACGCCCGCCCCACAACGTGACCACCGTGAGCAGCACGAGCAGCGTGAAGAGGGCGTCGGTGTTCGCGCTCCGCCCGGAGTGGACGTAGATGAACCCGTAGGTGGCGCTCAGCACCAGGCCCGACAGAAGCGCGGTCGTGGCGCCGAAGGCGCGCCGCGCCCACAGCATCAGCACCAGCACCGTGAGCCAGGCGGCGAGCGCCGAGGCGACCCGCAACGTGACGAGAGTAACGCCGAAGGCCTTGAAGGACAGCGCGATCAACCAGATGTTCAGCGGCGGCTTGGTGTTGTAGTAATCCAGCGCGCCGTCGAACGTGGTCCCGATCCAGTTGCCGTTACGGGCGGTTTCGGCAGCGCTGATCGCATACAGCGCCTCGTCCCACTCCGTCACGACTTCCCGATCGAGCCGGAAGAACAGGTTGACCGCCGCGAGCGCCAGCACGAGGATGGCGCCCACGCGAAACCAACGGCCCCAGTGCTCGCGCACGGAACCGTCGTCCTGGCAGGCAGTCGAATCGTGCACCAGCAGCCTCCACTATTTAGTGCATGGCCGAACAACCCCTTGAATGAGCGCGGGGATTATACACGGATGGGCTGGAGATGGTAGTGTCCAGTTCCCAGTTGCCAGTTGCCAGTTCGATCCAGCCCTGAAGACTGGCTACTGGAAACTGGCTACTGGGAACTGGAAACTAAAGACCAGGAGCTCCTGTGCTGCGGATTCTGATCCTTGTCGGCGGAGTGCTCGTCGCCCTGATCCTGCTGCTGATCGCGATTGGCTATGCCCTTCCCATCAACCACGTGGCCACTCGAGAGGCCAGGCTGGCGGCGCCGCCCGAACGGGTCTTCAGCGTGCTCCGCGACGTGGAGAAATTTCCCACCTGGCGATCGGACGTCAAGAGCGCCGAAGTGCTCGCCACGACGCCGGTGCTCCGCTGGCGCGAGCGCGGCGACAACGACATCACCTTTGAGATGGAGACCGTGAAGGCGCCCGGAAAGATCGTGACCAGGATCGTCGACAAGAGGCTGGCGTTTGGCGGCTCCTGGACCTACGACCTGTCACCGGAGGGCGGGGGCACCCGGCTGGTGATCACGGAGAACGGCGAGGTCTACAACCCGCTGTTCCGGTTCATGTCCCGGTTCGTGTTCGGGCACACGGCGACGATCGACAAGTTTCTGGAGGACCTGGGACGACATGTGCGATAGGCCAACTCCCAACGATCCAACGATCCAAGGGAACCGTTCGAGCGAGTGGGGTCAAAGTCGTACCAACCAGCTTATTGGAACGCATTTCACCCCGCTCGCTCGAACGGCTCCCCTTGGATCGTTGGATCGTTGGGAGTTGATGGTTAGAACTGGAACCGCATCCCCAGCCGGATCAGCCGCGGATTCATGATCTCCAGCGTCCTGTAGAACCCGGTCGACCCGGTCGCGGTCACGTCGTACTGGCGGCCCAGCGTCGTGGACGAGTTCAGCACGTTGAACATGTCCATGGTCAGCGTCAGCTGTGAGCCTCCTCCGAAGGCGAAGCCCTTCTCCGCTCGCAGGTCGAGCGTGAACACACCCGGCAGGCGATTGTCGTCGGGATCCACCAGGAGCACCCGCTTCTCCGGCAACACCGGATCGGCCGACTCCACCGTCGAGAAGAACGGCTCCCCGAAGCCTTCACGCGCCACGACGCTGCCCGCGATGTTGATGCGGTACGGCAGCTGGTACACACCGCTCGCGGTGAACTGATACTTGGGCAACAGCAGGTAGATTTCGCTCTTGCCGCTGCCGTTGGTCTGCGTCACGTAGGCACCACCTTCGATGTTCGGCCAGGTGGTCGACGGTCCCGGATCCTGTACGGCCGTCGATGGATCGTCGAAGTACTCGCGATGGGAATTGGTCGAGAACCCGACCCGTCCCATCCACTTGTTCGACATCCGCTTGGTGGCCTGCACCTCGAAGCCGAAATATCGCTGGTGATAGTCCGGCCGGTTGCGATATTCGCCGCCATTGCCGACCGGCAGGCTGTCGGGCCGCGGCGCATAGTAGGCCTGGCTGTAGGTGCCGAGCGGCGGCGCGTTGCCCTGCACGACGCCTTCCTGCACGTAGTCGGCGCGGGTCACGCCGACCAGCGGGTAGACGGTGTTCCCCGTCGTCAAATCGATGCCGCTCCAGATCACGTCGTTGAACCGCCGCCAGGTGAGCGCGGCGCTGATCCCGAAATTGGGCGCCAGCTCACGATCGACGCCGAGGACGAGCTCGTGAGTCCTGGGCGACTTCAGATCGGGATCGACGCGATTGAAGTTGACGCCCGACCCGGGATGGTCCGGGTCGACCCCGGTCCAGGTGAGGAGCTCGTCGAGCTCGCCGGGATCGGTGATGTTGTTGCCGTTCCGATCGGTCGCACCATAAATCAGGATCGCGGTGGACGCCGCCGAGAAGGCCTGCACGGTGCCCGAGCCCAGCTGGCTGCCGAACATGCCATAGCTCGCGCGCAGCAGCGTGCGGCCCGTGTCGTCCAGCGAGTAGGTCGCACCGATCCGGGGTGACCACAAGCCGAGGTCGATCATCTTGCTTTCGGCCGGCGCGACGATCGCGGGCAGCAGAGCGGGGAATCCCGGATTCGCCCGCTGCGCGCTCTCGAGCATGGACGCGTAGGCGCGGTCGTACCGCAACGCCAGCTGCGTGGTCAGGCGGCCGGTCTTGATCGTGTCGCCGACGTAGAAATTCTGGTTGACGGTTTCGCTCGACGCGAAGAACGGCCGCCAGATCCACGCCTGGATGCTGCGGGTCGTGGCATAGTCCGACGACTGGAGGCTGTCCACGCCGTTGCCGGGATAGTCGAGCGTCTCGTCGTCCCGCGTTTTCCGCCAGCTGCCGCCGAACGTGACCTCGTGTACGCCGCGCACCCAGTTGCCGTCGACGAGCGTGCTGTAGTCGGGGCGGTCGGTGTCGTAGAAGTAGTGCGACCCGTGCCGGACACGACCAGGATCTCGATAGGCCGACGCCTGCAGACCACCCTGCGGCAGGAACGTGAACCCGTTGCCGACGTAGCCGGCGCGCGCGGTGATGAACACGTTGTTGCCAACGACCAGGTTGACCTGTCCTTTGAAGAGCGGCGTCGGTCCGCTCTGGTTCCACGTCGTCTCGGGTGCGCGCAGCGGGCTCGCGCCACGGCCGATCTTCGTCTTGTTGCCCCGGAAGAACAGGAACTCGGGACGGATGCGCGGCGTGACCTGCGCCGTCGACTTGAACGCGACGTTCTCGAGCGTGGTCTTGTCGGGATTTCCATCCAGCGTGAACAGCGTGCTCTCGGTGCGGCCATACGAGCCCCAGGCCCACCAGCGATCGCGAATCAGCGGACCGCCGAGGTCGAAGCCGTAATCAGTGAGGTCCTTCATGCGGTTGCCCTTGCCGCTGTCACCGGCGAGCTCGGCGAGGTCGTCGGGCAGATTGGTGCTCTGCAGGCCCTCGCCGGCACCGTAGATGTGCGCCGCGCCGCTCGGGCGGTTCGCCCCGGTCTTGAACTGCATGTTCAGCTGCACGCCCGCCGTCGGATTGGTCGCCGACGCGCCGCCGGTCGTGACGCTCATCTCCTGGAACATGTCGAAGTTGTAGTAGGTCGGCGAGCTCCCGGTGGCGGCGAGATCGGTCACCGGAATGCCGTCGAGATTCCACGTGTTGTCGGCCAGGCCCGCGCCCTTCGCGAGGTAGTTGGACTGCTGGCCCGATTCTGCCCCGCCGATGTTGACGCGGTCGACCACGACGCCGGGCACCGTCTGCAACACGACCCATGGGTCACGCGCCGTCGGCAGCTGCTGCAGCTCCTCGTAAGACACACCGGTCGTGACGGTCTGCCGGGCGGGATCGACGACCGGCGCCTCCTGGTTCACCTGCACCGTCTCGCTCACGCCGCCAACCTGCAGCGTCGCCTTCAGCGGTACACCCGATCCGGCGGCGACGCGCACGCTCTCGTTGCGATACGTGGTGAATCCCGACAGCGTCACGGTGACGACATAGGCGCCCGGCGCGAGGTTCAGAAAGTGCGCCTCGCCGCTGCTGTCACTGACTTGCTGCTGCGTCGCGGGGCCGGTGATTTCGACCGTCGCCCCCGGAACCGCCCGATCCTGCGCATCCTGCACGGTGACGTCGATGCGGCCCTGGAACAGCGTCTGCGCAGCCGCCGGTCCGGCCCCAACGAGCGCGAGCGCCAGAGCGAGGCCGAGCCCACGGCGCGCGAACGCTCCCAGAGCGAATGAACTTCTCATTGAGCCTCCTTCGGATCGCGCCGACCGCGGACCCGCGTCGAACGCGACTCCTCCCTCCTGTGATTGCCGGTTCGCGCACGAGCAATCGCGGTTCCGCACACACTCGTCACCACGCGCGCGATGCGCCGGTGGTACGCAGCACCCCGCTGGAGTGACGAGCCGTCGGGTGCGGCTGGCGAGCGAACGGACAGCGGGCCGGGCTCCTGAACGACCCGCAGCTCGAGATCGTGGTGCGATCCATTCGCTCGCACGGGTCCTCCAATCTTCCGGAGCAAGCTGTTGTGCAGGTACGGATGCTGGGATGAAATGTGTGTATGAGCGCGAACCCCTCGAAGCCCGCTGACATCTGGACGCTCGGCGATCTCTCGACGCCCTGGTCCATTCACGTCGTGGTCACGCTGCGCATCGCGCAGCACATCGCGGAAGGCCGGCATCAGATTGAAGATCTCGCCCGGGCCGCCGGTGCCGACTCGGATTCACTCCATCGAGTGCTGCGGCACCTGGTGCGCCACGGCATCTTCGAGGAGACCTCCGTCGGGCTGTTCACCCTGAACGACGCGGCACGACCGCTTCTCGACGACGGCGTCGTTCTGGGATTCGATCTCGACAGCTTCGGCGGACGGATGGCGCGCGCCTGGAGCACGCTCCTCACCGCTGTGAGGACGGGCCGCCCGGCATATCACGAGGTGTTTGGACGTCCGTTCTGGGAGGATCTCGCCGCGCATCCGGAAATCGCCGCGCGTTTCGACGCCTTGATGGGACCGCAGGGCCACGGCACTCCCGATCCAGACGTCCTGCTGTCGGGTGACTGGACCAGCGTGCGCACGGTCGTCGACGTGGGTGGCGGCACGGGCACGCTGCTCGCGGAGGTCCTGCGGGCGCATCCGGCGGTGCGCGGCATCCTCGTGGATCAGCCGGGCACGATCGCGCGAGCCGAACCACTGCTGCGCGAAGCGGGCCTGATCGGTCGCGTCACGCTGGCACCACAGACCTTCTTCGACCCGCTTCCGGCTGGCGCCGACCTCTACCTGCTCAAGAGCGTGCTCGGCGACTGGCCCGACCGCGAGGCCGAGATGATTCTGACGCGGTGTGCAGAGGCGGCGCGGCCAGGAGGTCGTGTGGTGCTCGACAACGAGGTGTCGCCTGACAGCGATGGCGGTCCGGCACCCGAACTGCTGATGATGGTGCTCGTCGGCGGCCGGGCGCGGAGCCTGTCAGAGTTCCGGCCGCTGGCGCACCGGGCCGGTCTCGAGGTTGCGGCCGCCGGGAAGCGGCGATCCGGCCGGTTCACTGTTGAGTGCGTCCCGGCAGGAAAACCATAGAGCGCAGCCCGCAGCCCGTTGCCCGCGGCCCCGGCGCCGGACGGCGGACTGCGGACCACGGACCGCGTTCATCGACCCCATCAAGCCCGTACCTCGTCTTCGATCAGTCGCGTAGCCGTGACAGAATCGAAGACATGAGCGAGAGCACCTGTACCCACATCGACGCGATCGAATCCGTCAAGACTGCCGGGAAGCA
>Ga0075418_10004680_pt1 | contig 15559 bp, 11 predicted proteins | sample SoiMetdeltSBSDD2_FD_81776 | JGI IMG/M metagenome (GOLD analysis project Ga0075418, IMG submission 81776) | Bulk soil microbial communities from a Populus tree surrounding site in Tennessee, USA - Soil MetaG P. deltoides SBSDD2 | ecosystem: Environmental > Terrestrial > Soil > Tree plantation...
ACCTGGAACGACACACGTTTCGGGTCGGTGTTCTGTGCCAGGGTATCGAAGCGCGTACCTTCGGGTGACGGCAGCATTTCGTAACCGTGACAGTGATACGCGAAGCGGCACTCAGCGGCATCCGCGGCCGACGCGAACTTGTTGAACGCTTCGGCAGTTTTCAACGCGTCTTCGCGTGTGAATTCCTTGTCGTGCGGGATCCAGGGGCACACTACCCAGCTCGCGCCCAGCGCTTTCGCCTCGGCAAACGCACCAGGCGCGTCGTCGCGCAGCCGTTCGAAGCCCATGTGGGCCGACTGACAGCGAAGGCCGGCGGTGTCCATCGCAGTCTTCAGCTCGCCAACGGTGTGCTTCCAAAGTCCGGCTCCCTCGACCTCGCGGAAGCCCATCGCGCGTACCTTGGCGAGCGTACCGGGCAGATCCTTGGGCAAGTACTCGCGCAGGCTCCACATCTGCAGACCGACAGGACCGTTCAGCGGCGTCTTGATCTCTTCCTGCACGGCGAGCCTTCCGCGAACGCCGGCAGGCATGGCAAGTCCAGCGGCAACGGTTCTCAGAAACTCTCGACGCGACGACATGACGGCCTCCTGATCACAGCGCTGACATGCACAGCATAACGCGCCTTCCCGGTTGGATCGACCGGACGAGCGGGAGAAGCGTATAGTGCGAAAGAAGACGCGAGCGAGCGCAGCGAATGAGAGGACGTCATGAGCACCGATGACGACACTGTTGCCGGTCCGTTCGGGCCAATTTCGCGCCGAAGCGCTATCGGTGCAACGTTATTGGCAGGTGCCGCTTTCCTGACGGCTCCTCCCCTGAACGCGCAAGAGCGGCCCGAGGCGGCCGCTTCCGTCCCACGGAAGCGGTATGACATGAAGAAGTCGATCAATCTGTGGGCGTTTCCATATCCGCAGAAGATGTCTCTCGTGCAATCCCTTCAGCTGGCGAAAGATGCCGGTTTCGACGGCATCGAGCTGAACTACGACCTCGACTCCGATCTCTCGCCGAAGGCGGGCACCCGCGAATTCCAGCAGATACGAAGTGCGGCCGATCGGATCGGCATTGCGATCAGCGGGCTGTGTTCCTTCTTGTTTTGGCCCTTCCCGTTAACGAGCAACGATCCGGCAAAGCGCACGCGCGCGCTCGAACTTGCCGACCGCATGGCGCATGCGGCACACGATTTAGGAGTGGAAAACCTGCTGGTCGTCCCCGGCGCCGTGCATATTCCGTGGCGCGACGATCACGAACCCGTGCCGAATGACGTCTGCGATCGGCGGGCTCGCGAAGCCATCTCAACCCTCGTGAAAACCGCCGAGAGGCTGAAAGTCTCGCTCAATATCGAAAACATCTTCTTCAACGGCTATCTGATGACACCGATGGAGATGAACGCCTTCGTCGATAGTTTCTCGAGCCCCGCCGTCCGTGTGCACTTCGATACCGGCAACATCATGTTGTTCCAGCATCCCGAACACTGGATTCCGATCCTCGGCAAGCGCATCGCCAATACGCACTTCAAAGAGTTCACCAAGAAGGGCACAGACCACTCGCTGGAATCATTTCGGCCGCTGCTGGATGGCACGACCAACTGGCCTGCGGTGATGGATGCGCTCGAGACGAATGGTTATCACGGCTACTGCACCTTTGAATACTTCCATCCGTACGCGCATTACCCCGAAGCGCTGATCTACCAGACCTCGGACTCACTCGATCGAATGCTCGGGAGGAAGGGACGTCCTTAGCGCGCCGCCGGTCAGGATTGCTTCCGCGATTGTCGTCCCGTTGCCTTTCGCGCGCGACGGCGAGGCGTACCGGCTGAACTCGTCTGCTTGGCGGCCGCGAGTGACTGGTACAGCGCCTCGAACATGTCGATGCCAGAATGAAGCAGCGCGCCATCATCGTGTTGCGATCGGCGAAGTCCCTCGACGAGACGGCCAATGGTTGTCGTCTCGGACTCGTTGTACTTGGTTTCCTTGAGGTCGAGATCGTGCACGATACGGCCGATGTGGCGAACCGCTGGATCGGTGATCGCGAATCGCTCGCAGAACGTCTCGAATGTGCAGTGGGTGCCGTGGTGACCGAACTCGGCCTCGAACGTGTCGAATGGAATCGCCTCTGGTGTTGCCGTCGGCGCGCCGAACACGAATCGTGCTTTCGAGTCGACGAAGCGCCGGATCAGCCATGCCGATGACATCCGGTCGACCCCCGGCTGCGGCCGCGTGACCCATGTCTTGTCGCGATAATCGGCCGGGTTCGCTGCCGTCGTTGTCTGTCTCGCCATCGTGCGTCTCCTTCCTGTGATCTGGTCGAGCTGTTCCAGAAGCGCGGCGACTTCTTCCCGGCCGGGCGCATCGACGAAGTCAATTGCGACTCTCTCCTCGAATCGCTCGCGCAGCCTCCGCAGCTTTTGAACAAGCTGACGGTTCGCGCTGCCGGCTGGACGTTGCCGTGCCAGGCGTATGAGCTTGACCCCCTCCTCGGTGAGCGCTTCAAAATCGCGGCTTCGCGCCGCGCGGAAGGTCGCCACGATCTCCTCCTCCGTTGCCGCATCGAGTGCTCGCATCGCAAGCACCATCGCCTGCCCGCCGCTGTTGACGATCTCCTGCTTGATCCACTCGAGGTCCTCGCGGCTTTCCGGAGACGCGGGAAGGGCATACGCGGCATTCTTCAACAGCACCGCGCCGACCCGTTGTAGCCGCCGCCACGCCTGCACGCGCGCGTGACCCTGCGTCGACGGCAGGAAGAAGAGCAAGCACAACCACTCGCGCCCGACGACAATCGGTGTATCTGTCATAACTTATTGACGTAACATTTATAACATAGTTAAACTTTGGCGATGCAACCTCTCGCATATTGGAAACGGCATCTGCCAGTCGCCGCTGTCATCGTCGTCACAGTTGCGCTCGGGATTGGCGGCGCCACTGGCGTATATGCAGTAGTGGAGGCGGTCCTCCTGCGCGCGTTGCCAGTTCGGGATCCGGAACGCCTCGTATGGATGTGGAATGCGCGCGTCGAGCGGGATCGCGCGCCGTTTTCTGCACCGGATCTGACCGACTATCGAACCGACAACTCCGTGCTCGATGGGCTTGCGCCGTTCACCAACTGGACGGCCAATCTCACAGGTATCGGTGATGCCGAGCGCCTCGAAGGTGTGCGGGTCGGTCCCGAGTTCTTTGATGTTCTCGGCGTGTCAGCAAGTCTCGGACGAACGTTCACTGGTAAGGACGTCAGCGAACAGGTGGCTATCCTGAGTGATCAGCTGTGGCGCCGACGCTTCGGTGGCGATTCGTCGATCGTTGGCCAGCTGGTTTCATTGAACGGCACGGCGCACACAATCATCGGGGTACTACCACCCGGATTCGTGTTTCCGTTCCGCGATGCGGAGCTTGCAGTACCGCTTTCTATCAAAACCGACCCACGGCGCTCCGACCGCGGGGCGGGTTTCCTCCGTGTCGTCGCTCGGTTGAAACCGGGCGTCTCCTTGTCATCAGCGAAAGCCAATCTTGACGCGATCGCAACCCGGCTCCGTCACGAGTACCCGGTTACCAATGGCAAGAGACTCGGCGTCAACCTGTTTCCGCTTGATCAAGAAATCGTGGGAGACGCGCGTGCGCTCCTTTTGGCGCTGCTTGCGGCGGTGACTCTGCTGCTGCTTGTCGCGTGCGCGAACATCGCCAATCTACTGCTGGTTGGGATCACCTCGCGGCGCCGCGAACTGAGTCTACGCGCGGCTCTCGGTGCCTCACGCAAGCAACTCGCGCTTCAGCTCCTGAGCGAAGTGACAGTCGTCGTCGGTGTTGGCGGTGTCGGCGGCCTCTTTGTCGGACAGGCAGTCGCTCGTGTGCTCGTATGGTGGGGAGGCACGACACTGCCGCGGCTCGAACACGTCGGCATTACTCCCGGCGTGACGGTATTCGCGCTCGCCGCGACGATCGTGTCAGCGGTCTTGTGTGGCGTCACGCCGGCCTGGCTCTTCTCGAGTCCGACGCGAGTCGGGTCGACGGATGAAAATCGCACGAGTTCCGCCGGTGTTCTGCAGGGCCGATTCCGGCGCGGGCTCGTTGCTGCTCAGATTGGCGTCGCCCTCGTGCTGTTGGTTGCGATGTTCCTCACCGTGCGGAGCTTCAGTCGGTTACAAGCGGTCAATCCTGGTTTTGATGGCAGAAACGTCCTGTCGCTGCAGCTTGCGTTGCCGCCTGTGCGGTACGCAACGCCGGCCGCTATCACTACGTTCGCCGACAAGCTGACTACCGACCTCACGAACCTGCCGGTGGTTCGTGAGGTGGCCGCGATCTCGCTGCTGCCGTTGAGCGGGCTCCTGTCGACGCAAGACTACCGCATCGCGGGCAAGCCAGAACCGCCGCCCGAAGAAATTCCGCAGGCGCATTACCGAATAGTCACCCCCCGGTATTTTCACGTGATGGGCATTCCGATCCGCGGGCGGGAGTTCGACGACACCGACCGCGACGCGACGCGTCGAGTCGCGATCATTAGTCGTACGTTCGCAGATCGTCACTGGCGAGACGCATCTCCGGTTGGCGAGCACATCATCGTTGCAACGGATTCGTTAGAGATCGTCGGCGTCTGCGACGACGTCAAACAGTTTGGCCTGGAAGGGATGGCCACTGCGGATCTCTACGTCCCGCTGCGGCAAATGCCTGCGAATCAGGCGCAGTTCGTCGCGGGTCGCATGTATTGGGTCGCCGAAACACTCGACGACCCATTGAAAGCGGCCGATCCGGTTCGCGCAGCCGTTCGGCATCTCGATAAGGACGTCGCGACGTCGAGCATTCGACCGATGCCCTATGTCCTCGCAGCCTCCGTGGGCTCACGCCGCTTCAATACCAATCTCATGAGCATCGCGGGCGCGGCGAGCCTTCTTCTCGCGCTCATCGGCGTCTACTCCATCACCGCGTTCTCGATGGCTCGGCGCACTCGGGAGATCGGCATCAGGCTCATGTTGGGCGCACAGCCTGCCCAGATTGTTGTGACCTTGCTCGCCGCCGAATGGAGCGCGATCATAGTGGGGTTGGCCGTCGGAGCACTCACCGGCGTGATAGCTGCGCGCCTGCTGGCATCAATGTTGTTCGCGAGCGGCGGAGTCGACCCTCTGGTCATTGGCGCGGCTGCCGCAACGCTCGGAATTGCCGCTCTCATCGCCAGCTATCTTCCCGCTCGTCGCGCAATCCGAAGGGATCCAGTCGATGCCCTTCGGCTGCAATAGGACGCGCGTGCTCCCCCGCGTAACATGAGAACAGGGGCGTTACATGCGGATTGGAAGTGTCGTACTCGGGCTGTTTCTTCTCACCGTTCGCGCCGGCGCAGTGCAGGACCCGCTGGTCCTGCTCCGGACGATTGAGTTACCACGTGTCGAGGGCCGGATCGACCATCTCGCGTTTGATGCAGCGACGCAGCGACTGTACGTTGCCGCGCTCGGCAATAACAGCGTCGAGGTTTTGGACATCGGCGCCGGGTCACACCTGAAGAGCCTGACCGGATTCCGCGAGCCGCAAGGGATCGCGGTCGTCCCCGACATCAAGTCCGTCGCCGTGGCGAACGGTCAGGGCGACGGTGTGCAGCTGATGGGCGCCGAAGATTACCGGCTCGGATCGATGATTCGCCTCGGCGATGACGCGGACAACGTCCGTTACGATGCGTCGGCAAAGCGCGTCTACGTCGGGTTTGGCAGCGGCGCCCTGGCAGCGATCGATCCCGTGGCAGCGAGGGTGCTCGCTGAGGCGAAACTGGCTGGACACCCCGAGTCGTTCCAGCTCGAACGCGGCGGCTTGCGCGTCTTTATCAATGTGCCAACCGCGCAGCAAATTGCCGTCGTCGACCGCAGTTCGATGAAGGTGGCTGCCACCTGGCCCGTAACCGCCGCAGGGGCGAACTACCCGATGGCACTCGACGAGGCGAATCATCGCCTGTTCATCGGCTGTAGAAGGCCGGCGAGGGCGCTCGTTTTCGACACGACGACTGGCAAGCACATCGCGTCGTTCGATATCGTCGGCGACACCGATGATCTGTTTTTTGACCCCACGCGAAAGCGGCTGTACGTCAGCGGTGGGGACGGCTTCATCGATGTGGTGCAGGACGAGGGCGCGAACAAGTTCGCGCGGGTGGCGCACATCGCGACCGCGGCCGGCGCGCGAACCTCTTTGTTCGTGGCAGACAAGGGACGCTTGTTCCTGGCCGTGCCCCATCGCGGCAATCAGAAAGCGGAGATTCGGGTATTCGAGGCGCGTTAGGAGGTCGTGATGGTTCCGATCGTTGTCGCGTTCACGTTGACCGTCCTTCAATCGGCTGCTCAGTCGCCGTCGGTGATTTTCGTCTGCGAGCACGGTGCCGCAAAAAGCGTCATCGCGACCGCATACTTCAACAAGCTCGCAGCGGAGCGGCGTCTTCCCTATCGGGCGACGTTTCGCGGCACGACTCCACAAGACAACCTGTCGGAACGGGCTCTCGAGGGGTTGAAGGCCGACGGTGTCGCGATTCCATCCGGACGGCCGGCGGCGATTACGGACGCTGATGTCACGGAAGCCACACACATCTTCGCGATCGGCTGCACCCTTCCCACGGCCGTGCTGAAGTCTGGCAAGGCAGCCGATTGGAGCGATGTGCCGGATACTCAAGGCTATGCGCCAATGCGAGACGCCATCGTGCGCCACGTGACGGCACTCCTGGACGATCTCCAAAAACATCGAAAGTGACAGGTCCGTTCGGTTTCACGGCTTCCGTCGCAGTTTGACTCGACGTCCGAGCGCCACGGATAATGCCCCGTCGTGTCGCACCGACGCCCCCTCGTCGCGCTCGCCATCTCGGCCGTGCTCGCGTTGGCACTCCTGCCGCCGGAACACGTGCACAGCGCCGAGCCGCACGATGGGCATCACGCGAATGTCGTCCATCGACACTTCGAACCACATCATCGATCAGAAGCACAACCGTCCGTTGATCACGCCGACGACGATCATGACGTCCAGTGGCTGACGACGTCGTTTACCAGTTCCCGAACGGTCACACGCATCGGGGTCGACAGCGAGGTCGGCGGACAAACAGCAGCCACGCTTCATCCGCCATCGACCCGCAGGGCGATTCTTCCCACGCTGTTCGTCTCTGTTCATGATCCGCCGTGGGCGACAGCCTGCGGTCTTCGCGCGCCCCCACCTCTCTCTTCAGATTTGATCTGACGGGCTCCGCCCGTAGTCTGCCCGCTGCGTGCAATCTTCGCGTGAGTGGGCGGCTCAACTTCCATTCAATTCGATCGCTTGTCTCGAGGTGATATGCGCATCGCCCTGTTCTGTGCCGCGCTCGCTGTCTCGCTGACGCCCACCCGTACTGACGCGCAGTCGGTGAATTTGACGGAAGCAGACGCGCTGGCTCGACTATCTGCTGAGAGTCCGCGCGTGCGAGCGAGCCGAGCGGTCATTGATGTTGCTAAAGCCGATGTGATCGCTGCCGGTCGCTGGCCGAACCCGAGGCTCACGATCGACCGCGAAGCGGTGGCTGGCACGACTGAATACCTGACACGAGTCGGACAACCGCTGCCGATCAGCGGGCAGCGCGGTCTTCAGGTTCGCGCCGCCTCGTCGTTGGTCGACGCAAGCACCGGAAGGTCTGACGATGAGTTGCGGCGGACGCGAGCGGATCTTCGGCTCGCGTTCGCGCAGTTGGTGGCGGCGCAGGTCCGTGAACGGGAACTCATTGCCGCTCGCGACCACCTACGCACGGTCGCTGAGGCGCTAGCCAAACGTGAGACGGCTGGCGACGCGGCCGGCTTCGATCGGCTTCGCGCTGAGCGAGAGGTGCTGGATATTGACGCCGACCGGGCGGTGGCGGCAAGCGAACGGGCGCGCGCACAGGCCAGGCTTGCAACGTTCATTGGCGAGGCTGGCGACCCGTTGGGGATCGTCGCAACACCCTCCCCCATCGTCGCGCGCACCGTGCCGAGTGTAGAGGAACTCGTTCGACACGCCGAGTCCGCGCGCGGTGAGTTGCGCGCGCTCAGCAAAGAAATCGAGGCGGCGCAGTTCTCCGCACAAGCCGCAGACCGCCGTCGGATTCCGGAGCCGGAGGTCATTGCCGGAACAAAGTCGTCATCTCTTGGCAACGGTGACATCGGAAGCGTTTTCGGCGTGCAGGCCTCCATTCCCCTGTTCGATCGTGGTCAGGCCGAGCGGGCGTCGGCGCGCACCCGCGGCAATCTCGCTGAAGCGCGCGCGGCGACGTTTCGGGCCGCGCTGCGCGGGGAAATTGCGGGTTGGCGAGCTGCGCTAATCGAACGTCGACAGACCGCCGAACGCTATCGCGCCGCGGCGGTCTCCAGCGCCGATCAGATCGAACGGATTGCTCAGATCAGCTACGACGCGGGCGAAAGGGGCATTCTCGAGCTGCTCGATGCATATCGAAGCGGAGCAACAGCACGTGTCCGTCAAGCAATGCTCGACGCCGCCGTGCGCGAGGCAGAGATCGAGTTGGAGCTCGCGAGCGGCTGGGAGATCCAATGATGACACCGCGACATGCACGCACACTTACATTGCTTGTCCTGGTCACGAGCGCCGGGTGTCGCAGAGGAGCAGACAACCAACTTGCGGCAGAACCGCCGACGTTCAATGTCACGAGCTGGACACAGAAGACGGAGTTGTACATGGAGTACCCGCCGCTGGTCTCCGGACACTCCGCTCGCTTCGCCGTGCATCTCACCAAACTCGACGACTTCAAGGCCCTCAACGCCGGCAAACCATCGATCACGTTCCAGCCGGAGAATGGGGGCTCCCCGACGGTATTTGCCGGATCGCCTCCGCTTCGTCCTGGCGCGTTCAGAGTCGAAGGGGTGCCGCCAGCGGCCGGGCGCTACAAATGGACATTGACGGTCGATGCGCCGGGAATGAGCGATCGTCATGATCTCGGGGTCATCACCATCTTCCCCGACGAGACATCCGCGAACGCAGCAGCCGAGAAGCGTGCTCCAGACGATCCCGCCGCAATCTCCTATCTCAAAGAACAGCAATGGACGAACGAGTTCGCGACGACGCCGGTGGGCGAAGCGGAATTGCGTCGCTCGATGAAAGTTCCCGCGACCATCGAGGCGATCACCGGAGGTGAGGCAATCGTCGCCGCTCCGGCGTCTGGGCGGTTCGCGGCGCAGTCGCTGGTCACGATCGGGACGACAGTCACCGCCGGTCAGATGCTCGGACGTGTCGAACCGCGGCTGTCCGTGAACGACGATCGCGCAACGCTGGCGAGCGACGTGGCCCGAGCACAACTGGAGGTCGAAGGCGCGCGCGCTGAACTCGCACGCGCTGAATCCTTGCTCGCCGAGCGCGCAGTGGCGGCGCGTCGGGTCGAAGACGCACGGCGAAATCTCGCCGCAACTGAAGCCCGATGGCAGGCTGCGCAAGCGCGACTCCAGCAGCGAGATGAAACACTCCGAACCGGCGGAGGTGGCGCGTCCGGGAATGCGTTCGTGCTGCGTGCTCCTATCGCCGGTCGGGTGGCTGAGGTTTTCGCGACGCTCGGCGCCGCTTACCAGGAAGGCGCGCCATTATTCAAGATCGTTCGCACCGACCGCGTCGAATTACGGGCGCAGATTCCAGCCGCTGACGCCGCGACGGCACGCAGCGTTACGGATGTCGCGCTGGAAATTCCGGGACGGCCGGACGTGCTTCCCCTTCGTTTCGAGCACAGGCACGACGCCGGCGTCATCGATGAACGAACGGGCGCCCTGCCGGTGCAGTTCGAGGTGCTGAATCCGGGCGGGCAACTTCTCGTCGGTCAGCACCTGACGGCTGTCCTTTTCACGCGCGACCGGATTCGCGGACCTGTTGTCGACAAAACGGCAGTGTTGACGGAAGCGGGACGCCCGTACGTGTGGATCCAGGTCGGTGGTGAACAGTTCGTCCGACGCTCCATCGAGGTGAGCGCCCGCGATGGTGACGTGGTCGGTGTGCGGAGCGGTCTCAAGCCTGGCGACCGCGTTGTTGTTCGCGGTGCCTATGAAGTCCAACTCGCGTCGGCGGCCAAAGGACTGCCGGCCGAGGGACATGTCCACTGAGAACCGACATGAGAAGACTTATTCAATGGTCGATCGATCATCACTGGATGGTGATGGTGTTCTCTAGCCTGCTGCTGCTTGGAGGCATCTGGACCGCGCGTGAGATGCCCGTCGACGTGTTTCCCGATCTTACCGCGCCAACCGTCACGATCCTGGCCGAAGGTCGGGGGATGGCACCCGATGAAATGGAGTCGCTCGTCACCTTCCCGCTGGAGAGTGCGATCAACGGCGCATCCAGCGTCCGGCGTGTCCGTTCGGCGACCGCGCTCGGTATCGCGGTAGTATGGGTGGAATTCGACTGGGGCACTGACATCTTTCTCGCTCGCCAGATCGTCGCCGAAAAGCTCGCCCTGGTCAGCGGCGCGCTGCCGCCGCAGGTCCAGCGGCCCGTTCTTGCTCCTGTGTCATCGATCATGGGCGAGATTCTTTTCTTTGCTCTCTCGGCCGAGACACACGACGCGATGGCACTTCGCACTGTCGCTGACACAGTCGTCCGTCGTCGGCTGTTGGCGGTGTCGGGAGTATCACAGGTGACGCCAATTGGCGGGGCCGAGCGGCAATATCAAGTCGTCGCGCACCCCGAGCAACTGCGCGCAAACTCCGTGTCCTTGACCGAGTTGCTCGATGCAGTCCGCGGGGCGAGTCAGAACACGTCCGCCGGCGTGTATGTGGAAGGTCCACAGGAGTACGTGCTTCAAGCCGTGGGTCGCGTACGAACACCGGAAGAGATTGGCGAAAGTGTCGTCGCCCTTCGCGCCGGTCGCTCCGTCCTGGTGCGCGACCTTGCCGATGTGCGCGAAGGCGGAGCGTTCAAGCGAGGAGAAGGCTCACGCAATGGCAAGCCAGCAGTCATCATTGGCGTCCAGAAGCAGCCAGGCGCGAACACGCTCGAGTTGACCTCGCGGCTCGATCGCCAACTCGACGCGCTCCAGCAAGAGTTGCCTGCAGGAATGACAATTGATCGCAGGATCTTCCGGCAAGCTGATTTCATCGAGGTCGCAGTTGACAACGTGATGAAGGCGCTGCGCGACGGCGGCATCCTCGTCATCATTGTCGTCCTGGCATTTCTCGCGAATTTTCGCGCCGCTGCCATTACCTTGACCGCAATACCGCTGTCCCTCGCGACCGCGGTGCTGCTGCTACGCGCGTTCGGCGCGACGATCAACACGATGACGCTCGGTGGAATGGCCATCGCCATCGGGGCACTCGTCGACGACGCGATCATCGATGTGGAGAATGTCGTCCGACGTCTCCGCGAGAACCGTGCGAAACCACTCGCCGAACAACGATCGGCCATGGACGTCGTGCGAGAGGCGACGCTCGAAATCAGAACATCAATCGTGTTTGCGACCGTGATTATCGTCCTCGTATTCCTTCCGATATTCGGCCTCGCCGGCCTCGAAGGCCGCCTGCTGACGCCGCTGGCGTTCGCGTACATCGTGTCGCTGCTCGCGTCACTTGTCGTCGCGATTGTCGTGACGCCGGCGCTTTGCTATGCCTTTCTTCCTCACGCGCCGTCAATCGAACGAGGTCACGATGGTTGGCTCTCGCGACACCTCAAGGGTTGGTTCGCAAAGAGTCTTCCGTATGCGCTCGACAGGCCGCCGCTGGTCATTGCCAGATCCGCCGTCCTCCTTGTTCTCGCCACGCTTTCGATCATGCGCATGGGGACGGCCTTCTTACCGGAGTTCCACGAAGGCACGCTGACCATTCAAGCCAACACACTGCCCGGAACCTCGCTGACGAAGTCTGACGACATTGGACGACGGGTTGAGCAGATCATGCTGTCGGAGCCCGAGGTCGTGGCGACGGCTCGCCGAACGGGACGCGCGGAACTGGACGAGCATGTGCAGGGCGTCGAGGCCGCCGAGATCGACGTCGGCCTCCGGCCGACCGATCGTCCTCGTGAGGAGCTGTTGGCATCGCTGCGGCGAGGATTCTCGACGTTGCCAGGCGTCAACGTCACAATCGGACAACCAATCTCCCACCGCATCGACCACATGCTGTCCGGCACGCGGGCGAACATCGCCATCAAAGTGTTCGGAGACGATCTGAGAACCCTGCGGCGGCTTGGCGACCGTGTTCGCGAGGCGATCAGTCGCGTTTCCGGCGTCGTCGATCTCTCACTCGAACAACAAATGGACATCCCGTTCATTCGCTTCGTACTCAATCGGTCCGCGATTGCACGATACGGGTTGCGCAGCGAGGATGTCGCAGAGGCGGTCGAGACGAGCCTCGCCGGCGCGACGGTGGGTCGCATTTTCGATCGAGGAGCCGCGTTCGATCTGGTAGTGAAGTTCGATCCAACGAGCAGCGCCGATTTCGAGCGCATCGGCGATCTGCCGATCGACACACCCACCGGCGGTCCGGTGCCAATTCGCGTGCTGGCCGAGGTGCGCCGCGAAGAAGGCCCTAACATGATCCTCCGAGAGAATGTGCAGCGGAGGATTGTGATCTCCTGCAACGTTTCGGGCCGCGATCTCGGCAGCGTTGTCGGTGACATCCAAGCCACCGTCGAGCAGGCGGTGCCCATGCCGGCCGGTTACCGTATTGAGTACGGAGGCCAGTTCGAGAGCCAGCAGGCCGCATCGAAACGGCTCTCGATCCTGTTCGTCGCGGTGCTGGCCGGGCTCTTCATGCTCCTCGTCCTCGCCTTCGGCCGTTCGCGCGATGCGGCGATCGTGATGGTCAACCTGCCGCTCGCCTTGATCGGTGGAGTGGCCGGCGTCTTCTTCTCAGGCGGCGTGCTGAGCATTGCCGCGATGATTGGCTTCATCACCCTTTTTGGCATCGCGACGCGGAACGGAATCATGCTGGTCTCGCACATACAGCACTTGATGACCGCGGAAAACGTCACAGATTTCCGCCAGGCAGTCGAGCGCGGCGCGCACGAACGATTGATACCCATTCTGATGACCGCAATGGCCGCGGGTCTGGCGCTGATTCCTCTCGCGCTTGGCGGCGGTAAGAGCGGTAGCGAGATTCAGACGCCAATGGCGATTGTCATTCTCTGCGGCCTGGTGACTTCGACGTTCCTCAACATGGTGGTCGTGCCGACGTTGTACTTGCGCTACGGCAGCTCTTCGACATACGTGCAGTGATTGAGGGAGTGGTTACATGCGGCTAGCCTCGCCTGATTACCGCCGCCGCACACCAGCCCACCAGAATCAGCATTCCCAGGACCGTCAACGCGTACTCATTCCCGTAGGTCGCAGTCGGAAAGTGATTGCTGATCATGAGGGCTACGGTCGGGACGACCATGAACGTGTTGTGCTTCGACCGCTCTTTCGCGCCGGCGCCGAGCGTCGGATCGACGACCTGGCCGCGAGCCATCGCGGCAATCATCCGGCGCTGCGGCGGCAGAATACGCATCCACACGTTGGCGGCCATGATGGTGCCGAAGAGGGCGCCGACGTGGATGTAGGTCGCGCGCGCGCTCACAATCTGACCGAGCCCAAACGCTCCAGCGATGACCAGAGCAAAACAGATCGCGGCGAAGGCGATATCGTTTCGCACCAGGGGCGTCCTCACCAGGAGGTCGTAGACAATCCAGCCAACGGCCAGAAACCCAAGAGCCGCTCCGACGGCGACGCCATGAGAGACGGTCGCGTCCGCCTCGAGTAACAATCCACCGCCGTAATACATCATCCCCAACAGCGCTAAGCCAGTCATCCACGTCGCCAGCGCTTCGAATCTGAACCAGTGCACGTCTCCCGGTTCCACGCCCAGTGTGTTCTGCTTGAGGACCGAGTAGAAGCCACCACTGTGGACCATCCATACGCCACTCGCGGCCGGTGCCTTCCGCAGCTGGCCGTCCAGCCAGGTGAAATAGTAGGTGGCGCCGACCCATAGGATGGCCGCGAAGACGTGCGCCCACCTGAAGATCAGGTTGAGCCATTCGGAAACGGTGTACGACACGGTCAGCTCCCTCGGTACGTCGAGTAGCCGTACGGACTCACCAGCAGCGGAATGTGATGGTGGGATGCGCTGTCGCGGAGGATGAATTCCACCGTCACGATCGTGAAAAAGGAATCGACCTGACGGCCGCCAAAGTAACCGCCGACGTCGAACGCGAGCCGGTAGGACCCCGTCGACGGCGCCGGCTTGTTCTCGGGGAACTCCGCGATCCGGCCGTTCGCGTCCGTCGTCGCGGTCGCGACCTCGCGCCACGTCCCGCCTTCCTGACGAGCGAGCGCCACACGGACTCCCGCAGCGGGACGGCCGATCGACGTGTCGAGGACGTGAGTCGAGATCATCCTAGAAGTTTCTCCAGCCGCAGACGCGTGATGCGTCGCTGTTCCGCTGCCGCGATCGAAAGCTCCGTCGCGGCGTCGTTCTTGAGGCGCGCCCTGAGTGCGGCGCCGATCTCCGGCGCCGTCTTCCCCGCCGCAGAAATGATGAAGACATAACCGAACCGATCCTCGTAAGCGCGGTTGTCGGCTGCCAGCGTCTCGAGCGCGTGGTGATCGCCCACACTAACACCTGCTTGTTCGCCCGCGGATGCCGTCTCGGCCAGCCGGGACTGCGCCCGTTCTGCTCTGCGTTCGCCGATCCTCGGGTGATGGCGGAATGCCTCGAGCCAGTCGTCAGGCCCGATCGCCTCGGCTGCTTTGTCGGCCGTTGCCAGCAGCGCAGCAGCGCTCGAGTACGGCCGCGCCCCCACCATCCGCGCGATCCATCCCGGCGCCGCGCAGTAATCGGCGAGCGCGGCGTGCAGCTCGGTGTCAGTTAGGGCGTTGAACAACTGAATCACCGCGCGTCGACGCCCCTCGACGGTTGGAAGCCCGAAGAGCCGCAGACGGCTGACGCCACCATCCGGAAAGATGTTGAGCCTGACGTGCGTTGCGGTTGTGCCGGCGGCCAGTTCGGATTCGAATACGTGCACGTGATCCGGCTGCAACGGCGTCTGTTCGAGCAGCGATGTCCAATGGCCGATCACGGTCGCCCTCAGATCGGCGGATACCGTGCCGGCGATCTCCTCGACGGCCGCGATCTCGAGCGAGGCGTGCTCGGGGTAGTTGCCTTTGTAGTGGGCGGTATCCAGCTCCACCCGCGTGATCGTTCCTTCGGTGCCGAGCCGGATGACGACCCAGTCGTGACCGGGTCCCCGACGACGCTTCGTTTCCCATCCGTCGCCCATGTCGGCTGCCGGATACGGCATCAGCATGTTCGCAGGCTCGCCGAAGAACCGATCGCTGGTGTCAACGACGTGCGCGCCGTGCACGACCGACGCTAGATCGATCTCCTTGCCTGCGGCGAGGATGTGTCGCCAGTCGGGCAGCCCCTCGCCGAGCACGCGCAATCGCGCGACACCGCCGTCAGGGAAGATGTTCAGCCGCACGTGCGTGAAGCGGTGCGGATTATCGATGGCAAATGAAATCTGTGCATCGCCGCTCAGCTCGCTGTAGTCGACCACCGGCTCCCAAAGCGCGTCGGCCGACGTCAGAAGCGACGCGTCGGCGTCACCGGCCACGCCGCAGCCCTCGATCGAACAGTGCGACGGGAAGTTTC
>Ga0075418_10004681_pt1 | contig 15559 bp, 8 predicted proteins | sample SoiMetdeltSBSDD2_FD_81776 | JGI IMG/M metagenome (GOLD analysis project Ga0075418, IMG submission 81776) | Bulk soil microbial communities from a Populus tree surrounding site in Tennessee, USA - Soil MetaG P. deltoides SBSDD2 | ecosystem: Environmental > Terrestrial > Soil > Tree plantation...
CATTGATGCCAGGCACCTATCAGATCACGGTCACTCTCTCTGGGTTCTCCCAGGCTACCCGCGGCGGAATCGTCGTCGCAAACACCGATGTCGAGATTCCGCCGGTACAGCTCATGGTGGCCAACCTCACCGACATCGTCGTGGTGACCGCTTCGCGGATCGAGTCCACGGTAATCGACGCGCCGGCCACGATGACGGTCATGCAGGGCGAGGTGCTGAAGAACGCCGCCGCCCAGAGTTACGCCGACCTCTTCCGCACTGTGCCGGGCATCAATGTGATTCAGATGTCGTCGCGTGACGTGAACCTCACGAGTCGGCAGGCCACGCTGACCGTCCCGACGTCGCAGCTGGTGTTAGTGGATGGCCGAAGCGTGGTGTTGGATTTCTTCGGCCTGGTCATGTGGGATTTCCTCCCGAACAATCTGTCCGACATCAAGCAGATCGAAGTGGTCCGCGGCCCGGCGTCGGCGGTCTGGGGAACCAACGCACTGACCGGGGTCGTGAACATCGTAACGAAGCGGCCGCGGGAGACGCTGGGAACGACGGTGACGATGAGTGGAGGGCTGTTCAGCCGCGATATGGGATCGACCGTCGGCAAAGGCCCTGGTGCGATCTTCGGGACCAACGCGACTGTCGCGCGCGCACCGAACGATCGATGGGCGTATCGAGTATCGGCCGGGTATTTCATGTCCGATCCATTCCCCCGCCCGACGGGTCAGGTCCCTGTCATCGCCGACCCTCGCGATCCGGCGTTAACGGTGGGCGGCGCCGCCTATCCGGTGGACGGGAACGGCCCCGAAGGTTCCGCCTTTGAAAACGCGGGCACGAGTCAGCCGAAGTTCGATGTCCAGGTCGATCAGGAGATCATCGGAGGCCGCGTGACCTACGCGGGCGGCGTGGCAGGTACCAGCGGAATCATTCACACGGGCATCGGTCCCTTCGACATTCAGCCGGGGTCCTACCTGGGATACGGCAAGGTCAACCACAGCAGGGGCGTGTTCAGGGTGAGCGCTTTCGTCAACCTCGTCGATGCACAAGCGCCGAACCTGCTGATCAACGACCCTACGACCGGCATGCCGGTCGATCTGAGCTTCTCCACGCAAACCTACGATCTGGAGATCGGCCACACGATTACTGTCGCCGGCCGTCACGTCCTCAACGTTGGCGGCAACGTGCGCAGAAACAACTTCGACATGACAATTGCGCCGACGGCGAAAGACAGAAACGAGATCGGCGCGTACGTCCAGGACGAGATCATCTTCAATCGTTTTCGGTTCAGCGTCGGAGGCCGCCTCGATAAGTTCGGCAACATCTCGTCCCCGATCTTCTCTCCACGATTGACGGCCAGCTTCAAGACCATGCCCAGCCAGATCATTCGCGTGTCATACAACCAGGCGTTCCGATCTCCCTCCATGCTCAACAACTACGAGGAGATCAACATCGCTGTCCCGGCGGATTTGAGTGCCCTCGCTGCGGTCTTGCCGCCACCGCTGCAGGGACTCGTCGCCACGCCGTTTCCGCTCGTCGTACGACTCGTGGGCAGCGAACTGCCGATCGGGACAACGCCTCAGAGACCGCTGACCGAAGAATCGTTGACGGCTTACGAAGTGGCGTATACGGGAACGTTCGGGAACGACACGACGCTGACCGCCGCCTGGTATGTCAACGACCTGCACGACAGCATCGCGTTCGTTCAGCTTCCAGGCAACCTCGATCCCTACACGTCCGGCAACCCTCCGCCGGGCTGGATGCTGCCGCCAGTCGTTCTGGACGCGATGGCCGCGCTGGGGATTTTCCTGCCGCGGACGGCCTTTACGTACCAGAACCTCGGTCCACTCCGGCAGAAAGGGCTCGAGTTGTCCGTCGATCAGCGAATCAACGACCGGTTGAGCGGCTTTGCGAACTACTCATGGCAAGCCGAGCCCGTCGTGCGGTCCGACCCTCGGCCCTATCCAACCGATGAAATCAGCCTTCCCCCGACGCACCGCATCAACGCCGGCTTCAACGTCGACGGCGCACGGTTTCTCGGCAGCGGGTCGGTGAATTACGTCGACGAGGCATTCTGGAGTGACGTGCTCTCGAGTCCGTATCATGGCTTCACGGATGCCTACACGATTGTCAACGGCAGCGCCGGCGTAAAGTGGCTGGGCGGGAAGATCGTCACGTTGATCAAGCTCACGAACCTGCTCAATGCCGACGTTCAGCAGCACGTCTTCGGCGATTTCGTCACACGCTCGGGCGTTGGCGAGATCCGGCTGACGTTCTAGTCAGGCGCCGGCGCCTCTATCTACGAATTTCGGAATGAATGGGAAAGAGGAAGCGCGCCCGGCAGAACTCGAACCTGCGACCTACGGATTCGAAGCCTGCGAGCGCAATTCGTAACGAACCGCTTTTCGTATCACTTGCGGCGAATGCCACGCGGCCGTGCCACGCGGTTAGGCACCGAACGCTTTCTTGATGCTCCGGCTAGACGTGGGTCCACGGCCTTCATCGTGTCGATGCTCGTCGTTTTCTCGCTCGTGTGTCCGAGCGCCTTTTGAACGAGTTCCCGATTGTCGCACGCCATGAGCAGACGCACGGCGAAGGAGTGCTTCAGCCGGTACGCATGAACGGGTTGGAATCGGAGGACACGGTGTCGATCCATTCCCCGACATGCATCGCATCGATGCCGACAGCGCACCGAGCGAACGTGTCAAGGAACAACATCGCTGGTTTCAGGTTGAGCGCGTTGATCTGGGCTTTCAGCATCTCCACGTCGGAGGAACGCTTTAACGGCACTGCCTCCAGCACGAAGAAGGCACCTTCAACGTGTTTCACGCAATGCTCTTCCATCCACGCTTCGGCCCTGTTCTTGAGCGCTCCACGGGCCCTCCCCGAGGATGTAGACGGCAACTGATCGTGCGCCCCGTCCAACCTCCGTCCTGGGCAACCGGGGGATCACATGTTTCCTCGTTCGTTGTTTCCAAGATCGTGTGAAGAGGCTCGCCTGGCCGGGCGAAGGCACAGGGTGTCAGGCTTGGCCGACCCCGGAGGCGGATCGACGCCGAGAGGCTCGCTACAATGGCCGGATTGTCCGCTAGGGAACCCGCACGGCGCCTCGGTATCCCTCGGTCCACCCTTCAGAGGCTGCTGGCCCAAACACCCGCCGAACCGACCCGCTGATTTCGGCAGAAAACACGGGCTTTCTTGATCCCAATCAGGGAGGCCCGGAATCACTTCTTAAATGGGCATTCCCGCTGTCAACCGGTCCTGTTATGCGCCCCTGGCCCCCTTGCCACAGTTGTGTCGGCGAACGCTTGCCGAGGTCCTGTCGGGAGTGCCCGGCCCCATCATCCCCCGCCGACCGGATTGCACTTGGCCCGGAGACGGATCCAAGATTGGCGTCCGTGAGCGCGGAGCGCCGGCAGGCCGGCTGTTTCGTGCCTCCTGTCTCGCAACTCCAGGGCGATACGAAATGACTGCAGTCTCGTCAGAGCGGTGGCGAACGGCTGGGCGATACCTCGCCGCGCTCCTGATCTGCCTCCTGGTGCTCGGCACCGTCTTCGACCTGCGGAACCAGACGCGCCAGTCGCCCTGGGCCTATCGGGGCGACACGATGTTCTACCACCTGATCGCGAAATCCCTGACGGAGGGTGGCTGGTTTCTCGACGTGCCTCGTCTGGGGACGCCAGGAGCGTTGGACCTCCGGGACGTACCGACCTCCGACAACAACCTGCACGTGCTGATGCTGCAGGCCCTGGCGGGGGGCACCTCCAACTACGCGTTGGTGCTCAATACGTTCTTTCTGCTGGGTTTTCCGCTGGTCTTCATGTCTGCGCTGGTCGTGATGCGGCACTTTCGCGTGGGGTGGGCAGCCAGCGTGTGCGCAAGTCTCCTTTTCGCGTTCGCGCCGTTTCATTTCACCCGCGGGGAGCATCATCTCTTTCTCTCGGCCTACTGGCAGATTCCCCTCGCGTCAATGGTCGTGTTGTGGGTGAGCCGGGGGGAATTGTGGCCGCGGCTCGCTCGCGTCCGGGCGTGGCGCAACCGGAAAGTGCAGCTAAGCATACTGATCGGTCTGGTTCTGGCGGCCACGGGGTACTACTACGCGTTCTTCGCCTGCTTCTTCCTGGTCCTTGCCGGTATCGTGTCGGCGGTACAACTCAGGAACTGGCGGGGATTGTGGACGGCTCTCGGACTGACCGCCCTGATCGGTGTCGGACTGGCCGTGAATCTGTGGCCGAGTCTCGCGCACTTCGGCGAGGCTGGCACCGCGCTGCCGGTTCAGCGCGACGCAACTGATGCGGACCGATTCGGGCTGAGGATCGCGCAGCTCGTGCTGCCGGTCACCGGACACCGCCTCTCGGTGTTGGAGAGGCTGAAAGACGCCTACAACCGCCGACCGATGATCAACGAGAACGACCATGCGTCTCTCGGTCTGGCCGGCGCGCTCGGCTTTCTCGGGTTGGGGTGGTGGTTCTTCTTCCGCAAACCATCCGCCGAGGGCTTGGGCGAAACTGGCCCGCGTGGGCTGCTGCACCACTTGAGCGTGCTGAACCTGGCCGGCGTACTGCTCGGAACGATCGGCGGCTTCGGATCGCTCGTGGCCTTTCTCGGCCTGCCTCAGGTACGCGCGTACAACCGGGTCAGCGTTTATTTGTCGTTCTTCGCGCTGTTCGCCGTGGCCGTGTGGCTAGACGGAGTTCTTCACCGATTCGCCACGTCGCCACGTCGTCAGCGCCTCGCGTACGCGGCGGTAGCGGCCGCGACGTGCCTGGCGCTGGGCGATCAGATCACCCCACACACGCTGCCCGACTACAGGCAGGCCGCGACGCTGTTTGCCAGTGACGCTGCGTTTGTCCGGGAGATTGAAACGCAGGTGCCAGGCGGCGCGCAGATCTTTCAGCTGCCCTTCATGCCATTCCCAGAGAGCGCTCCGGTGGGGCGCATGCTCGACTACGACCTGCTGCGTGGGTACCTGCACAGCAGCCACTTGCGCTGGAGTTACGGCACGGTCAAAGGGCGGGAAGGCAACGCCTGGCTGCGGCAGACGGCGAAGCAGCCCGTGGACCAACTGGTCGAGACGCTCGTCTGGGCAGGCTTCAGCGGCGTGTACCTCGATCGCCACGGCTTCGACGACAACGGGCGGGGCGTTGAGCACGTGCTCCAGAACGTACTGCAGAAATCGCCGATCGTCAGCCTCGACCAGCGGCTGGCGTTCTACGATCTGTCCACGTATCGCGCGCAGGTCGAGCAGCGAACCCCGCTCGACGAATGGGGCGCCAGACGCGAGGCCGCGTTGCATCCGGTTCTGACGGTGTGGCGCCATGGGTTCCACGATGAGGAGGGAGGTTCCCAGAACGCCTTCCGGTGGGCGGGGCGGCGAGGCCAGCTGGAACTCGTCAATCGGAGCGTCCGGGCGCGGAAGGTCGAGCTGGACATGACGATTTTCGGGAACGACGGCACCGAGGTGACGATTCGCACGCCGCTCCTGCGCGAACCCCTGAGCTTGAAGATCGACCACCGGGGCCGCAATATTCACAGGACTCTCGTGTTGCCGCCAGGCCAGCACGCGCTGGACTTCATCTCCAACGCTGACCTCCAGACGCCGCCCGACGATTTCCGCGACCTCGCGTTCTTCGTGCAGAACTTCAGCCTGACCTCGCTCAGTCAATAGTGAGGGGCCGTTGAGCGCCGGAGGTGTTCCCGGGTGGACCGCAGCTACCTGAGATTTTCCGAAGGATTCAGAAAAGGCAAGCGCGCCCGGCAGGACTCGAACCTGCGACCTACGGATTCGAAGCCTGCGAGCGCATGGCGCAACGACGTTTCCATCTTCGAGGTCATCGGTGCCTCAGAATCATCTGACCTCTTTCCGAGAAGCACGAGCCGTGAGTGGTCTGCTGGTCTGCTGGCGTATGGCGATACTCAAAGACGCCCGAGAACGGGATTGCGATCGTGGACACCGTTGAGGTGTTCGCAGACGTCTCTCCCACGCCAGTTATCGAAAGCCCAGTCGACGGAGGGATGCGTTCAATGAACGGTGGCCCGTCGATCTCGAACCGGAGATCGCTCCCGGCGACGCCGATCCCGAACCCGAATGGGAGTAGAAACGCTCCGCTGACTTCCACGCCGTAGTGGGTACCGCCCGGAACCCGCGACGAAGCTGGCGTCGCCGTGATCGTCGCGGCGTACGTTCGGATGCGTAAATCGGCTGGAATGTCAGTGCATGAGCTATCGGCTGCGAGCGTCAGCGTGTAGTTCCCAGTCTCGAGCTTCACAGGCGGCGAAAGCGACTCCAGTATCACATGGAGGCTCGCCACCGGACCAGGCGAATGACCGGGCGACACATACTGCAAGGGGCCGCTCACCGTCGTACTGACGTAGCCGTCCTTTGTCGCGCGAAATTTGATGCCGTCGACGAATTGCCCGCCTGTGAACGAGAAACGGCCACCGGTGTTGGTGGTGACGGCAACGCCGGCGTGCGATCCGTCCACGATCTCAACCCGGGCGCTGGCGAGCGGCCTGAACGCTGTGTCAAAGACGAAGCCCGAAATCTCTGCGAACACGTTTCGTTGAGCGGGCAACGTCACGGTCGGCGCGGTTGGCGATGGAACGGACCCGTCGCCGCAACCGGCCGTCAGCAGTCCCAGGGTGAGCGTGGTGAGCAGGGTGCCCTTCATAAGGGTCGCCTATATTAGCGCGCCGACCGCGGGGAATGACATGGACGCGGAGAAGAGTACGGCCCACGCGGTTTTTGAAGACGTCCGACGGTTGGTGATGGCTCGAGACGGATTCTGAAGAGCGGTATATCTTGGGAAATCTGAAACGGCTGGCGCGCCCGGCAGGACTCGAACCTGCGACCTACGGATTCGAAGTCCGGCGCTCTATCCAACTGAGCTACGGGCGCACAAGCGAAAATCTTATCATTTTTGCTCTGCGTTGATCCGGCGCATGGGAACCGCATGCGACATCGCCGCGCCTCGACCAGAACCGGGTGTGCGACATCGAGTGTTCGAGCTCGTTGCTCGAAATAGTCAACTCGCCGCCAGAATGTAATCCGCGTTTCCCCTCACCCCGTACAGATCGCTGAAGCTCCGTAACTAGTCGCAAAGACGCGATATATTCTCGGCCGACTTGCGCCGCCCGTTCCGTCGGCTCACAATGAGCGCGCTGACCCCGACAACTCACGATCGAGGAGAACCCTCACATGACCGTGCGTCTTTCTTTATGCGCCGCTTTACTGATGGTGGCGGCGCCCGCGTTCGCCCAGCAACAGCCACCGCCGCCTGAGAATCCCGACGCGCCGGTGTCGTACGAAGAACAGGTCGTCGTGACGGCGTCGAAAGGGGAGCAGCAGCTCGTGAACGCGCCGGCGGCGGTGACGCTCGTCACCAGCGAAACGATCCAGAACTCGCCGGCGATCAACATCGGCGATCTGCTGCGGGCGGTGCCGGGGCTGAACGTGACGCAGGCGTCCGCGCGCGACATCAACCTGACGGCCCGGGGCGCCACCTCCACGCTGGCGACGTCGCAGCTGGCGCTCGTGGACGGCCGGAGCGTCTACCTCGATTTCTTCGGCATGGTGATGTGGGACCTCGTCCCGACCAACCCGAACGACATACGGCAGATCGAAGTCATTCGCGGCCCCGCCTCCGCCGTGTGGGGCGCCAACGCCATGAGCGGCGTCGTCAACGTCATCACTCGTACCCCGCGCGAGCTCGCCGCCGCCGGCGGCACGAACCTGACCATCGGCATCGGCACCTTCGATCGCAGCGTCAACGGCAGCGATGCCGATGCCGGGTCGCTGTTTTACGTCAACGGCTCGCACGCCCAGGCGGTCAACGATCGGTGGGCGTTCAAGCTATCAGCCGGGTATCTGACGCAGGATCCGCTGCCGCGGCCCACCGGCGCGATCAATGAGCAGGGCACGCCCTATCCGGACTACACCAACGAGGGCACGTCGCAGCCGAAGTTCGACGCCCGCGTGGACTACGACATCGCCGGCGGCGGCACCGTGACCCTCAGCGGCGGCGTCGCCGGCACCGAGGGCATCATCCACAGCGGCATCGGCCCGTTCGACATCTCGAGCGATTCGAAGATGACCTACTTCACGACCCGCTACCAGAATGCGGGGCGCCGCGTCGCCTTCTTCACCAATCTGCTCGACGGCAACGCCACGAACCTGCTCGCGCGCGGGCCAACGGGCCAGTTCCTGCCGCTCGATTTCGATACCAAGACATTCGACTTCGAGGCGTCGGAGGTGCGGCCGATCGGCACGAAGAACGTGTTGACCTACGGCGGGAACTTCCGCCACAACACCTTCGACATCTCGATTGCCCCCGCCGGCGACGATCGCAACGAGGGTGGCGGCTTCCTGCAGGACGAGATCTTCTTCGGCGATCGCTTCCGCTGGGTGGTCGGCGGCCGCGTCGACAAGTTTTCGTCGATTGACGACCCGGTCTTCTCGCCACGCACCACCTTCATGGTGAAGCCGGACGCGGCGCAGACGTTCCGCGTCTCGTTCAACCGCGCCTTCCGCGCGCCGTCGTACATCAACAACAACATCGCGACGACGATCCTGAACGAGGCGAACCTGAGTGCACTCAGTCCGGCGCTGGCGCGTTTTGTCTTTCCGATTCGTGCCGACGGCAATCCCGACCTGAAGCAGGAAACGATGACGGCCTACGAGGTGGGGTACACCGGCGTCATCCGCAGCCGGGCCACCGTGAGCGCCGCGGTCTACTGGAACGTCACCAAGGACGGCATCTATTTCACTCCGGATGGGTTCTACTCGGGGACCAACCCGCCGCCGACGTGGCCCTCGGCCCTGCTTCCGCCGCAAGTGGTCTTCCCGCTGCTGGCGTCGAGGGGAGTGTTTCTGCCGGCGCACTTCACCTACCTGAACCTCGGCACGATCAAGGACAAAGGGTTCGAGCTCGGCGTCGACACGGCGGTGAATCAGTACATCAACGTCTTCACCAACTACTCGTTCCAGGCGAAGCCGGTTGCGGAAGACCTCCCGCCCGGCACGACGATCAACGACATCAACTGGCCGGCGAAGAACCGCTTCAACGCCGGCTTCGACTTCAGCCGCGGCCGCTTCCTCGGCAACCTGCTCGCCAGCTACACCGGCGAGGCGTACTGGCAGGACGTGCTCGACCTGCGCTACGCGGGCACGACCGACGCCTACACGCTGATTAACGGCGGTTTCGGCATCCGCTGGGCCGGCGCGCGCGTGATCACGAGCCTCAAGTTCACGAACCTGGCGAACGAGGACGTGCTGCAGCACATCTTCGGCGATGTGCTCAAGCGTCAGGTCATCGGAGAAGTTCGTTTGACGTTTTAACCACGACGGCACGACGGCCACGGCGATCAAGAATTCTTAGGACGTCGTGTTGGTCGTGTCGTCGTGGTTAATGCCTAGCGTTCTGCGTATTTCATGACGGCGCGCAGGTCCGCGCCTTTCGACTTTCGCAGCGGCGCCCACAGGTCGCCGGCCGCTTCGAGGCGGTCGGCGATGTTCCGCACCGTGAAGTCCTGCGGCTTCACGCCTGCTTCGACTTCATCCCACGTGAGCGGTGTCGAGACGCCGGCAAACTCGTTCGCGCGGGCGCTGTAGGCGCTCGCCAGCGTCTTGCCGAGCCCGTTCTGCATGAAGTCAACGTAGACCCGCTGGCCGCGTGCCTTGAGCGACCGTTCGACGGTCGCCGCTTTCGGATGCTTTCGCGCGACGAGGGTGGCGACGATCTGCGCGTACAGCAGCCCGGCGCCGTACGGCGTCTCCGGCGGCATCGGCACGTAGATGTGCACGCCGCCAGAGCCGGACGTCTTGACGAATCCGGGCGCCTTCAGCGCGTCGAGCTCGTCACGCACCCACAGCGCCACGTCGAGGACGCGCCGAAACGGGAAGTCGTCCGGCGGATCGAGGTCGATGGCGACATGGTCGATCATGTCGGTGGTGTTCACCCGCGAGAACCACGGATCCTGCGAAATGGAGGCGAGCTGCGCCGTGTACAACAACGTCAGCAGAGATCCGCCGACGAGGTGCGCGCGTCTTTCAGTGTCGGTTTCCACCTGTTCGACGCGCACACCCGCGGGAATCGTGTCGGGTGCCCGATGCTGATAAAACGGCTTCCCGCTCACGCCGTTCGGGTAGCGCTTCATCACGAGCGGACGATCGGCGAGCGCCGGCAGGATATAGGGCGCCACGCAGGCGTAGTGCCTGAACAGATCGCCCTTGGTCAACTTGAGCTTCGGCCAGAAGATCTTTCCGAGATTGCTCACCTCCAGGCGTTCGCCCGACGGCAGCTGCAGCGTGCCGTTGCCTCCTTGGTCGTCAATCCGATCGATCTGTTCTAAAAGCCTGGCGACCGTGGTCTTGTTGAGGGCAGTCTTCTGAGCGCGCTCGGCCGCCTGATCGCGGCTACTCGGGCGGAGCGGCGCGGGCCCTTGCGGTCCGCGAACCACGGTATCCGGTTCGCGACGGACGCTCGCGAGTTGGATGTCGTCGCGGAGCCCGAGGTAGGTCGGGTGCCGCAGCTTGTTGTCCGCGGTCCATTCCGTGAACTTCACCTCGGCGACGAGCTTCGGTTGTACCCAGTGCGGCCGCTCGTTGGTCTTCGGCATCGTGGCGAACGGCGAGGTTTTCGTCTCGATCGCACGCAGCCGCTTCCACACCCGGCCGAGCTCCTCGTCGGTGAAGCCTGCTCCGCTATGGCCGATGTACTGCAGCCGTCCATTGTCGTCGTAGACGCCGAGCAGGAGCGCGCCCAAAAACGGCCGCGAGCCGCGCGGGTCGGTCCAGCCGCCGATCACGCAGGCCTGCCGCCGCACCAGCTTCAGCTTGCGCCAGTCCGGCGATCGCTTGCCTGACTTGTATGGCGAGTCGAGGCGCTTTGCGATCAACCCCTCCCAGCTCTCCGCGACCGCGCGCGCGTGCATCGCGCGGCCGTCGCCGATCGCCTGCTCGCTGATGCGCAGGCGCGGGTCGCGGACGCCCTTCAGCAGCAACTCGAGCCGGGCGCGGCGCTCGCGCAGCGGGCGCTCGCGCACATCCTCGTTGCCGTCGCGGAGGAGATCGAAGGCGACGAAGGCGATCGCCACGTCGTGCATCTGGATGCGCTGTAGATTCTGGAAACCCACCGGGTTGCCGCGCTCATCGAGCGCGACCACTTCACCATCCACGACCACTGCACGATCGAGCCGCCGCGCCCATTTCTGAATCGCCTCGACCGCATCGGGAAACGCGCCGGTCTTGTCGTTGCCAAGTCGCGACCACAGTCGTACCCTCGCCGGTTCCACCACGGCGATGACGCGGATGCCGTCGTATTTGGGCTCGTAAACGTATTCAGGCGAATCCAGCGGGGCAGCCGCCGTCGTCGCCAGCATCGGCCGGACGGAGGCGGGGTCAACAGGCATGGAGGAGGGACGATCTTACGCGGCTTTCTTCTTCTTCCGCGATGCAGTGCGGGCGGTCGCCTTGCGGCCGCTGGCCGATTTGCGGGCGCCGGCGCCCGCGCCCCCCTGGAGCGACTGGCGCAGGCGCTCCATCAGGTCGACCACTTCCGCCTGCCGCGGCTCGTCGTGCGCGGTGAGCTTCGCTTCCTTCCCCTTCATCTTCGCCTTGATGATCTTCATCAGGTTCTCGCGGTACTCGTCGGTGTATTGCGACGGGTCCCACGTGTCCGCCAGGTTCTTGACGAGCGTTCGCGCCATGTCCAGCTCCGGCTTGCGGACGTCTTTGGCGGCGGGGAAGTGATACGCGCTGATGTCCACCAGCTCCTCGGCGTACCGCATCATCGTCAGCACCATCGCGTCCTTGACGACTTCGAGCGCGGCGAGGTGCTGCGCATCGCGGAGAACGATGGTGGCGATGCCGACGAGGCCGGTGTCGCGGATGGCTTCGCGCAACAGCGCGTAGGCGCGTTCGGCGCCCTTCGGCGGCACGAGATAGTACGAGGTTTCAAAGAACCGATCGTCGATCTCCTCCCCCTTGACGAAGGCGCGGATGTCGACGGTCCGGGTTTTTTCGAGCGCCGCCGTGCGGAAGTCCTCCTTCGTCACCACGACGAAGCGGCCCTTCTCGTACTCGTAGCCTTTGACGAGCTCGTCCCAGGCGACGGGCTTGCCTTCGCGAGCGCACACGCGCTCGAACCTGACCGGGGATTTGTCTTCGGCGTGGAGCATGCGGAAGCGCGGCCGCGAATCGCGGACCGCCGTATGCAACTCAACCGGGATGTTGACCAGGCCGAAGGCCAAGGAGCCCTTCCAGAGTGCTCGTGCCATGGGGCTCTGCGTTGCAAAACCCAAACCCCAACTCCCAACTCCCAATTGGGAGTTGTGTGGTTGGGAGTTGGGAGTTGCGGTTATGTGGATTTGGGAGTTGCCGCCGAGCGCAGCCTTCGAAGGTCGCGCTCGGCTTCGACCCAGTCGTCGAAGTCCGAGCCGCCCGACCCCTGACGGCTGAGATAGCGCAGATAGGCTGCCTCGGCGATTTCAGCGTGCGTCGGGTCGTGGCGGGCGTCGCCGTTGCGTCCCTTCGGCCGCGCCGCGGCGCTGCTCCGTTTGCGCGCCGCCGGTACCGTTGGCTGAGTTGTTTCTGGTGCAGCGCTTTTCTTCTTGGCCATGGCAAAACTCTCTCGACTGGCCATTTTACTTCCGCCGGGCCTCCTCTTCCTCTTCTTCGACTTCTTCCTCGACGTCGAACTCCGAGGCGATCATCTTCAGCTTGTTCAGCGCCGCCTCTTCTTCCTGCAGGGTCTGCTCGAGCAGCTCGACGGCATCGCGCATACCCAGCTTGTCGGCCATGTCGATGAGGCCCTCGTACGACGCGATCTCGTACCGCTCGGTCTTTTGACCGGCGCCGATGTTGAAGAACTCGACGAGCTCATCCGACGGCCGCTCCTTCATGAATGTCTTCTTTTCCTTCAACAGGCCGTCGATGCCGTGGCACGTCTCCGCCTTGGGCTTCTGGCCGAGAGACTTGAAGATTTTCTCGAGGCGTTTGATCTGCCCCTGGGTCTCCTTGCGATGCTGCACGAAGGCCTTCTTGATTTCGCGGTCGGAGCTTTCGCCCGCCATCTGCTCCAGCGCGCCTAGCAGCATATGCTCCGCGGAATACATGTCCTTCAGCTCGTGCTCGAACAGTTCTTCGATGGTCTGCATCGCCATGCGCCTGCCTCCTGTATCCAATACCAACGGTTTGGTGTTGTCGGCAGCCGGGGCTGCAAGAGCCGTGCGCGGGGGAATTTATGCGGGCAGCAAAATGCGACGGGTTTGCACGCGCATTAAACCCGCCAGCGGAATGTGCACCCAGTCCGGCCGGTTGTTCAGCTCGTACCCCAGTTCGTAGAGCGCCTTGTCGAGGGTGAACAGCTGCAGCAGGGCCTCGAGGTCCGCTGTACGCGGCGGCAGGAACGGGGTGCCCTTCGTCACCGACAGGTAGGCGCGCAGGTAGGCGGCGCTGACCCAGGTTTCCCACGCATCCGCCCAGGGTGCGAGGCGCTCGAAGTCTTCGTGGCGCGTCGCGGTTGCGGCGCCGAGCCCGGTGAGCGCGGCGTAGCTGAACGATCGAAGCATCCCGGCGACGTCACGTAGCGGCGAAGACTTCGCTCTTCGGGCCGACAGCGGACGCGCCGGCTCCCCTTCGAAATCCAGGATCATCACGTCGCCTTCGGTGACGATCACCTGTCCGAGATGGAAGTCGCCGTGGCAGCGGATCTGGCCGCCGGCGTCGCGCACGCCGCTCACGTCATTGAGCTGGCGCACGAGATCGTCGCGCCGGGCCAGCACGCGGATCGCAATCTCCCGCCGGCGATCGTCCATGCGGTCGAGCGCCGACTCCAGCTGTTCGAGTTGGTCGGTCGCATGGGCCTGCATCGCGCGCGTCAGCGCGCGCAGGTCTTCCGCGGTCATCGTTTCCAGCCCGAACGCCGCGTCTTCCGAGGGCGCCTCGGCCAGATGGCGATGCAGCTCCCCGGTGCGCCGGCCCAGCACCTCCGCCGTCATCATGTACACGCCGATCGCTTCGGCCACTTCTGGAGGCGGGGGAGCACCGTGTTCGAACGCCCACGCCCGCGCATCGGCGTGCGACACTGCCGGCAACGCGAGCGCCAGCGTTCGCTCGAAGTACCGGCCGAGCTCTTCGATCGTCACCTGCCAGCCGTTGCCTTGATTGAAGACGTATCCCTGCAGCATGGCGACCGCGGCCGGTTCGTCGGCCTCGCGAACGTAGGACAGCGATCCCAGCAGGGGCGGCACCCGGCCGAAGCCGCGTTTGGCCAGAAATTCGCCGATCTCGAGGTCAGGATTCAGTCCCGGTTCAAGGCGGCGAAACACCTTCATGAAGATGCGCTTGCCGAACAGCACCGACGTGTTGCTCTGGTCGGGCGCGGATCGCACGATCGGCGTCGGGGCCTCGGCCGACGCCCATCCGTTCGCCGAATCGAGACGCGACGCCTGCAGGCTGCCGTACTTCATCGCCAGACCATGGCGATCGTGTACCGCCGCCAGCAGCATCTGGCACGTCTCATCGTCCAGCAGGCCGTCGTGGAGCAGGCCTTTGCGAGCGCCGGTGATTCTCGCGAGCACGGCGGTGGAGCGTTCGCGCTCGATCGAGGCGGCCTCCCGCTCGCTCGACATCGCGAGCGGCAGCACATAGCGCTCGCGGCCCCCGTCGCGATACTCGGCTTCGACGATGGTGAGGAACGCCGGGTGCGCGCCTCGCCTGAGCGACATCCAGTCGACGATGCGCGCCGACGCCAGGGGGCGCGCTTTCCCGCCGAACCAGCGCTGCCGCCCCAGGAATGGCACAAGTGCTTGTCGCTCGATGATCGACCGGAGCCCGCCGTCGAGCACCGAGTCCCAGACGACGCCGACGAAGAGAGAGGGCAGGGCGGCGTGATCGTCGTGAACCGGGGCCGTACGGGCGGTGAGGGGCACCGCGGCGTCCTTCAGCTGGAACCAGTAGAAACCGTACGGCGCCAGCGTCAGGAAGTACGGCTGCTCGCCGATCCGCGGGAACTCGGTCTGGCCGAGGAGCTCCACCGGCGTCAGCCCGGCGAAGTCCCCAAGGGGAATCTCCACCGGTTGCACCGTTCTCGAGAGATTGGCGACGCACAGGACCATGTCCTGCCCGTTGCGGCGCACATACACGAGGACCTTGCGGTTCCAGGTCGGGATGAACTGGAGCGACCCGCGGCCAAACACGGGATGCTGCTTGCGGAGCGCGATCATCCGCTTCATCCACTGCAGCAGCGAGAACGGGGACCGCTCCTGCGACTCGACGTTGATCGCCTCGTAGCCGTAGACCGAGTCCATGATCAGCGGCGCGTACAGCCGCGCCGGGTCAGTGCGCGAGAACCCGGCGTTGCGATCGCTGCTCCACTGCATCGGCGTGCGCACGCCGTTGCGGTCGCCGAGATAGACGTTGTCGCCCATGGCGATCTCGTCGCCGTAGTAGATGATGGGCGTCCCCGGCATCGAGAACAGGAGACTGTTCATCAGCTCGATGCGCGGGCGGCTGTTCTCCATCAGCGGCGCGAGGCGGCGGCGGATGCCGACGTTGAGGCGCATCTGCGGA
>Ga0075418_10004684_pt1 | contig 15554 bp, 16 predicted proteins | sample SoiMetdeltSBSDD2_FD_81776 | JGI IMG/M metagenome (GOLD analysis project Ga0075418, IMG submission 81776) | Bulk soil microbial communities from a Populus tree surrounding site in Tennessee, USA - Soil MetaG P. deltoides SBSDD2 | ecosystem: Environmental > Terrestrial > Soil > Tree plantation...
GACCGACCGCAGACTGGACAGTCTACGGTACATCAGACTCGCCGGTCTTCCTTACGAGGCAAACAGCTTTCATTGGGTGTCGATCGAGCACGGTAAATTGCAGCGCGAACTCGGGCGGTTCAACTCCGTCGCGCAGATCAACAACGGCCATCTCATCGAGCTCGATCCTTTCCGACGTTCCAAATACTCGATAGCGTGACGAGCGAGTGGCCATCATTTTGATATCGATGTCCCGTGATGCCTCTGCTTCGCGCAAGCTTAGAACTTTCATTCGGATTCCTCGTCCAGCATCTCAACCAGCCTTGGAATGTCACTCCACTTGTCGGTGACGAAATCAGCAATCGTCGTCTCGCCCTCTTCCATCCGCGTTATCCCGGTGAACCGAATCGCGCGATAACCAGCCAGCTTGGCGCCAGCGATGTCCGTTCGTTCGAGATCACCGATGTGCACCATCGCACCGGGCTCCGCTGAGAGCGATCGGGCGGTTAGTTCGAACACCTCGATGTGAGGCTTTGCGCGGCCGGCTTCATCCGAGAAAACCAGTGAGTCGAAAAACTCGAGCAGCTCGTTGTCCGCGAGCACCTGCTTTAGTACACGGCCAGGCGAAAAGCCAACATCAGAGATAATCCCCAGCCGATAGCGACCCGCGAGAATGGATAGCGCTTCGCGCACCCCGTCGATCAGCACCGGCGGGCGTTCAAGAATCCCCTCTTCGAACCGCGCAACAATGGTAGCAAGCACGGGTTCGGACACCGGAATCTCGAGGTGTGTCAGAATTGCGCTGACACGCTCCAATGCCGGCAGCGTCCGATGCTCCTCCTGCCAGATTCGGTGATGCGTCTCGGCCTCGATCGAGCAAGCGCGAGCGAAGTCAGTCTCGAGGCGAGGCTGGTGCTCCGGGAATATCTCACTCAAGAAACGTCGCCGGTGCTGGAGCCCGAACGCTCCGGGCTGTTCAGTAAATAGGGTGTACCAAAAGTCAAACGATATGGCCTTGATCTTCAAGTGTGCCGCCCTTCCCTCGATTGTATTAAGACTGCAAAGGTATTCTAATGAGAGAACCCCGAAAGCAACAACAACAACGAGGAATCGATGAGCAGCGATCAAGCCAACGAATTCAAATCGGCGCTCGATGAAGCTCTCTCAAAGTTCGGCATCGATTCGCTGGACGAAGGACAGCGGAGGCAGTTGATAACGCATTACTCAATGCTCCGCCGGTGGAATCAGCGGCTGAACCTCACACGAATTATTGAGCCGGATGAAGCGGCGACGCTGCACTATGCCGAGTCACTCTTTGGAGCAAGCTTCATCGGCGGGGAGCGAACGCTGCTCGACATCGGGAGCGGCGCGGGCTTTCCGGCAATCCCGCTTGCGGTTGCGAAGCCGCAACTGCTGGTGACCGCTCTCGACTCGAATAACAAAAAGTCGCTTTTCCTGAAAGAAGTAAAAGATGAGTTAGGCCTGGACAACCTGAAAGTTGTGACCGCGAGGTTGGATGAATACGATTGGGCCGGCCAGGAGATCCTCACAAGCCGTGCTCTCGATCGGGCTGAACTTGTGCTGCCGTTGTTAATCGGGCGATTGAAACCGGCACAAAGGCTGATGCTTTATTGCGGGCCAGAGCTGATGGCGAAACTTGAAGGCGAGGTGAATCGCAGAATCGAGACACACCAGATCCCACACAGTAAAACACGCCTCATCGCGATCATTTCACAGGACTAGAGTTGGTGTTCAACCTAGGGCAACCGAGTTCGACACCTTATTAGTGTCGAATTCTATTTCGAGGCGGCGACATCGATCACAGTCCAGTAGATAAATTCGACGAACTTGCCGAGCCCTTCCACCGAAATCCTCTCATCGTTGCCGTGCACGCTTGCTCGCTCCCGGTCACCCGCCACGCTTCCAAGACCGTAGGCCTGCACGCCCTTCGCCCGAAGCTGCGCGGAGTCGGTCGCACCAGTCAGCATAAGCGGCAACGTTGCGGTGCCCGGAAACAGCTTTGCCTGGGTGCTTTCAAGGGCTCGGAACATATCCGTTTCCAGCTTCGACGGCGGCGTCGCGGGCCGGCCGCGCGAAGCAGGCGGAATCACCTCGACTGCCGCGTCGTTGATCAGTTTGCGGAGCGCCGCCGCAAGCGCGTCGATGTCTTCATCCGGAACCGCGCGTACGTCCAGCGTCGCTTCCGCCTCGCCCGGAATGACATTGCTGCGAAACCCGCCTTTTATGATTGTCGGGACGATCGACGTTCTCAGCATGGAGTTGTAGGTGGGGTTGGCGGTTCGAATTTTTTCCTGAATCATCTCGCCGTTCGCCGGGTCTTCAAGATGCGCATAGAGATATGCTTCTTCCGGCGGGCTGATCTTCGCCAGGCGCGAGAAAAATGCCCGAGTGGTTTCGTTTAAGCGCATCGGCGGCTGCCAGTTGCCGACCTTTGCAACCGCTGCCGACAAATGGGTAATCGCATTGTCCAGACGCGGAACGGAACCGTGACCGCTTGTGCCTTTTGCCACCAGTTTAAAACCGCGCGGCACTTTCTCGGTAGTCGCAACGCCCACATACTTCACCTTGCCGTTTGGCGCGTAGATCATGCCGCCTTCGTTGAGCGCGTATTCGCACTCGATCTTGTCCCAATGTTGCTGCACCATGAAATCGATTCCAACGCTCGACGTTCCCTCTTCGCCTGCTTCAGCAAGAAAGATGACATCGCGATCGAGCGGTACTTTTAGACGATGTAGCAGCAGAAACACTTCCAGGCAGGCGCTGGTCATTCCTTTGTCGTCCGACGCACCGCGGCCGTATAGATACCCGTCTTTGACGATGCCGCCGAAGGGATCGACCGTCCATTTCTCGCGCTCCACGCCCACGACGTCAATGTGCCCCATCAGCAGAATTGGTCTCTTTTTGCCGTTTCCTTTGAGACGGGCGACGATGTTGCCTCGTCCGCGTTCCATCTCAAAAATCTCAGACGGAATACCCTCACGATCGAGTATCGATTTGAGGTACTCGGCGCCCTTGGTCTCGTTACCCGGCGGGTTGCTGGTATCGATGCGCACGAAACCTGACAGGATATTGACAACCTCGTCGCGGGCTGCGATGAAATCGGGTACCGCGGATTTGTCGGATGCACCAGCAAACGAACCAGGCGCGAACAGCGCCGGTACCGCGGCGAGGGCGAGGACCGTTCGAAGTAATCGTTGACCCATTCAGTCTCCTCTCGTGAAAACGAGGCGTAGCTTATCAACGCCTCGCGCGCAGCCGCAAGTTATCCCGCTGTTCAACAACGATCTATCGGTCAAAATGATCAACGCGTTCAATTCTTTATGGTCAATCTGAGAGTGCACATCCGGACGGCTCGATGAATGAGTTTCAGGAAGCTCTTTAGCGCTAACGGTTTGAATCAGTAGGGCACCTTGGCACGAACGGTGCCTTTAACCTCGACGGAAGCTTGAGACGCCTGTTGGTGTTCTCTTGGAGCCACCGTACGCAGCGCCGGATGATACGCGCGCCGGAAGTTGAAGGCATCGTCCACTCAGTGATCCGGGCAGCAAAGCCGGAACGGTCGATAGCCACAACGCTGAACGCGCGACTTTAACCGAGTCAGAACCCTCTCTACGGCTTCTGGTGCTGTCGTATGGTGGCTCGCTTTCTTTCTAACGTTCTATCGTTTCATCGCCATCCATGTAAAGCCTGAGTGCTTCCGGAATTGCCACCGAGCCATCGGCCTGTTGATAATTCTCGACCAGCGCAAGCCATAACCGCCCAATCGCGAGCCCCGAGCCATTCAGAGTGTGGGCGAATTCCGGCTTCGCCTTTTGATCGCGCCTGAATCGGATGCCTGCTCGGCGCGCTTGAAACGCTTCGCAGTTCGAACAAGACGAAATCTCGCGATAGCTGTTCTGGCTGGGAAGCCACACCTCGATGTCGTAAGTTTTGGCCGACGAGAATCCGAGATCCCCGGTAGCCAACGCGACTCGGCGATACGGAAGCCCCAGCTCCTCAAGTACCGCCTCGGCATCGTGTGTCAGCGATTCCAACTCATCATAAGACTCTTCGGGCCGGGTAATCTTCACCAACTCTACTTTGTCGAATTGATGTTGGCGAATCAGGCCGCGGGTGTCTTTCCCGTAGCTTCCCGCCTCCGATCTGAAGCACGGCGTATAGGCGGTCATCTTGATCGGCAATCGAATACCGTCAAGTATCTCATCGGCATAAATATTCGTCAGCGGTACCTCAGCGGTCGGGATCAAATATAGCCCACGCTCGTCCGTGAGTTTGAACAGATCGGCTTCGAACTTCGGAAGCTGGCCGGTGCCGAACAAAGTCTTTGCCGTGACTATGAACGGCGGCAATACCTCCTGGTAACCGTGCCTCTTCGTTTGTATCGCCAGGCAAAAGTTGATCAGTGCACGCTCGAGGCGCGCACCCTTGCCGGTAAGAATTGAGAAACGAGCCCCGGAAATCTTTGTTGCTCGTTCAAGATCCAGTATCCCGAGCGCCGTACCCAGATCGACGTGGTCACGAGGCTCGAAATCAAAACTTCGGGGCGTTCCCCAGCGCTTGACTTCCTGATTGGCCGACTCGTCCGACCCGATCGGCACGCTGTCGTGAGGAAGGTTCGGGAGCCCGATCATCAGGTTGTTCAATTCCTCCTTGATCGCGTTTAACGCCGCTTCGCTTTCTGCAATCTCGTCCCCGATCCTCCGAACTTCCAACCGGCGCGACTCCGCCTCATCCTTGCGTCCGGCTTTCATCAGTGCGCCGATTTCCTGGCTCTCGCGGTTGCGCACCGCTTTAAGGTCATCGACCTTTCGAATGTTCGACCGTCTCTCGGTTTCGAGTTGGTTGAAGCGCTCGAGCGTTTCTGCCGAGAAACCTCGGGCTTGCAGCTTCCTCATTACCAGGTCGTAATTATCTCGTACAAAATTTATGTCGAGCATCACAGGCACCTTTCATCTATTCGTGAGAAAACGAGAGCGTAAGCCGTGCTCAGCGACAGTGTCAACTGAACGGGCTTCGAAGGCTGCGTGTATTAAGTCGAGCCGGCTACACTCTCAGCTTCGCTTACGCAGGCGACGCAGCGTTATGCTGCAACTGTATCGGGATGAGAAAACGGCAGGTGATGAGATCGAGGCGAAGAAGAAAACATAGAGGAGGAACTTAAGCCAGCGAGTACCACCGAGATCGAGGCCCATCATCAATATGGCGCCGATGATGGAAACGACGAAGACTCCGGCGATGTTAATGAGCAATCTGTTCCTGTTATTCATAACGCACCGTTTACGATCAATCTTGCCGAATTCTAACACAGTATTATCCATGTCAGACAAACTGAAGTTTTTCGGACTAAGAGATACCTTGCGACCGGCATCGCCGCCAGCTTAGCATAGGTTGATTATGCAAGACCCGGTAGAGGAATCATTGCAATTTGAAAACGCATTCACTATGCGTGAACACGACGTTGCGATTCCAGGCGGAAAGGCCAGAATCGCAATACTGGTGTGCGAACCGCTGGAACAAGCAGGCTTCGTTAACGCCTTCAGCACCAGGCTCGGCGGCGTCAGCGCGCTGCCTTCGAATGCGTTGAGTCTCGCGTATTTCAAAGGCGACGCTCCGGAAAACGTCGCCGAGAACAGGCGACGCTTCCTGAATGCGATGGGGACAGCAAACGCGCGGATCATGACCGGACGGCAAACGCATTCGGTTGATCGTTTCACGGTCGAATCGGCGGACCAAACGAGCGGGCCTCAACCTGATTGCGACGCGATGATCACTCGAATCACCGATGTATTGCTCGCGGTTCAGACCGCTGATTGCCTGCCGGTGTTGATCGGAGACACAAAGACCGGCACGATCGCTGCGATTCACGCGGGGTGGCGCGGCACGGCCGGACGCATTACCGAACGCGCGGTTGCGGATCTCATGCTGGTTCACGGTGTAAGTCCCCGCGACTGCATCGCCGCGCTTGGACCTGCTGCCTGCGCCGAATGCTATGAGGTAGGGGAGGATGTCATCGGGAGGTACAAGAAAGAATTCGGCTACTGGCGCAATCTGCTGGCGGACTCCACGGAAATCGGCAAGGCTTATCTGGACATTCGCGCGGCCAATGTTCAGCAGTTAATCTTTTGTGGCTTTAGCGAAGACAATATTCACGTAGCCGATTATTGCACTATGCACCAGAATGAGCTGTTCTTTTCTTACCGCCGGGAAGGTAAGGGTCAACCATCGGGGGTGGGGCGGTCGTTATCGGTGATCGGTAGAGTCAAGAGGCAGCGCACGAACAACGGAGACAACAATGGGTGAAACAGTATTGATCGGACGCGGACGTAAGTTTACATCCATGCCAAGAACCGAGTGGGAAGATCAGTTGAGCAAGATCCCGCAGTCGATGAAAACCCGACTTAGTTTCATGACCCGTCAACATCACCTCGTGCGGTACTTCGTCGTGAAACATCTGCCGAGGCTGGGCGGGCCGATCCCTCCTAAAATGATTGCGGAGAAGCTGCACATTCCACTGCGGCGCGTGGCTTCAATCCTCGCCGAGCTCGAAGAGAAGCTCTTCTTCCTGGTTCGAGATAGTCGGGGAGACGTAACATGGGCCTATCCTGTAACCGCAGCCGAGACACCGCATCGTCTATCTTTTAGTACCGGTGAACGAATTTTCGCGGCTTGAGCGGAAGACGCGATAGCGGTGCCCTTCGTGCAAGGGCGATTACGAAAAAAGCGGTTGTCGATTGAAATCGAGACGGAGTGCGGACATTGCGCACGACCTATGCGGGTGACGTTCGGCAGCGACCTGAAGCATCAGATCATCGCCGGCAGCGCCGGGCTTCTGGTGTTCGAGCCCGAGATAGACTGGGCGACGTTCACCGAGCCAAACATCACCCACGCCTACTGACGAAACTCATTGTTCTTCTGGTCAGAAGAACACGCGAGAGAATTTCGAGCCCGCAACGACCAGGTTGATGGCGTTTATCTGACGATGGATCAAAGCGCCTACTCAACGCGGATTGCTCAGGGCGCGTTGTTCGCCTTCTAGGAACGACCTTGCGTCGGCGCGAAATATCCTCTCCGATGTCGCACCGTCAAATCTCCATGGTTCTTAACCTTGAGCTGAATTGTCCGGAATGAACCATCTTTGGAGGGATTCGCAGGGGTGTAAGCCAGGATATATTGAGAACGCAGGTCTTCGTCTATCTGAGCGTAAGCCTTATCGAGATCCTCTTCGTTCCTGGGGAAGAAGGCGCGGCCGCCGGTTTCGGAGGCGATCTTTTTGAGCGTCCCGGAATCCACGCCCATCGGACCGCCGATGCCGATCGAATAGACAATGATCTCGCTGCGCCATGTCCGTTCGATTGCTTCTCGCATCTTGACGCCGCTCGACGTATCCGCGCCGTCGGTCACCAGGATTATGACCCGCCGCCCGGCCTCTCTTCTCAACAGATCCGATGACACGGAATAGATCGAATCAAACATCGCGGTCGACCCCACTCCCGAATTGTTTATCGGTGGTGTGCCGCCCCGGCGCCCCATTGTCGCCGTTTGTGCCGGGAGTCGCACGTCGTCAAGCGCCCGGTGAAGCTTTTCAATATCCGAAGTCAAGTCCTGCACCAGAATTGACTCGTGCTCAAAAGTCACAACCGCAGCGAGGTCTTTCTTTGGCCGCAACACTTTGCGAAAGAAGCGCTGTCCTGCCGCTCTTTCCTCGGGGAGCGTCCACTCCTGGCTGCCCGAGATGTCTATCAGCATCGCAATGGTGATCGGCAAATCGGTCTGGCGTTCAAAGGAGAAGACTTCTTGTCCTTTGTTGTCTTCCAGGACCTCGATGTCGTCTTTTGAAAGATCGTTTATGTAACGATTCTTCTTGTCGGTAACATTGAAAGGAACCGTTACCAGCTGAGTTCCAAGCTTGACGATCTGATCGTCCTGCTCTCCTTCCTGTTCGGCAGGTTTTTTGTTCTTGTCGGATTTCTCCTGCCCTGTCTTTGGAGGTGGCTGTTGGTTCTGCGCGAAACTCAGGGACACCGAAAGTAAAACCAGGATTGATACTAACGTTGCTACAAATCTAAATCTTGCTAACTTCATTTCTTCACTTCTTCCGTTGCCGCGTAATAACCGCGGCGATGAATAATGCGCGCATCGGGCCGCGCGTTGACTCGCACTTCGACACGCCTAAAGCGCCCATCGTGCGTCGAGTTTGAAGGCGAATACGCGACCAGATACTGGCTGCGTAGTTCGGTCTCTATTTGGCGAAAATCCTGCAGCAAATCCTCGGCGCCTCTGGGAAAGTAGGCCCTTCCGCCGGTCTCTTCGCCAAGCCGCCTCAACACGTCTTCGCGAACTCCTTCGAACCGGAACCGGTCGCCAATGCCTATCGAGTAAATGATTACGCCTGCTCGCCACGCCCGATCGATTGCCTCGTCGAGTTTGCGGCTGCTTGCGTTATCGACCCCATCGGTAAGCAGAATGATCGCGCGACGAGTAACCTGCTCGTCGGGACCGCTCCTGCGAATATCATCGTGCGCCAGGATCTCATCCGCGGTTATGTAAATCGCGTCATAGAGCGCCGTGGCCTGATGCCGAGTGCCTACCGAACCGAAACGCCGAGAATACTGAATCGCATCAAACGCGCGGTTCAGTGTGTCGGTACGCGACGACAGTCCCTGCACCAGCTCGACGTCATCCTGAAACGTAAGTATCGCCGCAAAGTCTCTACCGGGCCGAATGATCGAACGAAGAAACTCTCCCGCGGCGATCTTTTCCTGAGGAAACGTATATTCCTGACTGCCTGACAGGTCCATCAGAATTGCAATGTTGATCGGCAGCGTGGTTTCGCGTTTGAAAGTGAAGACCTGCTGAGGCCGGCCGTCTTCCAAAATGACGACCTCGTCCTGCCTGATGTCGCCGATGACCCGATTATTGCGATCGACAGCGGTAAACAGAACGTTTACGAGGTCCGTGCCCAATCGCACCGCTTCATCGCCTGAGACAACCTCATCGTCCCGGTTCTTATCCTGCCCTCTAGGATCAGGTTTTGTCGTCTGCCCGCTCTGTGCCCCCCGGTTGGGAGGTTGAGGTACAGGCTTTGGTCTTTGCGCGACGCTTATTCCGGCGAGCACGCCAATCGCGATTAGCACAGCAGCGAACTTTGTTGATGCCATATCTGAACCCTTAATAAACGTATCCCTGCTTGTGATAGAGACGCCCATCCACGCCAACCAGTTTCACCTTGATCTCACGCCTCTTGTTGGCCTTTGCCTGATTGGTCGGCGTGTAAAACAGCACGTATTCTTGTCTTAAGTCTTGCGCGACCTGGGTGAACGATTTGAACAGTTCGATCTTCTGCGATGGAAGGAACACCTGGCCTCCCGTATCCTCGCAGAGTCTCCGGAGCTCTTTGTCGTCTGCGTTATCCACCATCCCCGACTCTACGCCCTTAAAGTTCTTTGTGCTTATTCCGAAGATCGTGACGTCATAACGCTGGGCCATCTCGATCGCATCTCTGAGCGTGCGCTCGCTTGCGGTGTCCTCGCCGTCCGAGAGAACCACGATAATGCGACGCGCGTCGGTTCCCTGAAGGTTTGCCATCTTTTCTTCGATTATCCGATAAACGCCGTCATAGAGCTTTGTATAACCGCCGGCCTTGAGTTTCCTGAGCGCATGAATAAGCTGTTCCTGATTGTCGGTGAAGTCCTGATGGAGCTCCACGTCTGAATCGAACGAGGTCAGCAGAATCTTATCCTTGCGGCGATATGTGGTAACTGTAGCAACGAAGTCCTCGCCTGCCTCTTTTTCAAACGGCAGCTTGAGCTTTACGCTGTTACTGGTGTCGATGAGCAGGGCGATGTTGAGCGGCAATTGGCTCGGCGCAATGAACTTCTCGATCTTTTGCCGCTTTCCGTCCTCAAAGACCTCGAAATTATTGATAGTAAGACCCGGCATAAACTTCTTATCCTGCTTTGCCGAGATTGGTAAACGTACTTCGAGTACTCCGATTTTTTGCGGCGGATCATCGCGCTGCTGGGTTTGAGGGGCGGTTTCCGTCGGCTTTGTCGCCGGCTTCTGAGCGAAAACAGCGGACCCAACAACCAGGGACAGGGCAGCAATTGAAACCGCGAGCGATGAAGATCGAGTCATGTGGCTACGGGGAACCTCCGAAGGGTCTGATGCACAGGGTGTCGACCAGCGATGCTAATCGAAGCAAAATTATAGAGGACAAGCTGTGCGACTCACAACTCGGGATTTCGTGGGGGGACCATGTTCGACTGATGTCGCAGCGGGCGGATAAAAAAGCGAGCGCAGCATTACACTGCGCTCGCTTTTGGCGTCGAGACTTATACGCCCTAGCTTGAGGCCTCAAAGACTAAGGCCTTCTTCTTCCAGGTAATTTTCTCAAGTACCCGAGAGTTATCGCCTAGGGTCCTTGTCTGAATGGCGCCGTGGTAATTGCTTCTCCCAATCACCAGTGTCGCCGGAACAGTCGCCACGGTCTTCGTGTCCTTCATAATGCTCACCTGCACCTGAGTTCCGGTCTCATTCCAGACCAATCTATAGGTGTCAGCTTCGAGCAGCGTGCCTCCAACCATCACTGGTTCGGTGAAGGTTACCATTTCGGTATCGTTGTCCGCCGCGACTTGTTGTGTGACGAAAATTGACGATGCAAGCACAACCGAGAGGCACAAGAGCATCGGTAGTGCTTTCAGTCTCGTATTCATTGTTCAACCCTCCTTATCAACGCCCGAGTCTGCACAACGCGTCGGCACGCTCAAGCCAGTGCAGCGCCTGGGCTCCTTCATAGACACGCAACCCGGGTTCCGCAATAGATACAGGTAGAATGTCCCGTTACAGGACGGAGCGTTGTCTGTACTGCGAACAATGAGGCTACGATTAGGCCCACATATCCGGCTTTTGGCTGGCCGAGTAATCAACTTTACACTCGCGCGCCGAGTTGTGACGCACCATAGACTCCACAGACTGGACAGTCTATGGTACGTCAGCGCGACCCGCATTATTCTAGCCAACCGACTTCAGCAGCGACCCGAGTTCGTGGGGCAAGGGCGCAGTGAACTTCAACCGCTCCCCTGAGCGCGGATGAGAGAAAGCGAGCTCCGACGCGTGCAGAAAGTGCCGCCCCAGCGCCTGTACGCTGCGTCTGATCGCCACGTCGCTTATCGAGTTCTCGCGACCTCCGTCATAAGTAGCGTCTCCAACAACCGGATGACCAATATGCGCAAGGTGTACCCTGATTTGATGGGTGCGGCCGGTTTTGATCCGAACATCTAACAACGTGAAGTCTTGAAATCGAGAGGCGACCTCAAAGATCGTGTGAGCGGTTCTGCCGGCGCCGCCTCGTAGAACGCTCATCCGAGTCCGGTTGTGCCGGCTGCGGCCGATGCGCGCCTCTATTTCGCCCCGTTCCTTGGAAACCCGGCCGTACACAAGCGCACTATACATCTTAAACACCTGTCGATCGCGAAACTGATCCGACAAACGTTCGTGCGCAACGTCATTCTTGGCGACCACGAGCAATCCTGACGTCTCTTTGTCGAGCCGATGAACGATGCCCGGCCTAGTTCGGCCTGCGTTACCCGAAAGCTCGTCGAAATGATAAACCAGGGCGTGAGCCAGTGTGCCTGAATCGATTCCCGCGCCGGGATGCACGACCATCCCTGCCGGTTTATTTATGACGATCAAATCATCATCTTCATAGGCGATGTTCAGCGGAATTGCTTCAGGCGTCAGATCGACGGGAGGAGGCTCGGGCAGATCGATTTCAATTCGATCGCCATCATGAAGCCGATAGCTCGGCTTTGCTACACGCTCGTTTACCAGGATGTCGCCGTCGGTAATAGCGCGTTGAACTCGTGTGCGGCTTACTTCCTTTAGGTAGGAGGCCAGGAATGAATCGAGTCGCAGGCCGACTGCTTCGCCGCGGACGCTAAAGAGTTGAGAATCAGCACTCACAAGAGCTTTGATGGTAGTAATCGCACTGCGCTTTGAGAAGTGTGACAGGTGCCTTCATCAGCGCGGCCACGAAACCACCCCTGCAGATTCCTACGAGACTTGCGCGGCGATATCGTGACCGGGAGCAGTTCTTTGATTGGACCGCCGGCGCCAATAGTAAATGGTCATAACCAGTCCGAGTCCAAACATTATCACTGAGATAAACTGAGAAGTTGAAAGACCCAGCAGTTCGCCGCGAGGGTCATCGCGCCAGAATTCTATCGTGAATCGCGCGACGCCGTAGATCATCAGATACGAATAGATTATTTGCCCGTCAAACACGCGACGCTTTCTCAACCACATCAAGAAACCAAAGATCGCGAGGTTCGCCGCGGCTTCAATCAGTTGTGTCGGAACCAGCGCGGAGTCAATCGGGACGCCTGTCAATTCGTTCGCTTTCGCCGAGAAATGGACGCCTATCCAGGAATTGGTGGGCTTACCCCAGCAACACCCCGCCGAGAAACACCCCAACCTCCCAATTGAATGGCCCAGGGCAACGCCTGGCGCAAACGCGTCGGAAGTCTTGCGCCAGGGCAAATGCCACTTACGCATCAGGATTACGCTTACCAGAAGCGCAATCAGGAATCCCCCGTAGAAGACTCCACCCGAACGCCAAAGATCAAACGACAATACTCGTCGCCACTCGCCGCGATAATCACTCCATTCGGTGATCACCATCAACAACTTCGATCCAATGAGCGACGACGCCAGGATGTATAAACCAAGATCATAAATGCGATCTTTCGGCAAACCGTCGCGTGCCGCCAATTGGGCGATGAGCCACAGCGCCGCGATAAAACCTATCGCAAGCAATACTCCGTATGTTGCGATTGGAATTCCGAGTCCGGGTATTCTGAACAATTCGGGAAACATGATATTCGCTATTTTCTATTTGCTTAATACAGACAACGACAAATGACTAATGACCAATGACACTACTGACTCTCAGCGTTTGGCGCTTCGGCGGGCTCGACCACCACAGCAGGCCGTTCCGCCTGCGGCGCCAGGAAAAGCTCAATGGCCATCAACGCCGCGCCGATTGTTATAGCAGTGTCCGCGATGTTGAACACGGGCCACTGATAGTCCTTGTAATAAAGCAAAATAAAATCAATGACCCGGCCTAACCGCACACGGTCGATGAGGTTCCCGCATATTCCTGCGGCGAGTAGCGAAAGCGACCACAGCAGCAAGGTGTTTGAGCTCGGCGTGCGCCGCATGTAGTAAATGACGACCATTATCGCAGCTACAGAAATGGCTACGAGCAGCCACTTCACGTTGCCGTTGTTCAGCATTCCAAAAGCGATCCCTGGATTCTCGGTGTAGCTCAACTTGAAAAATCCCTGGATTATGTCGACCTCGTCGCCGTCACTGAGTTTTACTGCGACCAGGTACTTTGTGACTTGGTCAAACATCATCACAAGCGTGGCTATGCTCAGATACCAGATCTTTAGTGTTGGCGCCTTGGCCGCTATTACTTCTGAACTCATTAACATAACTCCTGCTTACTTTGCTGCGCCTCTTTTGTTGCCGCCTCTAAGGATGAGTGTTTGGGTCGTCAACTGCAAGCTCTCCGAGAGCCGGCGTATTCACGGACCCTTATAATCCCCATCCTTCCTTGAGTTGGCGGACGCAGCGAGCGTCGATTGTTGGGAATCCAGGGTCCTGGCCAACGGTTTCTGACCAGTTCCAACATCGCTCGCACTTGGCGCCTCTGGCGTGTTCGACCTTAACCGCAAGGCCCTCGGATCCTTCAACAACCTCAACCTGTGAAACGATGAAGATCGAGGTCAACATCTCTTCGATTTCTTTAAAGATCGGGTATAGATCCGGACCCAATGTCAGCGTAACCCTTGCCTCCAGCGAGGCGCCGATTACCTTTTGGTTGCGAGCGACTTCGAGATGTTGCTGGACAATCGATCGCACGGAGAGGATGCCTTTGTCCCGATCGTTCCAACGCTCCAATAACACTGCGTCGTCCTCGAGCGGCTCACCATCCCGGAACTCTGCCAGATGTATTGACGCTTCGTGTTTGCCGGGAAGATTCTCCCAAATCTCGTCCGCCGTAAAGCACAGTACCGGAGCGAGAAGACGCGCGAACGCGTCGACGATCTGAAACAGCGCCGTCTGCGCGCTGCGGCGTCCAACAGATTTGGGGGCAAACGTGTACAACCGATCCTTCAAGATGTCGATGTACACATTCGAAAGCGTCACCGTCGCGTAGTTATAGAGAGCGTGGTAGACCGTGGTATAGTCGAAACGTTTGTACGAATCAACGGCCTTGCGGGTGACTTCGCGGGTTACCGCAAGTGCCCATCGATCGATCTCCCACATCTGGCTCTGAGCGACCACATCGGTCTCCGGATCGAAATCCGAAATGTTACCAAGGGCATACCGGGCGGTGTTCCGAAGCTTGCGATAGGCGTCAACCATTCGGGTCAGAATCTCCGGCGAGACTCGCACATCTTCCGTGTAGTCCGAAGACGCAACCCACAGCCGCATGATTTCCGCGCCCTGCTTGCTGACCACCTCGTCCGCCGGAATCGCGTTCCCAGTGGACTTGTGCATCGCCTTGCCTTCGCCGTCCACCGTCCAGCCGTGAGTGATCACGGTTTTGTAAGGCGCCTGGTCGCGAGCGGCAAGCCCTACCATCAGCGACGAATTGAACCATCCGCGATGTTGATCGGGGCCCTCGATGTATACATCCGCAGGCCACTGTAGATGGCGCTCCGCTACGAGCACTGCTATCGATGACGAACCCGAATCGAACCAAACGTCGAGGATGTCCGTCTCCTTTGTAAAGGTGGAACCGTCACATTTTGGGCACCCAAAGCCATCCGGCAACAAATACTCGGCCTCGCGGGCGTACCACGCATCGGCGGTCTCTTTTGCAAAGATCGACGAAACGTGGTCGATTACCTTTTCGTCGGCGATCGTCTCGCCACACCCCGCGCAGTAGAAAGCCGGGATTGGAACGCCCCACACGCGCTGCCGCGAGACGCACCAATCGGGTCTCCCTTTGAGCATGTTGCGCATTCGGTCACGACCCCACGCCGGCATCCAGGTGACACGTTCAACCTCCCGAAGCGCCGCGGCGCGCAGGCCGGGGCCACCATCCGTCGAACGATCCATCGAGATAAACCATTGCGGGGTCGCGCGAAAGATCACCGGGTTGTGACAACGCCAGCAATGCGGATAACGATGCGGATACTCTTCGGTGAAGACCAGCGCGCCGTTCGCACGCAAGAACTCGACGATCTGCTCGTTGGCCTCAAACACAGATTGTCCCGCGAAGTGTTCGACCTCGCTGGTGAACCGACCGGCGTTATCGACTGGGCAGTAAACTTCGGCGCCCTTCATCTGTCCGCCAAGCACACCTGCCTCGCGAAGACGGTCATACACCGCTGCAAGCTGGTCTCGATACTGCTGGCCAATCACAAAGTCATCGTGGCCGTGGCCGGGGGCGGTATGCACGCAACCGGTGCCCGCCTTACCGCTGCCTTTCTTTTGTGCGAATGCAACGTCGATTTCGGTCTCGGCGTCGGCTTCGCCTCCAA
>Ga0075418_10004685_pt1 | contig 15552 bp, 12 predicted proteins | sample SoiMetdeltSBSDD2_FD_81776 | JGI IMG/M metagenome (GOLD analysis project Ga0075418, IMG submission 81776) | Bulk soil microbial communities from a Populus tree surrounding site in Tennessee, USA - Soil MetaG P. deltoides SBSDD2 | ecosystem: Environmental > Terrestrial > Soil > Tree plantation...
CCGGTGGCCTGCTCGACCACCAGCATCCGGTCGCGGTCGACCCGCTTGCGGTAGTTGGCGTACTCCGCCGTCACCCGCTGCAGGTCCTTCAGGCGTTCGTCCAGCTCCGACCGCAGCGACTCCAGCTCGGCGTTGAGCGGGCTCAGGGCGGTCTCCGGTTCGGCCGGCTCCTCGGCGGCGTCCACTTTCTCGGCGGCGTCCACCGCCATCTCCTCCGGAGCCGACTTCGCGGCTGGCGCCGGCTCGGCCGACTCCGCGGCGGCCGGCGCCTCGGACTCGACCGCCGCCGCGGTGGCCTCAGTCTTCTGCCCGTCCTCCGCGACCAGCGCCTCCGTGGCCGGCGCCTCCGCGGCCGGCGCCGACTCGGTGGCCGGCGCCGCCTTGGACCTACCCTTTGTCGTACCGTGCCGCTTGTCGCGGACGACGACCCGCTCCTGTGCCGGGCGGCCGCTGCCGGCCGGCGTCTTGCCCCCGGCCTCGCGTTCAGTCACTTCTTGTCGTCCTCGTCAATGATCTCGGCGTCCACCACGTCCTCCGGACCCTGCTGCGGGCCGGCCGCACCGGGGCCACCGCCCGCGCCGGGACCGCCGGCACCCGGGCCACCGGGGCCGGGCTCGCCGGCCTGCGGCTGCGCGTACAGCAGCGAGCCGGCCTTCTGGGAGACCTGCGCCAGCCGTTCGTGCGCCGATTTGATCTTGTCGATGTCGTTCCCGCCCAGCGCGCTGCGCAACTCGCCGAGCGCCTCGTTCATCTCTTCCTTCGCGTCGGCCGGCAGCTTGTCACCGCTCTCCGCGAGGAACTTCTCGGTCTGCCACTGGAGCTGCTCGGCGAGGTTGCGGGCCTCGGCGTCCTCGCGCCGGCGCCGGTCCTCGTCCGCGTGGTCCTGCGCGTCGCGCATCATCCGCTCGATGTCTTCCTTCGGCAGCGCGGAGCCGCCGGTGATCGTCATCGACTGCTCCTTGCCGGTACCGAGGTCCTTCGCGGAGACCTGCACGATGCCGTTGGCGTCGATGTCGAAGGTGACCTCGATCTGCGGTACGCCACGCGGCGCGGGCGGCAGCCCGGTCAGCTCGAAGGTGCCGAGCTTCTTGTTGTACGCGGCGATGTCCCGCTCGCCCTGGAAGACCTGGATCAGCACGGACGGCTGGTTGTCGTCGGCCGTGGTGAAGATCTCGGAGCTCTTGGTCGGGATGGTCTTGTTGCGCTCGATCAGCTTGGTGAAGATGCCACCCTTGGTCTCGATGCCCAGCGACAGCGGGGTCACGTCGAGCAGCAGGATGTCCTTGACCTCGCCCTTGAGCACGCCGGCCTGCAGCGCGGCACCCACGGCCACGACCTCGTCCGGGTTGACCCCCTTGTTGGGCTCCTTGCCGCCGGTGAGCTGCTTGACCAGCTCGGTGACGGCCGGCATCCGGGTGGAGCCGCCCACCAGGATCACGTGGTCGAGCTTCGCGACCTGGACCTTCGCGTCCTTGATGACCTGCTCGAACGGGCCCTTGCAGCGGTCCAGCAGGTCCTGCGTCATGCGCTGGAACTCCGACCGGGACAGCTGGGTGTCCAGGTGCAGCGGGCCGGCCGGGCCGGCGGTGATGTACGGCAGGTTGATGCTCGTGGTCGTGGCGGCCGACAGTTCGATCTTGGCCTTCTCGGCCGCCTCCTTGAGCCGTTGCATCGCCATCTTGTCCTGGGACAGGTCGATGCCGTGCTGCCCGCGGAACGTCTTGACCAGGTGGTCGATGATCCGCTCGTCCCAGTCGTCGCCGCCGAGGTGGTTGTCACCGCTGGTCGCCTTCACCTCGATGACGCCCTCGGCGAGTTCCAGCAGCGACACGTCGAACGTGCCACCGCCGAGGTCGAACACCAGGACGGTCTGCTCCTTGGTGCCCTTGTCCAGCCCGTACGCCAGGGCGGCCGCGGTCGGCTCGTTCACGATCCGCAGCACGTTGAAGCCCGCGATGTCGCCGGCCTCCTTGGTGGCCTGCCGCTGGGCGTCGTTGAAGTACGCCGGGACGGTGATCACCGCGTCGGTGATCTGCTCGCCGAGGTAGGACTCGGCATCCCGCTTGAGCTTCATCAGTACCCGCGCGGAGATCTCCTGCGCGGTGTACTTCTTTGCGTCGATGTCGATCGACCAGCTGGAGCCCATCTCCCGTTTGACCGAACGGATCGTCCGGTCCGGGTTGGTCACCGCCTGACGCTTGGCCACCTCACCGACTAGCACCTCACCGTTCTTCGCGAACGCGACGATCGACGGCGTGGTCCGCGACCCCTCGGCGTTCGCGATCACGGTAGGCTCGCCGCCCTCGAGCACCGCCACCACTGAGTTGGTCGTCCCGAGGTCGATGCCGACCGCTCGTGCCATGTTCGTGTTCCTCCGGGTGCTGAAGTTGAGTGGAGCAGGCTCAATAGTGCCACGCCGTGGCGTGACGTCAACCTGACCTTGAGTCCGTAACGCGCAACTTTCTCTTCTGTAACGGTCCGTAACAGGGGACAACTCCCGATGCGGGTTGTGTTGTCGGCTACGCATCGATCGGGCACGCTGTACGCGTGTCGACGCACGGTGACCCCGCGCCTCGCGACTCGGCGGCGTCTTCGGCGAGCTCGTTGTCCGAGGCGTTGACTGCCCTGCGCGATGCGGTGGTCGGCGTCACCTACCCACTGGAGCTGCCGGGCGCGGACCGGGCGACCGAGGCACGGGACGCGCTGGGCCGCCAGCTCGACGACTATCTGCTGCCGCGCCTGGCCCGGCTCGACGCGCCCCTGCTCGTGGTCGTCGGCGGATCCACCGGTGCGGGCAAGTCGACCCTGGTCAACAGCCTGGTGCAGGCCCCGGTCAGCGCGGCCGGAGTGCTCCGCCCGACCACCCGGGCGCCGGTCCTGGTCTGCCACCCGTCCGACACGCCATGGTTCCGCCGGGCGACCGTGCTGCCGGGCCTGACCCGGACGAGCGCGGCCCCGCGTACCCCCGATTCGCTCCAGCTCGTCTCGGCCCACGCGCTCGTCCCGGGGCTCGCCCTGCTCGACGCGCCGGACATAGATTCGGTCGTCGAGAGCAACCGGGCCCTCGCCCTGCAACTGCTCGCGGCGGCCGATCTCTGGCTGTTCGTGACCACCGCCGCGCGCTACGCCGACGCGGTCCCGTGGGACCTGCTCGCCACGGCGCGTGACCGGGGTACGGCGATCGCGCTGGTCCTCGACCGCGTGCCGCCGGCGGCCGCCGCCGAGATCTCCGCCCACTTCGCCGAGATGCTGGCCGCGCACGGATTCGGCGGGGCACCGCTGTTCGTCGTACCGGAGACGACCGTGGACGGTCAGGGGCTGCTGCCCGCGCGGGCCGTCAACCCGCTCAGCGTCTGGCTCGCCGGGCTGGCCCGGGACGCGGCCGCCCGGGCCGCCGTGGTCCGCCAGACCGTGGCCGGTGCGGTCGCCTCCGCGACGCAGGTGGTCGCGGGGCTGGCCGCCGCGGCCGACGACCAGGTCGCCGCCGGATCGACCCTGACCGCACGGGTACGCACCGCGTACGGCACCGCGATGTCCACCGTGGAACACGGGGTACGGGACGGCACGTTGCTGCGCGGAGAGGTGCTCGCCCGGTGGCAGGAGTTCGTCGGTACCGGTGAGCTGTTCGCCGCGATCCAGGCGCGGATCGGCCGGTGGCGTGACCAGATCGCGGCGGCGATCACCGGTCGGGTCGCGCCCGGCCGCGAGCTGAAGGCGGCGCTGGAGACGAGCCTCGCCGCGCTCGTCGTCGGGGCCGCCACCGACGCCGCGGAGCAGGCCGCGGGCGGCTGGCAGGCACACCCGGGCGGGGCCGCGCTGCTGGCCGACCGGCCGCAGCTCGGGCGACCCGGTGACGACCTCGGCTGGCGCGCCGACCGGCTGGTCCGGGAGTGGCAGCGCGGGGTGCTCCAACTGGTACGCACCGAGGCCTCCGGCAAGCGGATGACCGCGCGGGTCGCCGCGTACGCGGTGAACGCCACCGGCCTGCTGGTCATGGTCGGCGTGTTCGTCTCGACGGCGATGATCCCGACCGGGCTCGAGGTCGCGGTCGCGGGCGGGACCACGGTCGCGGCGCAGAAGGTCCTCGAAGCCATCTTCGGCGACCAGGCCATCCGCGAGCTGGCCCGGACCGCGCGGGACGACCTGCTGATGCGGGTCCGCGCGCTGTTCGACGCCGAGGAGCAGCGCTACCTCGACGTGCTCGACGCGATCGGGCTGCGCGAGGAGCCGGCCGAACAGCTGCGGAAAGCCGCTTCGGCGGTGGCAAAGGCCGCGACGTCGGCGAAGCTGACCCCGCCGGCCCGCCCGGCGCTCGCCGCCCCCGAACCCGAGGACACGCCCCCGGCCGCTGGGCCGGCGGTGCCTGGACCGGCGAGCGAAGCGGGGAGGGACGGCGGCGCCTCGGAGAGCCCGGAGACCCGCGCGAGCGAAGCGAGCGCCAGGATTGACGAGCGGGCGCCGACAGACACCGAGTCGGTGCTGCCGTGACTGAGGTGATCAACAGGCCGACCGCCGGAAGAGTCGACGCTGACCTGCTCGTCCGCCGGATCGACGCGCTCGGTCGGTTCCTCGCGGCTGGCGAAGGACGGGTCCCGGACAACCGGCTGGTCCCGGTGCACACCGTGGTCGAACGCGCGGGCCAGCGGCTGTCCCTGTCCCGGGACCACACCGTGGTCGCGCTGGCCGGCTCGACGGGCAGCGGGAAGTCGAGCCTGTTCAACGCGCTGGCCCGGATGAACCTGTCCCCGGTCGGGGTACGCCGGCCGACGACCGGGGTCACGTACGCCTGCGTCTGGGGTCCGGTCGAGGGAGCCGCCGGTCTGCTCGACTGGCTCGGTGTGCTGCCGCGGCACCGGTTCACCCGGGAGAGCGAGCTGGACGGCGACCGCGAGGCCGGACTGCGCGGCCTGGTCCTGCTCGACCTGCCCGACTTCGACTCGATCGACGTCAGCCACCGGGCCGAGGTGGATCGCCTGCTGGGCCTGGTCGACCTCGTGGTGTGGGTGGTGGACCCGCAGAAGTACGCGGACAAGCTCGTCCACGAGAGCTACCTGCGCCAGTTCCACCAGCACCGGGACGTGACCGTGGTCGCGCTCAACCACGCGGACCGGCTGGACCCGGCCGACGTCCAGCGGTGCCTGACCGACCTGCGGCGGCTGCTCGACGTCGACGGACTGCCGGGCGTGGCCACGCTGGCCAGCTCGGCGTACGGCCCGCCAGGCTACGGCGAGCTGCGCGCCGTGCTCGAGCGCGCGGTCGCCGAACGCCAGGCGTCGCTGCGCCGGCTCTCCGGCGACGTGGACCGGGTGACCGCGGAACTCTCCACACTGGTCGGTCCGGCGGTCAGCGGGGACCTGGTCGACCGGACGACGGTCCGCATCCTCACCGACGCGCTCGCCCACGCGGCCGGCGTCTCCGCCGTCGTACACGCCGCCGAGCAGGCGTACCGGCACCGCGCCAAGCGCCGCATGGGCTGGCCGGTCCTGCGTTGGCTGCGCCGGCTGCGGCCGGATCCGCTCAAGCGGCTGCACCTGCAGTCCACTGCGGAGAACCCCGGACCGGTCGCCGCGACCTCGCTGCCGGAGCCGACACCGGCACAGCGGGCCGCGGTGGGGCTCGCGGTCCGGGCGGTGGCCGACCGGGCCGCGGACTCGCTGCCCGCGCCGTGGCCGGCCGTGCTGGCCACCGCGGCCCGGTCACGGGCCGACGACCTGCCGGACGCACTGGACCGTGCGGTGGCCGGCACCGATCTCGGCCTGTCCCGGTCGCCGGCCTGGTGGACGCTGGTCAGCGGTATCCAGTGGCTGGCCACGCTCGGCGCGCTGGCCGGGCTCGCCTGGCTCGCCGTCGGTTGGGGGCTCGCCGCGCTGGGCCTGCCCCTGCCGGATTACCCGAAGGTGGGCATCGTTCCGGTACCGACGCTCCTGCTCCTCGGCGGCATCCTGCTCGGCCTGCTCATCGCCGGGCTGTCCCGCCCGCTGGTCGCGTTCTCCGCGCGCCGGGCCGCGTCCCGGGCCCTGTCCCGGCTGCGCGCCGCGGTCGGCGAGGTGGCCCGGGAGTACGTGCTGATGCCCGTCCGGACCGCGCTGCGGGCGTACGCCGACGCGCGGGACGCGCTCGCCATCGCCAGCGGGGAGCGGACCCGCCGGTGACCCGGCGCGCGGTCGTCACCGCCGGTCTCGCGGCGCTCGGCGTGGTGAACCTGTTCTGGGGCATCTGGGCGGTCATGGCACCCCGGCGCTTCTTCGACACGTTTCCCGGGTTCGGCCAGCGTTGGACGACCGCCTACCCGCCGTACAACCAGCACCTGGTCTCGGACCTCGGCGCGACGTTCACGATGATCGGAGTGCTGCTGGCGCTGGCGGCCGTGCTCCGCGACCGGCGGGTGACCGCCGTCGTCCTGGTCGGCGTGCTCGTCTTCAACGTGCTGCATCTCGCCTTCCACACGACGCACCCCGGCCTGCTCTCGGGCGGCCCGCTCGCCGGCAGCCTGGTCAGCCTCGTGCTCGGCGTCCTCGGCCCGGCCGCGCTGCTGGCGTTGGCGCTGACTCCGGACCGCAACCGGCCTTGACGTTGGAGTACGGTCCAAGGTTTACGTTTGTCCCATGGCGACGGCGACGGCGACGGCGACACCGGCAGCAACAGCGACAGCGACACCGGCGGCGGGCAACGGGCGGCGCGGGCTACGGGTCGGCGAACTGGCCCAGGTTGTCGGGGTATCGCCCGATACGGTCCGGTACTACGAGCGGGCCGGGCTGCTGCCGGCTCCCGCTCGCACGGCCGGCGGCTACCGGGCCTACGACGCGGGCGCGGTGGACCGGCTGAGGTTCATCCAGGGCGCTCAACGGCTGGGGCTGCGGCTGCGGGACATCGCCGACCTGCTGGCGATCCGCGATACCGGAGTGTGCCCGTGCGAGCCGGCGGAGCAGCTGCTCCACCGGCGGCTGGCCGAGCTGGACGCCGAGATGGCCCGCTTGTCCAGGCTGCGGACCGAGATGGTGGCGATGGTCGAGGCGTTGCCCTCGGCCCACTGCCCGCCGCCGGTGCCTGGCACCTGGTGCCCGACCGCTCGGGAGGGAGGTGATCAAGATGGGTGAGCTGACCGTGCTGGCCAACTGCTGCGCCGACGCGGAGTGCACGCAGGAGAGCTGCGACTGCTGCTGACCACAAGGAAACGCCAAGGTCGTCCGCCGAGCGCGCCGGCGGACGCCCGCGGGCGGCGTAACCTCAGGCGACGCAGAACTCGTTGCCCTCCGGGTCGGCCATCGTCACCCAACCGTGGTCGCCTTCGCTGGCCGTCCAGAGGAACGTCGCACCCAGCTCCTCGAGCCGGGCCACGTGAGCCTCCTGCCGCTCGCTGCCCACCCTGACATCGAGGTGTACCCGGTTCTTGGCGGACTTCGCCGCGGACAGGTGCGCGGGGTCCACGTCGTCGACGCCGTTGGCGGACTCGGCGACCGTCTGGAACAGCACCCGCCGGCCCTGGCCGGTGCCGGTGTCCGGGTTCACCGGGTCGTCCGGGTGCCGGATCGCCATGGCCGTCCGAAAGGCGAGCCGACCGTCCACCGTGGTGACGTCGTCCTCGGTCACCACACCGCCGTCCAGCAGCCGCCGGATCAGCGTGGAGTTGTCCTCGTGAACGTAGTCGAGCGCGACGGCCCAGAACGCGGCGAGCCGGTGCGGGTCGGTTGAGTCGATGACGACCTGGAAGCCATATGCCATGCCCCGACGCTAGCCGCCCGGTCCGACACTCAGCGGCGGTACGTCGCCACCCGCGCGGCCAGCCCGGGCAGCTCCACCCGCTACCCCGGAAAGACTAAAGTTCTCGTCGCTATGGCGATTAATCGCGGCGGTTTCACGGTGACGGTCGGTCTGGTGGTGCTGACCATCCGGGACGGGCGCCTGTCGGCACTGCTCGTCAAGCGCGCCGAACCACCGTACGAGGGCCGCTGGGCGCTGCCGGGTGGGACGGTACGGCCGGGTGAGGACCTGCCCGACGCGGCCGGCCGGGAACTCGCCGGGCAGGCCGGCGGCGACGAGCATGCCACCGGGCACCTGGAACAGTTGGCCAGCTACGGTACGCCGGGACGGGATCCACGTGGGCCCGCGGTCACGGTCGCGTACCTGGCGCTGCTACCCGACCCACCGGCGACCCACCGGGACACGGACGCAGCGGCCTGGCATCCGGTGTCCACCGTGGATGGCGAGGCGCTCGCGTTCGACCACTCCCGGATCCTCGCCGACGGGGTCGAGCGGGCCCGGGCCAAGCTGGAGTACAGCTCGTTGGGTGCCGCGTTCTGCCCGCCCGAGTTCACCATCGCCCAGCTGCGCGAGGTGTACGAGGCGGTCTGGGGTACCGCCCTCGACCCCCGGAACTTCCACCGGAAGGTGACCTCGACCGCGAACTTCGTCGTACCCACGGGTCGGTGGACCGCCGGGGAGCGGGGGCGTCCCGCGCAGCTCTACCGGCGCGGACCTGCGACCCTGCTCCATCCGCCCATGTTGCGCCCGGGAGCGTGACGACCCTGCCGTCCGGAATTCCGCGCTACGGGCACTGGCGGAGGCACCCGATCGGCGGTATCTTGCCCGCTCCTCCAATACCTACGCCCCTGGTGGAAGAGCGGGGGCCGGACGGACGCGTCCGGCCCCCGTACCCACCGGACCCGGAGAACCCGGGTGGGCGGACCGGTCCGCGGCCGGCACGGCCGGCGCTGGGGCGCGGCGATCACGGTCTCCGGGGGACGGATCTGAACGGGCGGCTCGGCCGGTTTCCGGCGCGGCGGCGCCGAACCCCGCCGAGGGGCTGCGGTCGCCCGGCGAGGCTCCCCGGGCTGGGGCCGGGTGAGCTCCGGCGCCACGGTCGCGGGCGGCGGGACGACGCCGGCCGGCGGCCGGTACGGTTCGGGGATCACCACGAACGGCGGCTCCACGCCCCGGCCCAGGAACGGCAGGCGCCGGTCGATGCCGGCGTCGAGCGACGCGGTACCGGCGGTCACCGCGGCGAGCGTCGGCAGCGAGGCGAGACCCACCAGCGCTGCGACAATAAGGGCATACCGGTTACCGGTGCCGGCGAGGCCGACTTCCCGGTGCGTGCCACCCTCCGGGCGGTGACGCGGAGCCCGATCGGGGTACTCATCGACCACGCTGACGACAACGCCCGGGACCCGCTCCGGTGACGGCTCGGTGCCACGTACGGGCACGTGTTCTGCAATATTGGGAGCGGCGGCGCTCCCCCTACCGGGTAGGGCGGTGCCGGACGGCAACTGCTGCGGCGTCGGTGACCCCGCTGCCGGGCACGAGAAAGGGAGGGACGGATGGCGCAGGACGAAGACCCCGAATTCGTACAACTGCTCACCCCCGACGGAGAACGGGTCGACCATCCCGACTTCTCGGTCGACTTCACCGACGAGGAGTACCGCGGGCTGTACCGCGACCTCGTCATCGTCCGGAAGTTGGACGCCGAGGCCACCGCGCTGCAGCGCCAGGGCGAACTGGGCATCTGGGCCAGCCTGCTGGGCCAGGAGGCGGCGCAGGTCGGATCCGGCCGGGCGCTGCGGCCGCAGGACATGGCCTTCCCGACGTACCGCGAGCACGGTGTGCTCTACTGCCGCGGCATCGACCCGATCATGCCGCTGGGCCTGTTCCGCGGTGTGGACCAGGGCGGATGGGACCCGAACGAGTTCAAGTTCAACATGTACACGATCGTGATCGGCGCCCAGACGCTGCACGCGACCGGGTACGCCATGGGGATCACCCTGGACGGCAAGGTCGGCGGTGCACCCAACGGCGACGACAGCGAGGCGGTGATCGCCTACTTCGGCGACGGCGCTTCGTCCCAGGGCGACGTGAACGAGGCGTTCATCTGGTCCTCGGTGTTCAACTCGCCGATCGTCTTCTTCTGCCAGAACAACCAGTACGCGATCTCCGAGCCGATCGAGAAGCAGACCCGGGTACCGCTGTTCCAGCGCGCGGCCGGCTTCGGCTTCCCCGGTATCCGGGTGGACGGCAACGACGTGCTCGCCTCGTACGCGGTGACCCGCGCGGCACTCGACAACGCGCGGCACGGGCAGGGCCCGACGCTGATCGAGGCGTACACGTACCGGATGGGCGCGCACACCACGACCGACGACCCGACGCGGTACCGCATCGCGAGCGAGGTCGATGCCTGGCAGGCCCGTGACCCCATCTCGCGGATGAAGGCGTTCCTGGTCAACAACGGGCTCGGGGACGACGCGTTCTTCGAGTCCGTGGACGCGCAGGCCCAGACCGAGGCGCTGAACCTGCGCGAGCGGGTCCTCGACATGCCCGATCCGGAGCCGCTGCGGCTCTTCGACCACGTGTACCCGAACGGCTCACCCCTGGTGGACGCCGAGCGGGACGGGTTCGCCGGGTACCTGGCGTCGTTCGAAGGGAGCGCGCACTGATGGCTACCGAGACGCTCACCATCGGCAAGGCGCTCAACGCCGGCCTCCGCCGGGCCATGGAGCGCAATCCCAAGGTCATCATCATGGGCGAGGACGTCGGCAAGCTCGGCGGCGTCTTCCGGATCACGGACGCCCTGCAGAAGGACTTCGGCGAGGACCGGGTGATCGACACCCCGCTGGCCGAGTCCGGCATCGTCGGTACGGCCGTGGGTCTCGCGCTGCGCGGGTACCGGCCGGTCTGCGAGATCCAGTTCGACGGCTTCGTCTACCCGGCGTTCGACCAGATCGTCAGCCAGGTCGCGAAGATGCACTACCGCTCGCAGGGCAAGGTGCGGTTGCCGATCGTCATCCGGATCCCGTTCGGCGGCGGCATCGGCGCGGTCGAGCACCACTCCGAGTCGCCGGAGGGCTACTTCTCGCACACCGCCGGCCTCAAGGTCGTCTCGTGCGCGAGCCCGGTCGACGCGTACTTCATGATCCAGCAGGCGATCGACTCGGACGACCCGATCGTCTTCTTCGAGCCGAAGCGGCGGTACTACGAGAAGGCCGAGGTCGACACCGACCTGCCCGTCCCGGAGGCGTACCCGTTGCACGCCTCGCGGGTGGTGCGGCCGGGCACCGACGTGACCGTGCTGGCCTACGGGCCGATGATCCGGACCACGGTGGACGCCGCGACCGCGGCCGCCGAGGAGGGTCGCGAGCTCGAGGTCATCGACCTGCGGACGCTCTCGCCACTGGACCTCGCGCCGGTGTACGAGTCGGTGCGGCGCACCGGCCGGTGCGTGGTGGTGCACGAGGCGCCGGGCAACCTCGGGCTCGGTGCCGAGATCGCGGCCCGGATCACCGAGGAGTGCTTCTACTCCCTGGAGGCACCGGTGCTGCGGGTGGCCGGCTTCGATACGCCGTACCCGGCCGCGCGGCTGGAAGAGGAGTACCTGCCCGATCTGGACCGGGTGCTCGACGCGGTCGACCGGACGTACGGGTGGTGAGCGGCGTGTCCCGGATCAAGACGTTCCCCCTACCGGACCTCGGCGAGGGTCTGACCGAGGGCGAGATCCTCAAGTGGCTCGTATCGGTCGGCGACACCGTCACGCTGAACCAGCCGATCGTCGAGGTCGAGACCGCCAAGGCGGCGGTCGAGATCCCGGCGAAGTGGGCCGGCAAGGTGACCGAGATCTACGCCGACGAGGGCGCCACGGTCGAAGTCGGTTCGCCGATCATCGCGATCGACACCGATCCGTCCGCGCCGCCGGAGGAGCCGGCGCAGCCGGCCGGCGCGCCTTCGGCCGCCGCACTGGCCGCGGTCGACGTCGCGCCACCGGAGGGTCCGGTCGAGCCCGGCCTGATCGGCGGGCCGGCGCCGGGCGGCCGGACGGCCGTGCTCGTCGGGTACGGGCCGAAGACCGCCGCCGCGAAGCGCCGACCACGCAAGGGCGGGACGCCGGCGGCTTCTGCCCCTCAGGTGGACGCTGCCCCTGACGTGGACGCTGCCCCTCAGGTCGACGCTGCCCCTCAGGTGGTCGAGGAGCCGCCGGTCATCGTCGAGGAGCCGGTACCGGCGACGCCTGAGCGGGTGCTGGCCAAGCCGCCGGTCCGCAAGCTCGCCCGGGATCTCGGCGTCGACCTCACCACACTGACCGGGACCGGGCCGTCCGGTTCGATCATTCGGGAGGATGTCGAGTCGGCCGCCGGTGCGCGACCCGCGGCCGAGGAGGCTGCGGCGCCTGCCGCGGTCGCCGCCGCGGTCTTCGGTCCGGACCGGGAGCAGCGCATCCCGGTCAAGGGCATCCGCAAGCTCACCGCGGAGAACATGGTGGCTTCGGCGTTCACCGCGCCGCACGTCACCGAGTTCCTCGCGGTGGACATGACCCGCACGATGCGCGTCCTCGACCGGCTGCGTGAGCAGGCGGACTGGCGCGACGCACGGGTCTCCCCGCTGCTCCTCATGGCCAAGGCCTGCCTGCTGGCCATCCGGCGGCACCCGCTGGTGAACTCCACCTGGTCGGCGGAGACCAACGAGATCGTCGTCAAGGAGTACGTCAACCTCGGCATCGCCGCCGCCACCGAGCGCGGGCTGATCGTGCCCAACATCAAGGACGCCGGCCGGCTCTCACTACGCCAGCTGGCGGACGCGATGACCGGGCTGGTGACGACCGCTCGCAGCGGGAAGACGCCACCGGCCGACATGTCCGGTGGGACGTTCACGATCACCAACGTCGGCGTCTTCGGCGTCGACAGCGGTACGCCGATCCTGCCGCCCGGTGAGGCCGCGATCCTCGCGTTCGGGGCGGTCCGGGAGACGCCGTGGGTCCACAAGGGAAAGATCAAGATTCGCCACGTGTCGACTCTCGCGCTCTCCTTCGACCACCGGATCATCGATGGCGAGCTGGGCTCGAAGTTCCTCCGCGACATCGGGGCGTTCCTCACCGACCCTGAGGCGACGCTGCTGGCCTGGAGCTAGAAAGAGGACGAAGAGGGGCCCGCCGGACGAATCCGGCGGGCCCTCGAATTTTCCCATGTGCCACGGAAACGTCGGATCACGGTCCCGATCGCCGTCACTGTCTCCTGAGGCGCCCATGACCAACGAGGCATACTCATGGTGACCGCTGACGCGACGGCGGGCAACCGAATACCCGCGCTGTCGACCTTGACCTAGGCACCGCTGACGGATTGGCTGGCGTGGCGAGGGCCGGTACGGTTGTGCAGGCCGCGCCCGGCGGGAGCAAGTCCGCCGGGATCGCGTCCGCGAGGAGGAAGTAAGCATGACGTCCGAGGGCCCCCGGCACGCGAGCCCCGACGCGGCCGAACCGCCGGCCGAGTTCGGCGGTCCGCCAACGGCGCCCTGGCCGGGTCCACACCCTGACAGCACCGAGCCGACCTACGCGACGCAGCAGCCGACCGGCTCGGTACGCGCGAGCGCCTCCGTGCCCGTGCCGCCCCCGCCCGCCCTGCCACCACAGGCGTACGGCCAACCGTCAACGGCGCCGCCCCAGGGGTACGGCCCGCCTCCGCCACCTCAGCCGTACGTCCCCCAGCCGGCCGTCGCGCCGTTCGTACCCGCCCAGGGCGGCCCGCAGGGTACGCCCGGAGAAGGGGCGCAGGGAAGGGTCAGCGGCACGGTCCACATGCCGGACGCGGCGATCCTGCCCGCGCACCAGCTGCCCGCGCTGCCGGTCCCGGTACCCCGGGTGTACGGGCGGCCGGCCGCGCCGGCGCATCCGCACACCCAGGGGCATTCCCAGGGGCCGACCGCGCCGCCGCACGGGGCTCCCCCGCCGCAGGGGGCTCCCCCGCCGCTCACGCCGCCGATGCACCCGGCTGCCCCGCCGCACCTGAGCGCGCGACCGCTTGGCGCGCCACCGCCGATCAGTGCGCCACCGCCGCCGCCCGGGGCCGTCCCACCGCTCGGACCTCCACCGCCGCCAGCCGTCGCGCGGGCCACCGTCGGAGTGCCCGTCCCGAGCGCCCCGCCGGCGGCACCGGGCAGCCAGCCGATGGGCGCGCAACGGACGGGCGCGCAACAGATGGGCGCTCCGGTGATGGGCGCTCCGGTGATCGGCGGCCAGGGACAGCCCGCACCGCCCGCACCCCGGGGCGTCCGGCCGACCGATGAGCCACCCGGCGGTCAGGCCCTCGTGAAGCGGTGGGAGGCGGACGACTACGCCGCCTCGCCGTCCGAGAGCTCCGGCTCGCACACCGGCCTGCTCATCGCCGTCGGAGTCGTGGTGCTGCTCGCGGTCGTCGGACTTACCGCGTTCATGTGGCCGAGGGGCAGTGCCGGCCCGGAGTTCGCGGTGAACTCGTGCGTCAAGCAGTCCGGCAACTCCGCGGTCGCCGCGGACTGCGGCGCGACCGGTGCCTTCATGATCGTGTCCAAAGTGGACCGGCCGGAACAATGCACCGATCGCGACCACCCGTACGTTGAGCTGGGCAGCGGACGCAACCGCATCCTGTGCCTGAGCCCGGCGGCCGGCGGTGGCACGGCGCCGACCGGCGGCGCCCCGAGCAACAGCCCGGACCCGGCCACCACCTAGATCATTAGCCCGTAGCGCCGGATCAAGAGCACTCATGGTTGTCTGACGACCCTAATTGCCCTCGATCCCGAAGTCGGTGGCCGACATTCCGGGCCCACAATTCGTTTGGCTGTATTCAGGTCGTCCATGGACACTGCCCCGGTGTTCTCCGATGCCGAGGTCGCCGCGCTCTACGACGTGATGAACCCGTGGGACCCCGCCCGCGCGGAGGTCGTCTTCTGTACCGAGCAGGTCATGGCGGCCAACGCCGTGCTGGACGTCGGCTGCGGCACCGGAAGTATGTTGCACCACGCCCGCGACCTTGGCCACTCCGGTCGTCTGGTCGGACTCGACCCCGACCGGTACATGCTGGATCGGGCCAAGCGCCGTACCGACATCGAGTGGGTCCGTGGAGTCGCAGCCGGCGCCGCGTGGGACGGGGAGTTCGACCTCGCCACAATGACCAGCAACGCCTTCCAATGCCTGGTCACCGACGACGAGCTCCGGGATTCCCTGACCGCGATCCGCACCTGCCTGTGCGAGGGCGGCCGGTTCGTCTTCGGCACCCGCCACCCACAAGCCCGCGCTTGGGACAGCTGGAATCCGTCGAACGCCTTCGACCTGGAGGACTCAACCGGGCGCAAGCTGCGCGTGTGGCACGAGGTCGAGTCCGTCGTCGACGACGTCATCACCGTCACCGAGACCACCGCCGAGCGCGACAATACGGTCCTGCGCGTCGACCGGGCGAGCCTGCGCTTCCTCGACGTTCCCGCGCTGGCCCGGTTCCTGTCCGAGGCCGGGTTCACCATCGAGCATCAGTACGGCGACTGGCGCCGCGGACCCATCACCACAACCAGCCGTGAGATCATCACCATCGCCCGCCGGCCCTGAACTGGCACGAGCGCTGCCATCGCAATATTCGGGCCTCCATCTCCCCAATCGGATGTCTATCGGATGGCCGTTTAGGTTCGATCCGATAGACACGACACGAGGAGGGATAGGTTGACAGTCCCATTCATGCGATCGACGGTCACCCGAAAACTCGCTGTGACGTTGGTGGTCGTCCTGGCGATGACGCTGCTTGCCCAGGCACCGGCAGCTGCTACAGACCCGGA
>Ga0075418_10004688_pt1 | contig 15541 bp, 14 predicted proteins | sample SoiMetdeltSBSDD2_FD_81776 | JGI IMG/M metagenome (GOLD analysis project Ga0075418, IMG submission 81776) | Bulk soil microbial communities from a Populus tree surrounding site in Tennessee, USA - Soil MetaG P. deltoides SBSDD2 | ecosystem: Environmental > Terrestrial > Soil > Tree plantation...
ATCGGTCACTTCATCGATTTGGCACGCCAGGCAGATGTCATGGTTTGTGTCGATAACGAAGCAGTTGTCGAGGCAATCGCGAAAGCAGCCCGGAGCCAAGGAATTCAACCGAGTGTCCTGGTCGACGTTGACGTAGGTTTGCACCGCTGCGGAGTTCAGCCCGGAGAGCCCGCTGTTCGGCTGGCAAGGGTTGTGGTGGAGCGAGGGTTGCGGTTTCGAGGCCTCATGGGTTACGAAGGTCGAGTACGAATGCATGACGGGCCGGAAAAGCTGAAGGTGTGCTCAGAATCAATACGCCTGCTGGTTGAAAGTCGCGATCTCCTTGCGCAAGCGGGCATCCCTGTCGAAATCCTAAGTGGGGGAGGCACGAGTTCCTACAACATCTGCAACCGTTATCCGGGACTCACTGAGGTCCAGGCGGGCTCTTACCTCGTAATGGACACGGACTATCGCCATTGTTGCTGCACGGATTTCAAACTGGCACTGAGCGTTCTCACAACGATTGTCAGCAAGACGGGCAATGAGCGAGTAGTGGTCGATGTCGGTGTCAAAGCGTTGAGTGCATTGCGCGGCCTGTCATCGGTGAAGACCACGGGTGGCGTCACTCTCAAAGCGCTAAACGCCGAGCATGGCATCATTCAACTCGACAATCCCGATCGTTCACTCGAGGTTGGAGGCAAGATTGAGCTCTGGGTGCATGACGCCGATCCCACCATCAGTATGCACCACCAGATCTTCGGCATTCGTAACGGCTTTGTAGAAGAAGTCTTCAGGGTTGAAGGATGACTCGCCGACCCTGGCTTGCCCGCAAGTGGAAGATCTGTGGCCTCCTCTTTCTGGCAACCACTCTCAACTATTTGGACCACCAGACCCTCAGCATTCTTGCCCCGATTCTGCGGGAGGATATGCACCTCAACAACGAGAGGCTGGGCTGGTTGGCCCGATTCTCGATCGGTCACATCTGCGGTGGGCGTTCGGCCTGCTGGGGGTGATGGAATCGGAAAATTGGCCTGCAGCCATCCGCATTATCGCTCGTACCATGGAACCCCGCGAACGAGCGTTCGGCAATGGCCACCCGATGCAGTTCTTTGTAGACCAAAGGAGTGAGCTTCGTCAGGCGGAGGAATCGCCTCAACCCCAAGCCTGGAGTAGTTCGGTGAAGTCCGGAGGCCAAACGGCAGGCATGTCCACCCTTTGCCATTACGTGACAATGAATGCACTAAGTGTATTACTACCCCTTAAAAAAGGGGCGGCGCGAATCGACGGCGGTCGCGAAGCGCCGAGGTTGTCATTCACGCTTGACGTCATGTGGGGACTCTCGGCACTCAATCGGTCACTTTCCTGCCTTCGACTAATCCCCGTGCTGCTCCTACGAGTTCGATAAACTCAGCACGATACCCTTGCTTGTCTTCGCCTTTGCCCGCTTCAGCCAGGTCGAGCACACTACCCAGAGTTGCATTTCCTTTGTAGGGCGAGTCTCTCAGGATCATGCCCAGAGCAACCACGGCTGACGCAAACTTGAAGTCACGCGAAGCCTGAGTCCAGGTTGTTCCGCGGTCAGAAACTGGAACTTGGATCAGTTTGCTGGTCGTGCCATCGGGCTCTTTGTAACGGAGTTTTAGCATGAGCAACTCTCCACTCATGGACTCCCGCGTGACTTCAACTGGCTTTTGATATTTCAATGCATCGACACCTGGAAGCGAGCCTTCCTTGCCGGCCGGCACAACCTCATACAGAGCCGTGACTGTGTGCCCAGCGCCTATCTCGCCAGCATCCTTGGTGTCATCGTTGAAATCTTCTGCGCGCAGGATTCGATTCTCATACCCGATAAGCCGGTAAGCGCCCACCAGAGCGGGATTGAATTCCACCTGGATCTTCACGTCTTTGGCAATCGTGATCAATGTGCCGCCCATTTCCTCAACTAATACCTTTCGTGCCTCTTGCAGCGAGTCCACATAGGCGTAGTTGCCGTTCCCCTTGTCTGCTAGTTTTTCAAGTGTCGAATCCTTGTAGTTTCCCATCCCAAAGCCCAGGACGCTCAGAAACACACCGCTCTTGGCTTTTTCTTCGATCAGGCGAGTTAATTCACCTTGGTTGGTGACACCCACGTTAAAGTCACCATCGGTTGCCAGGATTACCCGGTTGGTTCCGCCTTTGATGAAGTTCGCGATGGCCGTGTCATAAGCCAGTTGGATACCGGAGCCGCCGTTCGTCGAACCGCCGGCTTCCAGATTTTCGAGCGCAGCCAAGATTTTTGCTTTGTGATCGCAAGTCGTGGAAGGCAGAACGAGCCCGGAGGCGCCTGCATAGACCACGACTGCGACCCGATCGTTCTCCGTCAGCTTTTCTACGAGCAGCGGCAACCCCCGCTTGATCAGCGGCAGCTTGTTCGGCGGCTGCATTGATCCAGAAACATCGATCAGAAACACTAGGTTGCTGGGCGGCCGCTTGTCCTGAGCGATTTCACGGCCTTTGAGTCCCACCTTTACAAGCCGGTGCTCCGGTTTCCATGGAGCTGAAGCGACCTCCACCTGCGCAGCAAAAGGGTCGTTGTTCTTGGGTGCCGAATAGCTGTAAGAAAAGTAGTTCACCATCTCTTCAATCCGCACCGAATCCTTTGGGGGCAGGGCTCCGCTGACGAGGAATCGTCGTAAGTTGGCATAAGCGGCCGTATCCACGTCGATCGAGAACGTGGAGAGCGGATTCTGAGTGGCGCGCAGGAAGGGGTTATCTACAACCCGGTCGTAAGCCTCGGTGTTGAAGTTCTGGCGGTTTTTCTGCAGCCAGCGCCCCACCTCCTTGTCGCCCGAGGTATTCAATTCTTCTGATTCATGACTTTGAATCAAAGGCGAAGACATGAAAGAGAGTTGTCGTTGCATTCTGACGCGACCCATTCCGATGGCATTTCCGGTACCACTGCCCATTCCGGACATCGGTCTGAGAGCTGCAGGTGGGACCATGGGTGCTGTGACGGCTGAATTGGCAACGAGTCCTTTCTGGACAAGCTGACCTGTTTGCAGCTGGGGTTGAGGGACGCCTTCATTTCGAACGATCAGCTCCGTTCCGACGCCCGCTCCCTGCCTTTTCCTGTCAAACTGAACTTCAGCGCCCTTGGTGGGTGCCTGTACAGGAATTTGTTGCACGGGATGGCTTTGCTTGGTAACGACCTCAACGGGTTTCGGAGATTCCTTGACGACGGTACCGGGTGAACTCCCTCGTCCGATGATTCTGCCTTTGCGGTCGGTGTCAAATGCGTTCTCCAGACTTGATCTTCTTCCAGACCAATTCAGATAGATCACCAGAAGCAGGCTTGCTGCGGCCAGCAGCGCGCCTCCTGCGTAGAGGACTTTCGACGGTCCGAAAAGGCCTTTGCTCTTGGCGGGCTGAGATTTCCGCTGAATCGAGGAGCGTTGGGCTTCAGAGAGCTGCAGTCTTGGCTCGCTCCTGAGTTCCTCTTTCAGTACTTCTGCCGTCGCTCGGATCTCTTCCACGGCTTGCCGGGCAGCCTCGGAATGCAAGAGTTCATGCTCAATGGCTCCCTGCTCGGTCTCGTCCAGTTCGCCAAGTGCATAGGCCGTCAATCTGGAATCGTTCGGATCGATTTTCATTTGATCCTCCTTAGAACTTTCGAATTCGCATGTGGCTGGGCGAGCATGTTCTGTCGAATCGCCTTTAGACCTGCATGGATGAGAAAGCCAACGTTCGTGACCGACAGACCCGTCACCAGACTGATTTCTTTGTAGCTCAGCTCGTTTTGAAACTTCAGCCGGATCACCTCTTGCTGGCGGGCAGGCAGCGTCTCCAGAACTTTCAATGCGCTTTGGAATGTCTCTCTCTGCTCCATGCTAATCAATGCATCAGGGCTGTCACTCCTGGGTTCAGCGGTGGTTTCAACGAGCGGGTTCATGTGGCTTTCCTTTCTTCGAACATCCAAAGCCCGGTTTCGGCAGACGGTGTACAGCCACGGCTCCAGGTGGCCATTGAGAGAAGCTCGATGCTCGGAGCAAAGCTGCAGGAAGGTGTCCTGGACCACGTCGCGTGCGCGCTCGACATCGCCCGTAATCTGAAACGCATAACGGATCAAAGGTCCCTGCAACCGATGGAGCAACGCTTTGACATCGGTGCCCTGATTCTGGCCTTCTGAGCTCCTCATGGAAGTCCCTTAGGCACGCCGATGGAGGTCAGGGGAACCATTCTTGGCCGGAAAATCCGGTCCAGCCGTTTCTCCAGCCGTTCAACCCGTTCCTCGAGAGTCTCAATTTGTTTCTTGAGTTGAGCGATTTCTTCGGCTCGACTGTCTGGTGCGCTACTCTGCTGACCTCTCAAGAGGCCGCTAAGCAGCAGAAAGCAGAGTGAAGAAGTTACGAACAAGGCTTTCATCTCGGACCTCCTTGGGGCTGGGTCAACAACGACACCGCCGGAAGCTAACTCTTAGTCCATTTGCTAAACCTCTAACGTTTCAGAAGACGTTTTCTTAGAGGAAACTTGCAGTTTTTCTTTTGAGAAGGGCGTCGCTGAAAGTAGGATGTCCCTAAAAGAAAATTTCTCATTACTCTGTGAGATAGAACCGGTTTGAAGGAGGGTCTATGACCTTTGGACGACGAAGCCTATTGAAGTCACTGGGGCTGGCAGGCTTGGCAGGTTCCTGGCCGCTGGTGAAACGAACCGAAGCCGCCAACTCCAAGCGCAACGTGTATCAGGAACTTGGCATTGAGCCGGTTCTGAACTTCCGGGGAACGCACACGGTGATTGGGGCGTCGAAGGAATGGCCTGAACTGCACGAAGCCATGGGCGAGGCAGCGCGTCATTTTGTTGTTCTGGACGAACTGCAGGACAAGATCGGAGAGCGGCTGGCCAAGCTGATTGGCTGTGAAGACGCCATGGTTACGACTGGAGCGGCCGGGGGGATCACGCTGGGAACTTGCGCAAGTCTGACGGGTTCCGATAACGAGAATGTTCGCCGCCTGCCGGATCTCACGGGCATGAAGACGGAAGTGGTCATCCAGAAGGTTCATCGCAACGGTTACGACCATGCCGTCCGCAATACGGGTGTGAAGATCATCGATGTTGAAAGCAAGGAGCAGTTGCTCAACGCAGTGGGGCCGCAAACCGCCATGATGTACTACCTGGGGGGCTCTACGGGAGACTGGGCTTGGGAGACACCTGTCCCGCTGGAAGAATGCCTCGCCATAGCTCACAAAGTGGGTTTCCCGGTGTTGGTCGATGCCGCGAACATGCTGCCGCCCTGGGGCAACCTGCAGAAGCTGGCGGCTCTTGGAACCGACCTCATTTGCACCAGCGGGGGCAAGCATATGCGCGGTCCCCAGTGTTCCGGGATTTTGGCCGGTCGAAAAGACCTGGTTCGCGCCGCGCGGCTGAACTCCAGTCCTCATTCCGATTCGTTGGGCCGTCCCCTCAAGGTGGGACGCGAGGAAATGGTTGGGCTCTATCTGGCCGCTGAGAAGTATTCCCGGCTGGACTTCGCTGCGCTGGAACGGCAGTCATTCGAGCAAGCCGAGTTCTTAAGCCGCGAATTGAAGAAGATTCCCGGGATGGAAGTGAGTTACGAACCTCAGGACCGCACACGCCGAGTGCATCGCGTCATTGCGCGCTGGGACGAAGCAAAACAGAAACTGACAGCGAAAGAATGTGAGAAACAACTGATGGAGGGTCAACCCCGCATTGGTGTCTTGACACACAACTCCGGAGGACTGCTGTTCACGGTGTTCATGAATGACCCGGGTGATGAGAAGCAGGCCGCCAGGAGGATGAAGGAGATTTTTGGGGCTCGGGGTTAGCGTTGGTAGTGCGCCACGCCAGTGGTGCTGAAGCACTAACGTGCTTCACTACAAGGCTTCTTGCTGCTACAGCAACATCAGCGTCGGATTCTCAATGAGCGCGCGGAATTCTTGAAGGAACTTCGCCCCTACGGCACCGTCAACGACGCGATGGTCGCAACAGAGCGTGACATTGAGTCGCTGTCCTACCACGATCTGATCGTTGGCGTTGACGACGGGCTTCTTCATCACACTGCCAACCGCAAGGATTCCAGACTGAGGTGGGTTGATGATCGCTTGAAAACTGTCGATGCCGGAAGCGCCCAGGTTCGAAACGGTAAACGTTCCACCCTGGTATTCGTCGGGCTTCAGCTTCTTGGCGCGCGCGCGTTCGGTCATTTCCTTGGCTTCCGTGCTGAGCTGCCGCAGCGTTTTTCGCTCTGCGTTGCGCAGCACTGGCGTAATCAGACCCTCCTCCAAGCTAACCGCAAAACCCAAATGGACGTGAGTGTTGCGGAGAATGCCATCCTGGCTGAAAGACGAATTCAACTGCGGAACCCGCTGCAAGCACTCAACGCAGGCTTTGAGCACAAAGTCATTGATGCTCAGTTTACCGCCGCCCGTGGCGGTCAGAGACTCGTTAGCCTGCGCCCGCAGTTCGAGTAACTTGGTCACATCCAATTCCACGGTCAAGTAGAAGTGAGGAGTCGTCGTCTTGCTTTCCACCATCCGCTGAGCGATGACGCGGCGCATGGGGCTGAGCGGTATGAGTTCCGACTCAGTTTCCGGCATGGTCCGCACCGGAACCGGGCCGGATGCTTTTGCCTTTGCCGCGGTGAAGACATCCTCTTGAATGATCCGGCCTCCCGGGCCGGATCCCTCGATCCTTGCCAGGTCCACACTCATCTGAGTCGCTGTTTTGCGTGCCAGCGGGGAGGCTTTGACGCGCACGCCTTTCGCTCCTTCAGTAGCGACAGGTTCTGATCTCTTCGGCACCGCTTGCGAATAGCCTTCTTCGGCGCTCGCTGTTTTGTGAGCGTGTTGGATTTCGTCTGGCTTGGGCTTGCGGGCGGGCACCTTCTCCTGGCTCACGATGCGCTTGGGCAGCGCGTCCACTTTCTGCACGGGAGCCGAGGGGGACTCGTGTTCATTACCGATCAGAGCAATCCGCTCGCCCACCGAGACTTTCTGGCCTTCTGGAACGTAAATCTCCTTCAGAACCCCGTCGTCGAAAGCCTCCATTTCCATGGTGGCCTTGTCGGTTTCGATCTCGGCGAGGACGTCGCCCGTGGCGACCACATCGCCCTTCTTCTTGTGCCAACGCACGACGACACCTTCTGTCATCGTGTCGCTGAGCTTCGGCATCGTGATTTCAGCCATGGGTCTCCTGCTTCAAAGTTGAGATGAACTGGAGATTAAGGGGTCGAAGTCCCGACCCCTTCCGAAAGATCTGCTTGACGTCTTCTTACGAAAGTCCGCTTCTTTCCAAACTCAGAGGTAACAAACCTGGTAAACCGCGTGAAGAATTTTGTCCTCGTTCGGCAGGACCGCAGCTTCCAACCTCTCGTTATAAGGCATGGGAACCTCTTCCTGGGCCACGCGAGCGACCGGCGCGTCCAATTCGTCGAAAATGTCACGCTGGATTTGGTAGGTCAATTCGGCGCCAATGCCGCAAAAAGGTTTGTCTTGCTCTGCGATCACGCAACGGTGGGTCTTCGCGACTGAATTGAGTATCAAATCCAGATCCAACGGCTTGATGGAACGAAGATCGAGCACCTCGGCATGAACGCCCTGTCCGGCCAAGGTCTCGGCCGCAGCCAGCGCCATGCGCACCGTCTGTGCGTAACAGATGATGGTGACATCGGCGCCTTCGCGTTTGATTTCACCTTTGCCCAGAGGAATCAACAACTCAACCTCTTTGTCTTCGACTGGGCCCGTCACGTTGTAGAGCAGTTCAGACTCGAGCACCAGAACGGGGTTGTCGTCGCGGATAGCCGTTTTCAGCAATCCCTTGGCATCACGAGGCGTCCCAGGTATGGCTATCTTCAGTCCCGGGAAATTCGCGTAAAGAGGTTCGGTGGCGTGCGAGTGCGTTGCTCCCAACTGGTGGGCGGGGCCGTTTGGACCCCGAAAGACAATCGGAATGTTGAGTTGACCGCCGGACATGGTCAGCATGTTTGGTGCGTTGTTGACAACCTGGTCGAATGCCACGAGCGAGAAACTGAAGGTCATGAATTCGACCACGGGGCGCAGCCCGACCATCGCTGCGCCGATGCCCAGTCCGGCAAACCCGCCTTCGCTGATGGGCGTGTCGAGCACACGCTTGGGGCCGAACTTGTCGAGCAATCCCTGGCTAACCTTGTAGGCGCCGTTGTATTCTGCAACTTCTTCGCCCAGCAGGAATACGTTCGGGTCGCGCTGCATTTCCTCATCCAGCGCTTCGTTCACAGCCTGGCGATAGGTAATTTCTCTCACGGGTTCGACCCCTCCACGAAGGTATAGTTGTACAAATCCTCCAAAGGAGGTTCCGGGCTCTCCTCGGCAAACCGCACCGATTCTGCAGCCAGTTGCTTGGCTTCGCGGTCCATTTCTGCAAAACGGGCATCTTCGAGCTTGCCTTCCGCTAACAGGACGGACTTGAAACCAACAATCGGGTCTTCGTTCTTGTACTTGTCGAGCTCTTCCTTGGTACGGTAGGTTGCCGGGTCAGACATCGAGTGGCCGCGATAACGGTAGGTCCGGGCTTCGATGAGGAAGGGATAGGGTCTTTTTCTCATGGCGTCGAGAACGGTGCGGAAACTGCTGCATACCTCTCGCACATCCATTCCGTTCACCACCATCGAAGGCATGTCGTAACCCTTGGCCCGATTGGTCAGTTCCTTAACCGCCGTGGCGCGTTCGACGTGCGTTCCCATTCCGAACAAGTTGTTCTCACAGACGAAAATCACGGGCAGCTTCCATAGTGCGGCCAGGTTGCATGCTTCATGAAAAACACCCTGATTGATAGCGCCATCACCAAAGAAGCAGAGTGTGGCACGGTCCTCACCCCGGTAACGGCTGGCAAACGCCATCCCCGTTGCCAGAGGCAGATGACCGCCCACAATGGCGTGACCGCCATACATATGATTCTCTTTGTCAAAATAATGCATGGAACCGCCGAGACCCTTTGAGATGCCGGTTGCCTTCCCGAGGAGTTCCGCCATGGCGGCATTCAGAGTGGTTCCGCGCGCAATGGCATGGGCGTGGTCGCGGTATGCGGTGATGATGTAATCGTCCTGCCGGGCGGCAGCTACGGCTCCAACGATAACGGCTTCCTGTCCGATATAGAGATGGCAGAATCCACCAATCTTTTGTTGCTGGTAGGCCTGCGACGCGCGCTCTTCAAAACGGCGAATCAGGAGCATCAGGTACAGAAGGCGCAGTTCCCCTTCCAAGTGTGACTTGTCAATATCTTTATCTTTTTCAACGGGAACAGTAGTTGGCATAAAAGTTAACACTTTCCGAGGACTCACAAAATGACCTGACGGCTAACGCGTCTTTACGGCAAGTCCCCGCTCATCAATTTTTCGGACCGGTTTCGACTTCGTCGTTTCAGACGAGGAAACGCAGCAGGATTCTGGCAACCAATAAACCTAAATCACGCTTGAATTTCGACGGAAACAACCGCTTTCTTTAGGCGGGATTGGAATCGTCGGCACGAACGAATGAGGACCTACCGGCACACCATCGTCCGGTATCCTGACTACAACCTGAAGAAAATACCTTCAGACCGGCCTTTTTTCAACCAAATTCCCGTACCGCAATCAAGAGATACGGTACCATCGTTGGGACTAAGCTTGGCAAGGGCCCGATTTCTCGGGCGCCACTTAAGTTTGAGGTGAGGCTGTTGTCATGAATCTGTTCTCAGACCTTGAACCCCCAGAGAAGAAAGCTCCTGACAAAGGGGCGCCCTTGGCAGATCGCATGCGTCCGCAGCGACTGGAGGACTACGCCGGACAGAAGCACTTGCTGGCGCCGGGCAAGCCGTTGCGGGTCAGCATCGAGAAGGACCAACTTCGCTCTCTTATCCTTTGGGGGCCACCGGGGACAGGCAAGACAACGTTGGCGCGCATCATCGCTCAGATGACCAAGTCTGACTTTATCCCTTTCAGCGCTGTGCTGGCGGGGATTAAGGAAATCAAGACGGTCATGGGCGAAGCTGAAAGGACCCGCCATTATGGTCGACGGACGATCCTCTTTGTGGACGAGATCCACCGCTTCAACAAAGCACAGCAAGATGCCTTTCTCCCCTATGTCGAGAACGGGAGCATCACGCTCATCGGAGCGACTACGGAGAATCCTTCCTTTGAACTCAACTCTGCACTGCTCTCGCGTTCGAAGGTCTTTGTGCTGCATCCACTCTCGGTGGAAGACATCGTCGGACTGTTGAATCGCTCACTGACCGACACAGTGAACGGACTCGGTGCGGAAACCATTCGCGTCGATCCTTCGTTGATCGAGCAAATTGCGGTGTTTGCGAACGGGGATGCACGCACGGCATACAACACGTTGGAGATTGCCGCACAGTTGGCACCTGCCGATGCCGCCGGAGTGAAGACGGTAACGCCGGTCGTCTTGGAAGACGCCTTTCAGAAGCGCATGTTGCTGTATGACAAGGCAGGCGAGGAACACTACAACCTCATTTCAGCGCTGCACAAGTCGATGCGAAACAGCGACCCGGACGCGACGCTCTATTGGCTGGGAAGGATGTTGGAAGCGGGAGAGGATCCGCTCTACATCGCCCGTCGGATTGTCCGATTTGCCTCGGAGGATATAGGGATGGCGGACCCAATGGCCTTGCCGTTGGCGGTCAGTGCGATGCAGGCGTTTGACTTTGTCGGCTTGCCCGAAGGGAACTTGGCCCTGGCACAAGCGGCCGTCTATATGGCAACGGCACCGAAATCAAATGCGCTCTATCGAGCCTATGGCGCTGTGGTTCAGGACGTGAAAAATACTTTGGCCGAGGCGGTTCCTCTGCATCTGCGCAACGCCCCGACAAAGCTGATGAAGGAACTTGAATATGGCAGGGGCTATCAGTATGCCCATGACTTCCAGGACAAACTAACTAACATGAGTTGTCTCCCAAAGTCCCTGGAGCAGCGAGTCTACTTCACGCCTTCGGACGAAGGGTTTGAGCAGACCGTTCGGGAACGACTCAAGAGCTGGAGAGAGAAGATCCGGCATTTGAAGGACAACAAGAAGTGAGACGCCCCAGATTTCAATCAGACTCCATCTGATCAGCACCGCCGGAAGGCCCCGTACCTTCCCACAGTTATCCTATCTGTGTTATCTATAAGGAATCTTTATCTTGGAAGTTTTGGAATACTATGAACCTGGATCAAATCCGAAATTTTTACGAAGTTGCTGTACATCGAAGTTTCACCTTGGCAGCCGAGAAGCTCTTTCGTACACAACCTGCCATCAGTACGCAAGTCCGCATGCTCGAAGAAGAACTTGGCGAAAAGCTCTTCGATCGCATCGGGAAGAAAGTCTGCCTGACGCAAGCCGGGGAATTGCTTTTTGGCTATGCGGAGCGGCTGCTGCGGTTGCACGACGAAGCCAAACTGGCCATTACGGAGCTGAACGCTTCGCCTCGCGGCAAGCTTTTGATTGGCGCGAACGAAGCAACTTGTCTTTACGTGTTGCCGCAATTGTTTGCCTTGTTCAAGGAGAAATATCCTGAGGTTCAGATCAGTATTTACAGAAACTTCTCAAAGAAAGTCGTGGATAAGATCCTGGAGAATCAGTTGGACTTTGGAATTGTCACCTTACCTGTGCCCGACCACGATCTCCACGTTAAACCTATCGCTGAAGATGAACTTTGGTTGATCACAAGCCCCAGCCACCCTCTTGCTGACCAGCCATCGGTAGTTCTGGAAGATGTGGTTTCACACCCTTTCATTTTTCACAAAGCGGGCACAACGCGTGAAAGGTTGGTGAAACATCTTGGCCCATTGTGGGAGAAGATGAATATTTCCATGGAGTTGGCGAGTATCGAGACCATCAAAAAGTTTGTCTCGATCGGAATGGGGATTTCCATCGTTCCCAAGAGCTACGTCACCGATGAAATGGAGCGTGGAACACTGCGGCTGGTACGCGTGAGGAACTTCAAACTTATCCGAAAACTGGGCCTCATCCACAGAAAGAACCGCTATATGTCGCGAGCTTCAAAGGCTTTTCTTGAAGTCGTCGAGGAATCACTGGGGAAGAAGGCGTCGCTGTGACCTCAGTTCGTTTGCTGATGCGCGGGGAGTTGCTGTGATTGGGATCGGCCCGCACCTTTAGCATCCTGTGGATTGCTAAGAAGGCCGATGGGGGCGGCAGGTGAACCGAAAGCGGCTGCCCCACGACCATTGGCTGATTTCGGATTGCGGGCCCGAACCCCCTTGCTTATAGTTGAATCCTTTCATGGGTAGGTCCATCGTTTCCAATCCCGAATGACGACCAACAAGAAATTTCGCAAACGGCTGCTCTTTGCGCATAGACGGCTGCGTGAGTGGAAGATGATTGCAAAGGGGCTGCTTTCGACCCGGCATCCTGTACTCGCCCATATTATTCCAACGCGCCGCTGTAATCTTTCATGCACGTACTGCAACGAGTTTGACGATTTTTCCAATCCTGTTTCGACCGAAGAGATGCTTCGGCGCATCGATCGGCTGGCAGACCTCGGTACGTCCATCATCACGATCAGCGGCGGTGAACCGCTTCTACATCCCAATCTGGATGACATCATCCGCCACATGCGCAGCCGCGGCATCATCGCAGGCATGATCACGAACGGCTATCTTTTGACGGTTGAGCGCATTGAGCGGCTGAACCGTGCCGGGCTGGAGCATTTGCAAATCAGCATCGATAATGCGCAACCGGATGCCGTCTCGAAGAAAAGCTTGAAGGTCTTGGATAAGAAACTGCAGATGCTGGCCGAATACGCCGAGTTTGGGGTGAATATCAACTCAGTGGTCGGTTCGGGAATCGCTCACCCGGAGGATGCCCTGACGGTGGCCAATCGGGCTGTTGCCTTGGGGTTCAGCAGCACCATTGGAATTATCCATGATGGCAGCGGTCAGTTGCAGCCACTGAATCCACACGAGCGCGGGATCTTTGAAGAAACCAAGCAACTAGGCAAGAAATCGTTTGCGCGATTCAATGCCTTTCAGGAAAACATTGCGCATGGCCGTCCCAATGAATGGCGCTGCCGGGCCGGCGCCCGATACCTCTACATTTGCGAAGATGGTCTCGTGCACTATTGTTCGCAGCAGCGTGGTTATCCGGGAGTTTCACTGTTTGACTATACCCGCGAGCAAATGCGGCACGAGTTCTCTGCTCCCAAATCGTGCGCACCCTATTGCACGGTTTCTTGCGTCCAGCAGGTGGCGATGATCGATAACTGGCGCGCTCCCCAGAAACCTGTATCCAAATCGTCGGGCCTCCCGGTCGTTCCGCACTCGCCCTGAACGACTGTTGTGAAGAAAATCGGTGATCATCCCTCGCTCTTGCGCTTCACAGCGTCGTCTTATCGCTTTGGTCTGACCGATGCGAACCCGGGCCGCGGGGCTTTCGGGCTCCTCGCAATTCATCGCGAGTCAGCATCCCATCCTTGTTGGCATCCAACCGGTTGAATATCTCTTCTTTGCCCTTCCATTCGCTTCGCGAGATGTTTCCATCCGCGTCTGCGTCCATTTCCTGCAATCGACTACGACCCTTTTCACGAAACTTCCTGGCTGCCGATTGCAGCTCGTCTTTCGTCAGGAATCCATCCTTATCGGCATCCATCCGGTCGAAAGCTTGCTCGCTGTGCTGCCACTCCGAGCGGGAAATCCTGCCGTCTTTGTCCCGATCCAGTTTCTTCCAGCGTTCCTCTGCATCGGCGCGGGTGTGATGGCCACCGCTGGGTTTTGGACCGGATTCTTGTGATTCGGTTCCTTGGGCGGCCATTGCTTGCGGTGCCAGACAACAAACCAAGACTGCAATCCCTGGCCATGGGTTCATTTTCCTTGTCACAATTGCTCCTTTACCCAGGGGGCAGCGTCGTTGCACGCCAGCACCTGATGTATTGTCATGCGCCGAATCGGATCATCCGATGACGCTCCTGTTTTGAACACAAAATGGAGCGAAGAGTTGCGCGAACAGCACAGACTTTGGAGCAACCTCACGTCCCAACACGCTTGACAAAGATGTGTCGCACGCCGATCATAGCGCGCTGGCATAGCATAGAATTATAGCTTTCTAGAGTTGCAAGGTCGTCGACTGGACGACGAACACCGACGGACTCGAGTGGGCATGCCAGTTCTCTGATTTGATGATCACCTCTCTGATCTCGATGAAAGGCGGTACTGCAAAGACAACCACGGCTGTCAATCTGGCCGCTTATCTGGCTCTCGGGGGCCTGCGAGTGTTGTTGGTGGATCTGGACCCCCAAAATTTTGCCACGCTGTGTCTGGGGCTTGACATCCAGAGCGTGAAGTGCAGCCTGGCCGACGTGCTGTTGGAGGAGCGTCCGATGCAGGATGCGGTCCTCCCCACCAACGTCGCAGGCTTATCCATCGTGCCGGCGGACCGGCGCCTGGCGAGCAGCGATGTCTTGTTGGCCGACGTGCCCGGTCGGGAAAAGATTCTAAAGGGTCGCATCGACAGACTCCGCCACCGTTACGACCATATCCTCATCGACAATCCACCGTCGCTGAATCTGCTGACCATCAACGCACTCATCGCTTCAGACAACTACGTCATTACCGTTTCGCCATCCTACCTCTCTCTGGTCGGATTGCAGTCCCTGTTGGAAACGGTGGAAGTCATCAAGAAGAACATGCATTCGAAAGTCGAGCTGATGGGTATACTGCCGACCATGGTGGATTTGCGCATGAAGATCACCACCGAAATCATCGATCTTCTGCGCTCTCACTTCAAAGAGAAGGTTTTCAAGACCGTCATCCGTCATAACGTCAAACTGCTGGAAGCGCCTTCTCACGGCAAGACGATCTTCGAGTACGACAGCGGCAGCATGGGCGCGCTCTGTTATATCCACTTTGGAAAGGAGTTTCTGGCGCGGTGTCGAAGCTAGGCAAGAAAGACCTTTTTTCCTCAACGCTCAAAAAGCCGGTGCCAGCGAGCCCGCGCCGGCTGGCTTCAGGAGAAGATGGCGATGTGGAGAAGGTGATGGTGATGCTGTCGGCGCGGCAGGTTTACGCGCTGGACAAAATCTGCCTTGAAATCCGCCAGACCACTGGGATCAAGTTCAAACGATCCATGCTCATCCGTTCGATCATCGACGGTTTCCTGGAAGCGGCTCCGAGTTACGAGGCTGCGCAAAGTCCCGCCGACGTCAAACGCATCATTTCCCAGACAGTGTACCCACGGTAACTGCCAAGCCGCACTACTGCGAATGTCTCCTACTTCGGGTCGTGGGAAGATCGTGCGGACGATCGCTGGAGCGTCCGCGAACGACGGATTTTTCCGTAGCATGGCTCTACGGGCTCATGCTATACAATCAAGCTCCTCAAACGGGGAGAGGTGCCGGAGTGGCCGAACGGGGCTGCCTGCTAAGCAGTTGCACGGGCTAAAACCTGTGCCGAGGGTTCGAATCCCTCCCTCTCCGCCAGTCCTGTCAGTTCCTTATCAATCACCTCAACTAGTCCTAGCTATCGGCGTTAGTGTCTGCGAGAACTCAGACTCCCAGCCAGGGTTGAGTCCCGCTTGCCTATTTGAACAAGTCTCAAAGCAATAGA